>ERZ1106943.3564-NODE-3564-length-11652-cov-5.199534_pt1 | contig 11652 bp, 10 predicted proteins | sample MGYA00403671_ERZ1106943 | MGnify/ENA primary metagenome ERZ1106943 (study PRJEB35170, sample SAMEA104062427) | human gut metagenome | biome: human gut; feature: human-associated habitat; material: faeces | place: Denmark | collected 2012-06-14 ...
TGCCGTTTTCGTAGGCGGCGATCATCTTTTTGACCATCTGACCGCCGATGCTGCCGGCCTGACGGGACGTCAGATCACCGTTGTAGCCCTGCTTGAGGTTCACGCCCATTTCGGCGGCAGCCTCCATCTTGAAGCGGTTCATCGCCTCGCGGGCATTGGGGTTGACCAGATTGTTGCTGTTGGAAGTAGCCATTTCGTTTTCCATCTCCTTTTCGTGTTTTGGGTTTCTTGACCCGCTCCTATTTTTTGCGGAGCATGCGGAAGTATGCAGCGCGGCAATATGCAATTTCTGCAAACTCTTTTTTCTCGTATTCTGCTTTCAGTGACCGTTTTATTGGACATATGATGCTGTATATTAGAGACAGAAAACGGTTCTGCTATGCGCGCGGATGATTCTGATTCCGAAAGGAGATGCGCGGTATGTACGTTTTGCTGTTTCTGGTGCTCCTGCCTATTGACGTCTTGATCGAGCTATTGAAGCTCAATAAATAACCTGCTGAGCGGAGCGCGCTGTATATGCGGAGAATTTGTCTGCGCATGCCGAAATACCTTGTGTTGCAAATGATGCGGATGTATAATTGGAACAGCCAACCATTTTTTGCTTTGGCGAGAAAGATGTGATGAAACATGACCTATGAGGCAGTTAACAGCATTAGCACCGAACGCAGTTATGATACGGCGGATGAAGCGGAACGCGTTGCGTGCGCCGTGCGTGCGTTGGTCGCCAAGACCGCGCCGGATGACGCGCAGCTTTGGCTGCCGCTTCTGATCCATCTGCGCGATACGGCGGCAGTCATGGAATATCTGACGGCTCGCTGGCTGCCGGAGCAGTATTGTGTGAGCCTTGGCCTGCAACGGGAAGAGTTTTTCCGTCTGGCGATCCGGGCAGCGCTGCTGCACGATATCGGGAAAGCAACCCCAAATTTCCAGTGCAAAATTACGGCTAAGCAGCCGGGATTGCGTCAACGCTTGGAAGCGGCCGGCTTGGAGATCCGGTTTCAAAAGGGAAAGCAGCTCGATGTGAATGTTCCACATGCGGCAGCCGGCGCTGAGATCCTGCGCAGCGAAGGATTCACGGATGACCTTGCGGCTGTCGTCGGTGCACATCATGGCAGGACCGAAGAATATATGCTTACCAGCTATTGTGAGAAAACGCCTATTGCGTTTGGCTGGAGCGGTTCGGGTGACAGTGATACGCTGTGGGGCTCTGTCCAGCGGCATGTTATCCGCTGGGCGGAGGATGTGCTCGGATGCGGTGCACCGGCACGCGATGCTGCGTGTTCGGTACCGGTGCAGATGGCGCTGAGCGGCTTAGTGATCATGGCGGACTGGATCGCCAGCAATACGGCCTATTTCCCGCTTATCTCCATGGACGCGCAGTCGGATCGGTATGACCCGCGCCGCGCTGAGCGAGCGCTGCAGAAACTGGATCTGCCGCGGCCGTGGAAAGTCTCTGCCGACTGGAGCACGGCGGACTATTTTCAGCGGCGCTTCGGCTTTTCGGCAAATCTCGTCCAGCAGCAGATGGAGCAAGTTACGGGGACGGTGAAAACACCGGGCGTGATGATCCTTGAAGCGCCGATGGGACACGGCAAGACGGAAGCGGCACTGGCTGCGGCAGAAATTCTGATGAATCGTTTTGGCCTGGGCGGCGCTGCGTTTTTCCTCCCGTCGCAGGCGACGTCCAATGCAATGTTTACCCGTATGACACAGTGGGCGCGGCATCAGCCGGACGCGGTCCGAGTTGCAGTGGAGCTGGCGCACGGTCAGGCAGAGTTGAACGCGGAATTTGCGTGTCTGGAATCCGGGCACGTGCAGATCGAGCAGGGCGAAGCGGATGCCGACCCGCTGCAGACACATGCCTTCTTCCGCGGCCGAAAGACGAAGCTGCTGGCAAATCTGGTGGTCGGCACGGTGGATCAGCTGCTCATGGCTGCGCTGAACCGAAAACATGTGATGCTGCGCCAGCTTGGTCTGACCGGCAAGGTGGTTATTCTGGACGAGTGCCATGCCTATGATGCGTATATGAATACCTATCTGGATCGTGTGCTGAACTGGCTGGGCGCTTATCATGTGCCGGTTATTTTGCTGTCGGCCACACTCCCGGGGCAGCGCAGGGCAGAATTGCTGCGCGCCTATCTCGGGGTGAAAAAGCCTGTAGATACGGCGATCGCTGCGTGTCAGGACTATCCGTTGCTGAGCTGGACGGAGAATAAGACGGTACATATGGCTGCCGTCTCTGCGCAGGGGTGCAGCCGAGATGTCTGTGTGCAGCGTGTAGAGCAGGAGCAGGCGCTTGCGGCGGCGGGCGAGGCGCTCAAGAGCGGCTGCGTCGGATTGATCGTCAATACGGTCAAGCGCGCACAGATGCTGCGCGAGGGGCTGCGGCAAGCTTACCCGGATGCGGTGATTTTGATGGATCACTCCCGCTTTCTGGCGCCGGATCGGCTGGAGCATGAGCAGGAAATTTTGCGGCGTGTCGGCAAAAACACAGATGCGCAAATGCGGCGCGGCGTGCTGGTGATCGGCACACAGGTGCTGGAGCAGTCTTTGGATCTGGATTTTGATCTGCTGATCACGGATCTGTGCCCGATGGATCTGCTGCTGCAGCGCATCGGCCGTCTGCATCGGCATACCCGTATCAGACCGCAGGGGCTGGAAGTGCCGCGCTGCCTGGTCATGGGGGCGCTTGGAGAGTTGGATGCCGGAAGCCAGGCTGTGTATGGTGACTATCTTTTGCTGCGCACGCGGCGGCTGCTGCCGGAGTGCATTCGTTTACCGGAAGACATTTCGCCTCTGGTGCAGCGGACTTATGATGCGATGCGCTTCCCGCCGGAGTCGGATGAGGAGACCGGCGCTGCATATGAGGCCTATCAATATGCGCAAAAGCGCCAAAAGCGCAAGGCGGAGGTCTATCTGCTGGCACAGTGTGACGACTATGATTCACTCGTCGGTATGATGGACGATATTGATCAGTTTACAGATCTGCAGGCGCAGGCGGCAGTTCGAGACGGGACAGCTGCCGTTGAGGTACTGGTCGTGCAGCGGTCGGAAGACGGAATGCTGCTGCTCTCCGGAGAACAAAAGGGGATGTGTCTGCGTGCGGATACCCAGCCGAGCGCCGATGAGGCACGCTGGGTCGCGGCACAGCGTCTGCGGCTGCCGTCGCATTTCAGCGCGCGGTACTGTGTGGATGCAGTGCTGAAAGCGCTTGAGGATCAAACACGCCAGTCTCTGCCGCTGTGGCTGCAGGCGCCGATGCTGGAAGGTGAACTGTTTTTGATATTAGATGCGGACGGTACAGCACAGCTGGCCGATAAGACACTGCGATATGACCCGCAAGTCGGATTAACAGAAGAGGAGGAGACGCATGGAACAAATGGAATTCAATCTGCTGGATGAACCGTGGATTCGGGTGATGACCGAGGATTGTGCGGTCGTTGAGTGTTCGCTGATGCAGGTGCTCTTAAACAGCCACCGGTATCAGCGGCTGGCGGGCGAACTTCCGACACAGGATGTGGCGCTTTTGCGCTTGCTGCTGGCAATTTTGCAGACGGTCTTTTACCGCGTAGATCCGGAGGGTGAGGATGAGCCGATCGAGGACCGCGCGGCTGCCATCCGTCGCTGGCAGGCGTTGTGGAACGCCGGTCGTTTTCCGGTGCAGCCGATCCGGACGTACCTGGAGACATGGCGGGATCGCTTCTGGCTTTTCCATCCGGAGCATCCGTTTTATCAAGTCCCGGCTGCGGCGGTGGGGACGAAATTCAAAGCGTCAAAACTGAATGGGGAGTTGTCAGAGAGCGCCCATAAAATGCGCCTGTTCCCGCTTCGTGACGGCGAAGAGAAGGAAACTTTAAGCTATGCAGAGGCGGCGCGATGGCTTGTGACACTGATTGGCTTTGATGATAGTGCCTCAACCAAAAAGGAGACCGGAACTGGCACTGGATGGCTCGGGGATCGTGTTAATGTGTATGCAATTGGGGAAAACCTGTTTGAAACGCTGATGCTAAACCTCGTTTTCCTGAAAGATGGAAGATATGTGTGGGCGGAAAACATGCCAGCATGGGAACAGCCGACAATGACAACAGCAAAGAAAAGGGAGATTCCCCTACCAGATAATCAGGCTGAGCTTTTGACATTGCAGTCTCGCAGATTGATTTTGAGCCGCGAAGAAAACAGGGTTACCGGTTTTTCCTCAACAGGTGGTGACTTTTTTGGTAAAGAGGGCAGAGTAAATGCCTTTTCCGAGCAGATGACACTCTGGCGAGCGGGTAAGACACCGAAAAATGCTGTGCCGCAATTTGTTCCGGCGTCTGTGGACCCGTGGCGGCAGATGTGGAGAGACTTTGAGGTGATTCTTGGAAGACGTGAAGATACACACATTCCAGGGGTAGTTGCATGGCTGACGGAGCTGCGCAGAAAAAATGCCATTCCAAGAAAATATGTCCATATCGCTTCTGTTGGCGTCACATATGATTCGAAGAAAGGTTCGATTGCGGATATTATCTCGGATCATTTGGATTTTCAAATGAGTCTGCTTGACGCGGCCGGAGAACTATGGATTGTGCTTGTTGGCGGCGAAATTCATCTGATTGATAAGGTGGCGAGAGCGTTGGGCGCTTTGGCAGAGGGGCTCTATTTGGCGCAAGGAGGGCAGCTGGATGGGGCAGGAAAGAAGGCGCGTCAGTCACAACGAGATGAAGGTATGCGTTTGCTCTATGCCGCTGTTGATTTGCCGTTCAGAGAGTGGCTCGCACATATTGGTGCCCAGCACGGAGATGACGAGAACACCCGCGCGCAGGAGCAACAGTGTTGGCGGAGTATTGTATTCAGAATTGCGGACAATTTGGGCAGAGAGATGGTACGGGATGCCGGGACGACTGCATTTACAGGTCGTTGGATTGTGAATGAAATGGCCGAAACGAATGGCCGTTTCTTTACTAAGACGAACGGAGAGCGAAAAAGTGTGTTTTATTCTTCTCCAACGGAATACAACCGCTATTTGAACAACCTGAAGTCCCTGCTAAAGAATGCAGCAGAATGAGGAGGTAGCTGATGAGTGACCAAAAAGCGAAGGTGAAAAGCTACGTGCGCAGACGGCTGGAATCGTGGCAGCACGAGCCCAATCCGCACCAGATCCGCACGGATCTGGCAAATTTGCGCCGCGGCATCGGAAAAGCGCCCGGAGACCTGCCGGAGCTCTGGGGGCTGCTGTTTCGGGACTTTCCGGAGGAACTGATGAGCAGCACCGGCGAGCCCACATGGGCTGAATGGGCGGTGTCGGGCGCGCTGACGCTGTATGCGCTGCATCAGCAGGGCGCGCAGCGGTCGATGCACGCGGACGGGCAGCGGCTGGGCATGGCAATCCGCAAGCTTGCCGGAAACGACACGGATCGTCTCAAGGCAGTGCAGCGGAGATTCAATGCCTTTGCCACTGCGCGGAGTATGCCGGAGTGCCTGCACCACCTGCGTGGACTGATCCAGCTTCTGAGAAGCGAGGACATCCCACTGGACTATGTGGAGCTGGCCGGAGATTTGTATGAATTCCAGACGCCGGATGGAGCTGCAAGAGTTCGTCTGCGCTGGGGACAGGATTTTTACCGGAATGCGTTCCGGACAGAACAGGGAAAGGATGACGACCATGCATAACAACGAGAGAATTTACGTAGACGTCCATGTACTTCAGACCGTTCCGCCGAGCTGCGTGAACCGTGACGATACCGGCAGCCCGAAGACCGCTGTCTATGGCGGCGTGACGCGCGCCAGAGTGTCCAGTCAGGCGTGGAAGCGCGCCATGCGCCTGAAATTCCGGGAGATGCTCTCGGCGGGCGATGTCGGCCAGCGGACGAAACTGGTGGTCGATCTCATCGCCGGAAAGATTCTGGAGCTGCAGCCCGATCTCTCTGAGAAAAAGGCGCAGCAGCTGGCGCAGAAGGTGCTGGAGGCAGCCGGCGTGAAGGTCAAAGAAGATAAGGAAAAGCTCAAAACGGGTGCGCTGTTTTTCATCAGCCCCGGTCAGATCCAGGCGCTGGCGGAGATCGCGCTGCAGCCGGAGGACGGTAAGCTCGACAAAGCGGCCTGCCAAGCGGCACTCAAGACGCTCCCTACGGTAGATCTGGCGCTCTTCGGACGCATGGTTGCCGACGATCCTTGCCTGAATTTCGACGCAGCGGCACAGGTCGCGCACGCGATCTCGACGCATGCCGTGGAGAACGAGTATGATTATTTCACTGCTGTCGACGACTGTGCGCCGGAGGACAATGCCGGTGCGGGGCATTTAGGCACGGTGGAATTCAATTCGTCCACGCTGTATCGCTATGCGACCGTGAACGTTGAAGACCTCCGGAAAATGCTCGGTCAAAAGACGCCCGAGGCGGTGCGCGCGTTCGTGGATGCGTTCATTCGCAGTATGCCCACCGGCAAGCAGAATACGTTTGCCAACTGGACGCGGCCGGATGCTGTGTACGTGACCGTGCGCAAGGATCAGCCCATCAATCTGGCCGGCGCGTTTGAAAAACCTGTTCGCGCGGGAAATTCCGGTTATGTGGACGGTTCGATCCGCGCGCTGGTGACTTACGCGCAGGAGACATATGCAGATTTTGCCTCTGCGCCGGTGCTTTCGCTCGCTGTAGGCAGCGGTCTGGAGGCTCTGGCCGAGCCGTGCTCCGTGAATGCGCTTCTGGATGCGTTGGAGGCGTGGCTACAGGGCGGTGAGGAGCAGCAATGAGTACGCTGCTGTTGCGCTTGGCCGGCCCGATGCAGTCTTGGGGGACGGACTCGAAATTCGATGTGCGGCGCACCGGACGTGAGCCGAGCAAGAGCGGCGTGATCGGTCTGGTCGCGGCGGCGCTGGGCATCGCGCGGCAGGATCGCCAAGCGCTGCAGACGCTCAATGGTCTCCGCTTTGGTGTGCGCGTTGACCGCGAGGGTGCACTGCTGCGTGATTTTCATACGGCGCGGCCGGAAAAGGGCACGCCGTATGTGACCTACCGCTACTATCTTGCGGATGCGGAATTTGTGGCCGGGCTGGAAAGCGATGATCGTGCGCTGCTCGCGCGGATCGCGCAGGCGCTGCAAGCTCCGGCGTTCCCGCTGTATCTTGGTCGCCGCTCCTGTCCGCCGGTCGGCAGAGTATTTTTGAAGATTTCGGATGAGCCGCTGGAGGCGGCGCTGCGCGCCGATGCACCGCCGGGCGCAACGCGCCTTGTGCTGGACGCTGCGGCAGGTGAGCCGGGCGGGCTTGTACGCGACGTTCCGCTGTCGTTTGATCCGGCGCGCCGGGAGTATACATACCGCCGCGTGACCGAACGCGTGCTGCATGGCGCTGCGGAGCATGATCCCATGGCGGTATTGGAGGATGCGATATGTACCTGACGCAAATGCTTTTGGATCAGAAAAATCGTCAGACGCTGGCTGCGCTGGCGTCGCCGAGCAAATTTCACGGGGCGATCGAGGTGGCGTTTCCCGGCCCGAGGCAGCGAAACCTCTGGCGGATCGACAGCCGCGCCGGTCAGAAATATCTTCTGCTCCTCAGTGAGACACCGCCGGATCTCACGCAGGCTGCGGCTCAGTTCGCGCCGCCGGGGGAGCATTGGCAGACAAAGTCGTATGATCCGCTGCTCTCCCGCATTCTGCCGGGCAGCCGCTGGCAGTTTCGCCTGTGTGCAAACCCGACATACAGTGTCCCTGCAGGACCGGGGCAGCGTGGGCGCGTCTGCGCGCACAGCACCACGGAGCATCAGCTTGCGTGGCTGCGAAAGCAGAGCGAAAAGCATGGTTTCGCCTTGCAGGATGATGCGTTCACGGTTACAAACGTGAAGTGGTATCGGTTTAAGAAAGGCGGTACTGGCAGCCGCGTGACCTTCTTGGCTGTTACCTATGAGGGGATCTTGGAGGTTCAAGACCCGGAGCGTTTTTGTGCTGCACTCTGCCGCGGCATCGGCTCAGGCAAGGCCTATGGCGCAGGGCTCATGACATTGGTCGGGGCAGGGCAGTCGCATGGCTGACCTGCCCGGTATGATCCGCCCGGAGCTTCAGGCGCTGCCGCAGATCGGTGATCGCATGACATTTCTCTACTTTGAGCACTGTGTTTTGAATCGTCAGGACAGCGCCATTACCGTGACGGATGACCGCGGGACGGTCTTTGTGCCCGCTGCAGCGATTAGTGTCCTGCTCCTCGGACCGGGGACAAAGATGACGCATCGCGCTATGGAGCTCATTGGTGACGCAGGCGTCAGTGTTCTCTGGGTAGGGGAGCACGGCGTGCGCTATTATGCCGGCGGTCGGGCGCTGACGCACAAGGCAGGTCTGCTGATCCGGCAGGCCGCCTTGGTCAGCAATACGCGTTTACGCCTCGGTGTGGTGCGGCAGATGTACAGTATGCGCTTTCCGGGTGAGGATGTGTCCTCATTGACGCTTCAGCAGCTTCGCGGCAGAGAGGGTGCGCGCATTCGCAGTGTCTACCGGCATGCAGCAAAGAAGTGGAATGTTCCGTGGAGCGGTCGGACATATGACCCGGAGAATTTTGACGGCGGCGATGCCGTCAATCAGGCGCTGTCTGCCGGACACGCTTGCCTATACGGCGCGGCGCATGCGGTCATCCAGGCGCTCGGCTGTTCTCCGGGACTGGGGTTTGTCCATACCGGACATGAATGTTCCTTCGTCTATGACATTGCGGATCTGTACAAGGCGGACATTACGATTCCACTGGCGTTTGAACTGGCGGCCACGGTCGACAGCGAAAACATCGGCAGTGAAATGCGCCGTCGAACGCGCGATGCCATGGTTCAGCACCATCTTATGGAGCGGATGGTGCGTGACATTCGAGCCCTGCTCTCTGACAGCGATGAACTGTCTGAGGAAGACAATGCGGTCTATCTTTGGGACGATAGGCGCGGTCAGGTCGCCAATGGCCGCCTGTACGGTGCGGAGGGTGAACCATGATCGTCGTGATGGTGACGGACTGCCCGCCGCGTTTGCGCGGTGACCTGTCAAAATGGCTGCTGGAGATTAATACCGGTGTTTATGTCGGCCAACTGAATCCCCGTGTACGGGAGGAACTGTGGAAACGGATCTGCAAGCATCTTCTCAGAGGACGGGCAACAATGGTGTACTCGGCAAATAACGAGCAGCGGATGTCGTTTCATGTCCATAACACGACGTGGCAGCCCGCTGACTATGAGGGCATCACGCTGATGCGCCGCCCGCTTGCAACGCCGCTGCCGGAAGGGGAGAAGCCGCCGCTGAGCAAGGCGGCAATCATCCAAATGGATCGAAACAAGCAGTCGGCCAAGCAACGTCGTGCCAAGCAGCTCGGCTATGTTGTGATTGATGTGGAAACCACAGGACTTGACTGCGACAAGAGCGAAATATTGGAGCTGGGTGCGATCCGTGTGATCGATCATCAGGTCACGGATACGTTTTCGGCACTGGTGCGGCCTGAGCAGCCAATCCCTGCAGAGATTACGACGTTGACTGGCATCACGCAAGATGCGGTGTCGGCGCAGGGGACTGCGCTGCAGCCGCTGTTGGAGCAGTTTTGGGCATTTGTCGGTCAAAGCCCTGTAATGGGGCATAATCTGGATTTTGATTTGGCATTTTTGAAAAAGGCAAGTGCCCGCTTTGGGCTCTCCTTGCCGAATGTGCGCATCCGTGACACGCTGAAGCTGGCGCGCAGAAAAGTTCCCGACCTGCCGGATCATCGGCTGGCTACGCTGGCTGCATATTTTGGCATCGAGTATGCGCAGCAGCACCGCGCGCTGCCGGACTGTATCGCAGCGTTTCAGGTCTATGAGAAACTGAATGAAATCTGATGGCAATGGGATCAAAAGTCCTTATTTTTTAAGGCTTTCTTTAGTCTTTTCCCCGCACACGCGGGGGTGATCCTTGGCCTTAAGGGATCCAACACATGGGAAGTCTCTTTTCCCCGCACACGCGGGGGTGATCCAACGCGCTGGCTGATGGGGCGGAGCTGGACAACCTTTTCCCCGCACACGCGGGGGTGATCCCCTCCCTTTTCCGACCTCAGCTCTTTCAGCAGCCTTTTCCCCGCACACGCGGGGGTGATCCCTATAGGTAGATCCAGCGGTCTTGCGCAATGTGCTTTTCCCCGCACACGCGGGGGTGATCCCCACCGCCCTCGACCGGGCGGAGTACGAAAAGGCTTTTCCCCGCACACGCGGGGGTGATCCCAAGCGCGTGTTTGTCCACATCGGCAGCACCGCCTTTTCCCCGCACACGCGGGGGTGATCCTCTTTCTGGCGATTGTGAACGCTTTCAAGGAATCTTTTCCCCGCACACGCGGGGGTGATCCTTTGCTCTGAAACCACTCCGGAACAGACTTGAACTTTTCCCCGCACACGCGGGGGTGATCCCACCGGCATGAGCATGGCGGACAGCCTGGCGACCTTTTCCCCGCACACGCGGGGGTGATCCTTCCTCCCAAGTTTTTCGTGGTTTAATCCGTACCTTTTCCCCGCACACGCGGGGGTGATCCCTGCCGATGGATTTTATGGCGTTTTTTGTATTACTTTTCCCCGCACACGCGGGGGTGATCCTCAGTTCCCGCTGCTCTCGCCCCTTGGATTGCCCTTTTCCCCGCACACGCGGGGGTGATCCTGCATCCGGCATCACCGACGGTGCAAACGGCATCTTTTCCCCGCACACGCGGGGGTGATCCCAAGTTGATGCAACTGGTGAAGACGGCGCTGAGCTTTTCCCAGCACATGCGGGGAACGGAGGCTGTTTCTTCGGTTAACGGAAAAACCCACGGTGCAATTTGCACCGTGGGTTTTCGCATTTTAAGTTCAAAACCGGCTCAACGGCCGCGTTACAGCTTAGTCACGGACGCTGCAGCCGCCTGCTTTTGCACGCGCTCGATGCCGCAGAGCTCCCGCAGTTTGGCAGCAACCTTCGGTCCTTTGTACAGCCTTGTGTCCTCAAACGGCAGGAACGCCTCCTGTCCGTCCGCAGTCACGTAGCTGATGATGAAGACAATTTTCCGAACCTTCTTTTCCTTTTTGCCGAGACCGCTGAGTGCGCCGACAAAAGCGCCGGTGCTCCCAAACAGCAGACCGCCGGCAAACGCGCGTGCGATGGGGGATTTCTCCTTGAGCTGCAGCTGCGTTTTCGAGCCGTAAAAAATATCGGTGATCTGACTGTAGGCGAGCGTCGCCGTTTTCTTGTTTCCGATGGCATTTTGCAGTTCGAGATGATCAGGGAAGAGCGCGACGTCCACCGCATTGCCTTTCTTGAACTGACCGAGATCTGTCTCTATACTGAAATAATCGCTGATGATGCTGCCTTTTTTACTTTTGAAGAATCCCATAACTGCGCCTCCGTTCTCACCTGTATTTTACAGTTTTTTCGCTCGTTCTGCAAGACCTGATGTGAAAAGTGCACGCGATGCCGCCACAGCGGTGTGCATAAATATGCGCCGGACGCGTGCTGTGAAACCGAAACTTGACACGAGCCGCCAAACGGTATAAAATTTAGCATGCTATTTTGGCATTCTGTACGTATTTGCAGGGTGTCGGCATAGAATCAGGATAAGACGGATTTTTATAGAACTATAAGGAGAACCGACTATGTGTGGAATTGTTGGATACGTCGGCGCGCAGCAGGCTGCGCCGATCCTTCTCGAAGGGCTGCAGA
>ERZ1106943.3570-NODE-3570-length-11640-cov-3.369012_pt1 | contig 11640 bp, 6 predicted proteins | sample MGYA00403671_ERZ1106943 | MGnify/ENA primary metagenome ERZ1106943 (study PRJEB35170, sample SAMEA104062427) | human gut metagenome | biome: human gut; feature: human-associated habitat; material: faeces | place: Denmark | collected 2012-06-14 ...
AAACTATGCTTCGACCGAAGACATGGAAATATCCTGGCTGCGGTTTTACGGTTTGGGGACGATGTTCATCATGTTTGCTTTCTGCTGGATATTGCTGGATGGCAATACCTATTGCTACGTAGCACATAATATCATAGTCCAGTTGTTTTTCGGTTTCATCTTTTACAAAGGCTTTTTCCATGAAAACCCGTATCCGGAGAACTTCTTCCGCCATACCATGAATGAAGAAGAAGCCCGGGAAAATGAGGAAGTGGAAAAATTGCCGCTGTCTCCGGTCGTGGACGATGCGGAACAACAGGAAAAGAGTATGAATGAAACGGTATTCCTTGTAAAACTGCCCGAATACACAACAAAAGTACAGCAATGGATGGAAGAAACAAAACCTTATTTGCGTAAGGATTTCAAATTGATGGATGTGGCAGGAGTGCTTCCATTGAACCGGACTTATCTTTCACAGATATTCAATGAAGGCTGGGGAGAAAGTTTCAGCGATGTGGTACGCAGCTACCGCATCCATTACGCCGAAGAGCTGTTGCGGAATCATCCGGGGCTCACAGTCAACCAAGTTGCCCTGAAATCCGGCTTCACTTCACCTTCGGCATTACACCGGACTTTTGCGCAATATCACAATGGGATTACACCTAAACAATACCGCGAAAAAGAGAATTCAGGATAAAACAGTCCTCAATCCCGCATAAACACTAAGATTTTGATAAAATGGCAATAGGGTTTTGACGAATTGCAACTTAAGGATATATAGCTTTGCGAAACAGAACAAACAACATATAGTTAAAAGAACAAAATAAATACATGTATCGATGAATAAAAAAATCATTAGTTGCCTGATAACAGGCTTCATTCTTTGTTCCTCACTGAATGCACAAACATTCGTTTTCCATTACCCGCCTTGCATACAAATGTTCAAGACAGACTACAAAAGCAATCGGCAAACATTACAATTATTAAAGAAACAGTTGCAAACGTTTTCCAAAGGAAAGGATACGCTCTATGTGAACGGTTATTCCGGGGAATGTGACAATGACTCCCGCAACCGGCGTACAGTTTTTCACCGTTGTAACAACCTGAAAGGTTATCTTATTAATTACTATGGATTGCGCGAACGCGATTTCAAGACAGTAACTACCCCTCATAACCATCCGGATTTGGGGGATATAGTCGTAATCAGCTATTCATCACTTCCACTACTCAAGCAGATGGAAGAGGACGTATCAAAATCCCTTCCGGCTGAGAAAGAACGGAAGACCGGAGAAATCACTCCGGTTGTTGTGGAAAAAGAGACGGAACCGGTTAGAGAAAAACAGGATATAAAGGAAGAGATACAACAAGCGGAACAACAAACCGTCACCGACAAAGAAAAAGCAGAAGCGATAACGGCACAGCCGGAACAAACCGTAAAGATAACGCCGGAAACCGCATCTTCCTCCGGTCGCTACCTCGCCGTCAAGACCAACCTTGCGGCATGGGCGGGTACGATAATGAACCTTGCCGCCGATGTGCAGGTGAGCGAACATTTCTCTGTAGAATTGCCCGTACTCTGGTGTCCGTGGTACGTCAGCGACAAACATGCCGTGAAGACGTTTACCATCCAGCCCGAAGCCCGTTACTGGTTATCGAAGCCGGGTGCGGGTCATTTCTTCGGCGTACATGCACACGTAGGCTGGTACAGCGTGAAATGGAACCGTGACCGTTATCAGGACACCGACCGTCCGCTACTCGGTGCAGGTATCAGTTACGGTTACCTGCTGCCCTTTAATGAGCATTGGGCGGGCGAGTTCACCCTCGGTGCAGGCTATGCCAACATGCGCTACGGCACCTATTATAATATGGATAAACTCTCCATCCTCGTCCACATACCTCAACGGGTTGTTCATGGCATAGCTGTAACGATTGAAGTTCTGGGACAAGTCCGGCATCTGGACAAACGGATCAGGAGCGAGGAAACGACCCAGAGCCGGGTCATACAGGCGGGCGTTCATATTTACCAGACCAAACTCCTTAAGATGTTCATGGCCACTGTAGCCACGACCAAGGAACAACTCTACCTCCTGCCCCGAAGGGATGTAAACGTGACTGGATGAGTTACGTTGGCGACCCCATGCGTCAAAATTATAACTCGCGTATTTCGTCCCTGCCTCGGTGATGATATCCGTGATACTTCCCAGATAATCACGACCTATATAATAAAGTTTCCAGCTATTCGTATGATCCTTCACCAATACCGCCGAAGCGTCGTAGTAATTCTCTCCCGCCAAATACAGCTTCTCCTTATTACCCGAGGGAGTCTCATCGATCTCATAGCAATCCCCCAAATAATAGCGGGTCAACAAACGGCTACCCCCTTTAGCCACCTGCATCTTCACACGCTGCTGATTGCCGTTATAGGTAAACGAGGCCACGTTACCATCTTGCGTAATAGCGTTCGGACGCTTGAAAGAGGTATAGCTAATAACCTGTGTGGCGGAAGACATAATACCATTTGCCACGCTAGAGGAAGATATGGCGTAAGGCTTGCCACTTGTATTATATGCGAATGTACCACTGACATCCCCTTTGGTTAAGATATTTCCTTTCGCGTCATAAGTTGCCATAAGCCCTTTGTAGGAAGTCAGACGATTAAGATTATCATAAGAGAATTTCTCTTCTTGGGATACATTAATGTCTTTCCGGTAAGTCAAGTTCCGTTTAACAGGATCGAAAACATACTCCATATTCTGGAGGAATGTGGTCACCCCTGTTTTCTGTATCTTCCTGGAAGTAGGGAATCCATAACTGTCATATCCATAGGTACGAGATAAGGCACCGGAGCGTACCTCGGTAGGTAACCCCATGTCATTCTCTTTCGTGAGCTTAAATATGGATGTTTGGTTATTCAGCTTGGTCTCAACTAAATGACCATTCGCATAATTATAATTCTCGGTTGTCAAAACTCCGGATTGAGACGTATACTTAATAGAGCTTACATTTCCTCCGTTATAGGTATAATCCTTTCGTAAATATTTATTGTCTACCGCCGTCTCTGTCTGGCTCGACAGACGACCCAACGCATCATATACATAATCAATGGAAGTTCCGACAGAAGAAGAGACCTTCGTCAACTCATCGTAGCCATTATAAGTATATGTAGTCGTAAACTCTGGTAAAGTCGCCGTTTTAAGGCGATTATACGTATCATATGTGTAATTGATAACCTTATTATTTGCGTTCGTCTCTTTCAATAGGTTGCCGGATGCGTCATAAGCATAAGTTGTCGTACCAGAGCTAGGATCGCCCAAGCTAGTCCGACGGCCGAAACCATCATAACCAAATGAAGTAGTCACGTTACCCGGTGCGACGATAGAAGAAGGTTGTCCATCCGGACGCAGATTATAGGTAATCGTTCCTGCTGGGTCTACCACAGATATAAGATTGCCCAACGCATCATACGTCCGCTTGACAGAGATTCCATCCTCCACCGTTGTTATACTATTGCCGCTATAACCATGAGTCGTTTTTCTTCCGGAAGGTTCCGATATAGCGGTTAAGCGATCATACGTATCATAACTATAGATATTCCAAGCCGTAGCCGAACTACCGGCAAACGGACGAGAGACTTTTTGCACCCTTCCATAACTATCATAAATTTTATCCGTTTTTAGAAAACTGCCATTAAAACGAGTCTCGGCCGTTCTTACCTCTCTATTCAACGCATCATATACACTTTTAGTAGTAGGTTTACCCGTCACAGAACGGGTTATGGCATACAAAGCGTTTGTCCCTTCCTCCGACCATCCGTAAGATACAGTAGCGGTAGTATTATCAGGGAACGTGACACTTGTCTCCCGACCAAATGGATCATACGTATGCGCCGTAGACTTTCCCCGGTGGTCCTTCTCAGAAGACATACGCCCCTCCGTATTATAAGAAAACTCATTTGCAAGTCCTAATGGGTTTGTCACCTTTTTCAATCGACCGTTCGTATCATAAGCATATTCGGTCTTCAGCCCTTTATCCGAACCATACAAGAATAGCGTCTCTTTTGTGATATTACCCGGAGTATCATAAACATACTCGTAAGTTTTCGCTTTATTTCCATTCTTATAGAACACCTTGCTATTCGCATAGCCGTTCGTATGCGAAGGAATATTCATTCGCTCGGTATAAGTACTGCTATTACGAGTAGTAGTCACGCTCTGATCGGTCAAGAAACCAATAAGATATCCACTCTCTGCCGTATTGTTATAAAATGTGTTCGCCTTTTTTACCGTAATACCCCCAGTGTAAGTGATAGTCTCTTGCGTCGCATTTCCATAAGTATCATATACAAAAGCGGTAGTAGCAGTAATACCCTTAAGCAAGTCCTGCTCTGTCTTATTGCTTAAACGTATCTTGACCGTTTTATTGGCTTGAACATTAACAGCAAAATTATAGGTCGATTTCGCCTCAGGTGAAACCTCACTCTTCAATATGCCATATTTATAAGGATCAAAATATTGCTCCGTAAGCTGCCCTTTCAAATTCGTACGGAATATACTCTCAAATCCCCTAAACCCCAATCCTTGGCGGTGAATAACACCACCTCGGTACGTGAAAGTGAAATTATCAACCCGGTTACCTTTCATATAAGTACTGGAAAAGGCTATGACAGGAATAGACTCTTGAATGTCCACATACGGGAAAACAGCGTTCGCACCCTTAGCATAAGTACCGGAAGATATGGCCTCCTCATTCATCAACAGGTATGTGTTCTTTTCGACCACTCCCAAACTATTCGCCATACCCGTGGCCAAAACGCCTTTATTGTCATTCCTCTTGAATGAATATTTTGTAACCACTCCATTCTTCAAGCTGACCAATTGACTAAAATAATTATGACTGTTTATATTAGTCGGGATCAAGATTGATTTCGATGTATAATTTTGGGCACATTCAACCGAACCCACGTTATTTTTCTTAGCGAGGTAAGTGAAGAAACCGGAGCTATGATACCGGATCAAGTCTGTCATACCATCCCCGTTTACATCTTGTAGCAAAAAGCCATCCGTAGAAATCCCCGAGTTTTGAGTACCGGCAAACGTGGATTTATAAAATTGTCCATCTCCCATCGAGTTATAAGCGGCCCACGTATAGACTGGATCCTTTTTTTTCGGAGATACCAGCAAATCCATAAGCCCATCTCCGTTGATCTCCCCCAGCAACAGCGAGCGATCTTTTAGATCCACCTTTTTTAATCCGGTATAAGTAGAGACTTTTCGGCCCGTCCAAGTACTACCGGAAACATCAAAAGTATATATATTTACCCCGGAGTCATTAATAAGAGCGATGTCACTTTTCCCGTCTCCATCATAATCTAATACCAGAAGTCTATCTGTTTTCTGAAATGCGTCCTCAGGATCAGGCTGCTCCGTGCCTACAAAATTAACGTTATAGGGAAACAAGTAACTCTGATATAAGACCTTACCACTTTCCAAATCAAATATATAGCATTTAGAGGTCTTACTGGTCTCTCCAAAAGGATGATGGCAAGAGACCGCTAGTACTTCCTGTTTTCCATCCCCATTGAAATCCCCTGTATAATAAAACTTAGGATGTATGCTCTTTGCCCCATCCGCATCGGTCAATACGGTCGGGAAATTAAAAGTCCGTGTATATTTAGATACCAATCCCACAGTCAAACTGGCCCTATATACACGGAAAGTCACTTGATCATTATCACCGGAAACGCCATTGTTTACTTTTATGATATGCTCTTCTTGCTTTCCCTCCAAATCCGCACAAAAGATATCGATAAAATTAGCTCCGGTCGTAAGATTGGGCATGGGGGAAGCGTACTCGCTATTCAATCCGGCATAAAGATAGATTTTCTCTTCTCCGGTGAATTTATTGTCATATCTATTCTGGGAATGCTGAAAAGCCGTCGAATGTCTGTAATGCTCCCAATAGGGATTCTCATTAGGCAAAGAGATCAAACCATCTGCCCCCGACGCATAATCATACCTTCCTTTCACTACCTTGATACGAGCAGGATCCGTTGATTCATACCAATTATATAGCTGTGTGACAGAACCATTATCATAAGACCCATCTGTTATGCCTTCTCCATAGTAAAGCTTTATAGGGTTCAGAGATTGCCCGGAGGCGGAATAATCTATCTGGCTTAAAACTGAGCTATTGTTCTGGTTTTTATAGCTCAAGCTATACGTACAAAGCGCAGTAGAGCCTAATTTACTGATGATTTTAGCCAGCAAGTAGCTTTCCCCTGTCTTAAGCCCCCCTATAAAAGAGACCAAGGGGTCCGGTCGTGAGGCTTGATACTGAAATTCCACAGAGGCACCATTATAAGCAACTTTTGTCAATCTGTAATGGTTTTCTTGCTCGACATAAGTATATAGGATCTGATTATTTCGCAAGTCAGACAAAGAAACTATCGGATAAAAGATCTTATTGCTTGTATTTGAGGCATATCCAAATATGCCCTTGGTTCCATTAGGATAAAATACCTCAAAATATTTCACGACATCGCCGGACAAAAAAGCTTTTACTTTTATATTGCCTTGCTCGGACTCATAATTAATAGTTGTCGCATTCTCTGAGATCTTTATAAGACGCATCCCGTCTAACACGAACGCATCCGCTTTCGTACGTAAAGCTCCTTGGGGCTTACCATCATAATAAATATTCCTACTCGTACGCATGATCGATTGCACACCGCCAATACCCCATCCAATACCAACGATGCCATTTCCTTGCTGGCTATTATAAGCCAATGATAATTGGGGTTCAAATCCATTTATACCCGGATAAACCTGTATGGGAACCGTATAGGTTTTAGCTCCAGTCGGGGAAACACCTGTTTGTATCGGTATCTCTCCTACAGCTTTCGATTTATCTATTGTAACTGTAGTCGGAACGTAAGTATTATCAGATATGGCTTTAGGAACAAAAGCCTGAGGTTGCTGTGAAAACCTTTCCGGATTTTCTGCAGTTTTCGCTATAACCGGAGGATATAAAGCCTTCAATAAAGAATCCTCATAAGCCTTGTAATCACTTTCCTTCCAATCGAAAAATTGATTATTCTCAGCAACTCCTTGGGCACATAAATAAGAAGATGGGGACATAAACATGATAAATATCCCTATCGTATATAAATATATTAATTTCATCTATAAGTATACTTAAATTATATTTTGATCAATCCTCCTCTTGGTCTACGGGAACGGCCTCCAAAGATGAAGCCATCGCACTAAATTGCCGTGTTGTTCTATTTCCTGACGCATCATAAGTATAAGTAAATATCATTTGTTGGGATTGCCTAATATTCAAAATTCCGCCAGACTTTACCTCAAAAGGCCCATTAATCGTAATTTGCGCCGGAGCGGAAAGAGATAAATTACCATTACTTGCCACGGTTACATTTTGGACAGCCAACGTATTACAGCCCAAAACTGATACACTTGATGAAACTGTCTGATTTGTATAAGTACTCACACAGCTTCTCGTGTCAACCTCTTGTGATGATAACGGGGAAAATAAGCAAGTCAATACGATACATGTAAAAAAGACGATTCTCTCTTTCATATCAAAGAATTTATGATTCTGTTATTTCTATTTTTAATTCCTTGAGATTACAGACTTACATACTTCTTCAAAGTATCCGCTTTCTTCCCATCCACAAACAACGTATAAATAAACGTTCCATAACCAAGTTCCGAACGGCTTACTTCTACCACATTACTACTTCCATTATCCAACTTAATAACTTTCACGGGTTTACCTGTGACATCAAATATCTGTAGACTAGCAGACACAAACGTCGCCGGTAAGGTATAAGAGACAGAAGCACCTTCCCTATTATATAATTTTGCGCTATCCACAGCACTTATATTACTTGTGGAAGTCGTGCTCGAACGTAATTGAGATTGTACCTCCGGCGATAGTAGAGCTTGCAAATTATCAATCACCTCATTCTGTTGTTGGATCGTTTGTTGCATCTCCTTGATACTTTCTACGATAAGCGGAATAAAACCTATATAATCTATAGACATCATCCCGTTTTCATCCGTTTGTACAAGTTCGGGTAATACCTTTTGTATGTCTTGAGCCAAAAAACCAATTCGTTTACGACTAGCCTCCGCTGCCTCTCTTCGATCTATCTCTGCTTGGATTTGTTTGTCTCTATTTATCTTTGCGATAGTAGCGGCATCCATAATCTCCTCTGAATCGGAGGAACTTCCCGATATCCCATTATCCAATGTGGCAGAGAACTTAGACTCATCCTGCTCCCTATTCTCCTCAAGTGTAGAGAGGTTGTATGAATAAGAGACCCCATTCACTTGCTCTAAAAGAGCTAATGGATTTTGCAGCGACTCTACATTTTCCTTCAAGCGAGCGTCTGAAGTTATATTCACTCCATTCACACGAAGATTCGTATTGAACACGAAATTAGTATTACTAGCCGGATTGTAATACGCCACGACATTGTTAGCATAACCATTTGTAGTCATATAAATACCCAATTTCCCATGCAACCAAAGTTGATCCGTATCCGTGGTTCCATATTCTCCAGCAAACACATTCCAACCTTGATTTGCATATTGTCCAAAATCACCAAATGTTAATTTCGAACCTGCGCGTGCATCCCCTATCCGACCATATATCTGCATAGAGGTTACATTTCCTAAGTCCTCATTATTGTCTTTTAAAAGGCCTGCTTGTACTCGTCCATTTGAAAGAACCCGGAGTTGAGCATTTGCGTTTGATACTAAACTAATTAAAATTAAGAAAGAAAAAAGTCTTGTTGTTTTCATATAAGTTGTTCTAAAATATAAATAGATAAACATTCAAATAATACTTCTAAGGAACCCAGTACCATATCCAAACAATTGCGTAAAAGAGGCTATTACAGATAACAACCCTACACGTAAATCACATTTATTGCGGAACATTGCGTCTACAAACAATAAAAGGGCATAAATAATAAGAGGCACCAGAAACAACCAGCAAAAGAATGAGCCGATAACCAATAGACAGACTGAAAACGTGAATAATGCCGGTAAGCAATGTACCAGCTTCAATGAGCCGGGATGTTTCCGGTTCAACGCGATCCGGGCCTCCCCCGAATGACGTACCTGACGGAAGAACTGCGTGAGATCCGTCCGCCTTTTATGATAAACCCATGCCGAAGGAAATAGCCGGGTCCGATAACCAGCCTCCATGATCCGTATGCTAAAATCAATGTCCTCACCATATCGCATGCCGGAAAAACCGCCCAGACGCTCATATACATCCCGCCTTATTCCCATATTAAAACTACGGGGATAAAATTTATCCAACTTTTTCTTCCCGCCGCGGATACCACCGGTCGTCAGGAATGAGGTCATGGCGTAATTGATCGCCTTCTGGATCGGGGAAAACGAGGCATGCGCCTTATCCGGGCCACCGAACGCATCCACCGGATAATGATTCAACGAGTCGTGTATATGCTCAAGCCACGTGGAGGGTAGTACCACGTCAGAATCCAGTATGAGCAGATACTCGCCACGCGCTTGCCTAGCGCCATGATTACGCGCCATACCCGGGCCGGAGTTCGAGATCACATAATAATAAAGATCCAATCGCCCTTGGTATCGCCCAACAATCTCTTTCGCCGGTATCTCCGAACCATCCTCCACCACGATAACCTCAAAATGGACATAGGTTTGCTTGCAAAGGCTTGATAACAGATCATCAAGCTCATCCGGCCTGTTATAAACAGGAATAATAATGGAGTATAAACGCATATCTTTTGTATAAAAGTCTAGCACAAATGTAGACTCATTTTCATACATAGTCAAGGAACACACATGGACAAATCAAGACCAGATAACACTGATAATCAATAAATTAAAAACACGCATATGGACATCCCCTGTTTTTAGTACTCTTTGAGATATTGATCTAGTAAGAAACTTACGTCGGAAGGTATTTGTTTGCTTTTTTTGATACGCTGTTTGATACGCTGTTTCTGTTTGGATACAGACTCGGGGAGAGAGTTCGCAAAAACAGCTATTTGGGAAGAACTGAACCCCATCTTGATTAAGCAGCAATATCGCTTATCTAATTCGGAGAAATCAGGGAAATCTTTCTCTAACCGTGTATAGAACTGATGGTATTGCAAGTTTGTCCAGTTTATGATTAATGACCAATCTGCATCCTTCAGATATTTAGGATGCTCTTTTAGGTCTTTCAATTTATCGAAATAAGGTAATTGCTCATCTAGTTTCTTATATGAGGATTTCAGTAGCTCTTCATATTTCTCTATCTCTTTATGGGACTCCGCATTTTGATCCAATAAACTTTTATTCTCTGAAACAATCTCGTCGATTTCCTGCTGTTTATTATTTAACGTGGCGATCAATTGCTCATTTTCTTTTATACGATTCTCATTCTCTCTTATCGATTCCTTGTAAATTCGTATTTGCTCTCTAGCATGCGCTAAAGATTTTTCCTTCCGCAATACACGATATTGATAGACTATTATAAGAATCAACAGAACCGCAGTGACAAACAAGCCGATTATCTCTTGATTCGTTTTTTCTAGTTTTAGCTGGTTATTTATGTTCAACAATCTCTCATGATCATACCGAGCCTGAATTTCAGCCAATTCTCCAGCATGATTTATTACCTGTAGCGAATCTGAGTAAATAAGATATTGGTTATTATATTCTATGGCCTCCTTGTAAAGTTTTTGTTCTACACATATATAATATAACACTTCATAGGCTTCACTTAGCGTATACAAATTGTCCGTTTCTAAAGATTTCTGAAAGTAGACCTTTGCTGAGTCTAGTTGCCCCAAACTCCAAAAAGCACTACCTATCTTGTAATATATTTGAGGAAGCTTATGTAAGGAAGATACTTGTAAACATAAGTCAAGCTCTTTTCTAGTGTAATGTAAAGCTTTTTCTCCTTGACTTAACTCATTATAAACAACGCCTAGCTCTCCCATAGCCATAGCTTCAAGTTCTAAATTTCCTAATCTTTTAGCATTTTCCAATGATTTACCAAAATAGAATAAGGCACTATCCATCTCATTTATATGCACATAAGTTCTTCCCAGCTCCGATAGAGCATAAGATATCCGTTCTCCATTTCCTGATCGTAATGCGTATTGATAAGCATCCTTTAATTGTACCAACGATTCTTCATAAAGATCTTGATAACGATACGTATTTCCTAATGATTGGCAGATCAGATAAGTAAAAAGCGGCTCATCCAACCTTGTCATTATATCTTTAGACTTTAAAAAGAGAGGTATCGCTTCCGTTAACTTTTTCTGATCCTCCAATAATTGTCCCTTATAATAATACGCTTGCGCCATCCTTTTCAAGTCATCCTCTTTCTCGAAATAATCCATCGCATCTTGAACCAACTTATCCGAGGAAGGGATATTCAACGAATCCGGAAGGCGTTTACCATATACCTTATCCCGGGCTTGTGCCAACAATAGCGCCCAAGTAGCATAGTTCTTTCCGCTAGAGAGTGATGATTGAGGCATAGAACGTAATATAGATAATGCGCTATCCGGATGCTCCCACATCACAGATTCCGCACGAGATAATTCCGCAGGTAATGGTTTTTCTTGGCGCATACAAGAAAAAAGGG
>ERZ1106943.3575-NODE-3575-length-11631-cov-4.453093_pt1 | contig 11631 bp, 6 predicted proteins | sample MGYA00403671_ERZ1106943 | MGnify/ENA primary metagenome ERZ1106943 (study PRJEB35170, sample SAMEA104062427) | human gut metagenome | biome: human gut; feature: human-associated habitat; material: faeces | place: Denmark | collected 2012-06-14 ...
GCCGGGCGGACTGGCTCGCGGAGTTCGCCGATATGGAGCGCGGCGCACAGGCTTGGCTCGACCAGGTGGTGGGACATCTGGAGACGCCGATGCTGCCGGATACGCCGCTGCGGATGGCGGCCGAGGGCAGCGCCCTCGCCGACCTCTTCAACACCGTGCAGCTCGCGGCGAGCGGCGCGCAGCTCTCGGTCACGAGCCTTGCCAACGACGCCGCCGGTCTGCCGCAGACCGTGCGCCGCAGGGACATTCTCAACGCCTACCCCTACACCAACACGCTGACGGTGCTGGAGATCACCGGCGCCGTCCTGCGCAGGGCGATGGAGCGCAGCGCGGAATATTTCACCCGAAACGCCGACGGCTCGCTGCGGGTGTCGGACTGCTTCCTGGAGCCCAAGGTGGAGCATTATAATTACGATTACTACGCCGGCGTGACCTATGCCTACGACATTGCAAGGCCCGTGGGCGAGCGAGTGGTCGAGCTGACATTCAACGGAACGCCCGTGAAGGACACGGACGTGTTCACCGCCTGCCTGAGCAGCTACCGCGCCAGCGGCACGGGCGGGTACGACGGCTATGTCGGCTGCCCGATCGTGCGCGAGATCGGCACGGAGATGTCCGACCTGCTGCTGGACTACTTCAAGCGATACGGCGGAGAGCTCCCGCTTGCGCGGGGAGAGTTCAGGGTATTCTGACAAAAACAGCAGACTGTTTTTTGAAGCTTAAAAGCTTCGGCAAGAGAAAAAACCTCCTATTGCGCTGGTAAAGGCTTGGCGGCCGCATTACCAGAGTAATAGGAGGTTTTATGCAGTTTAAGGCGTACAGCACTTTTCGTCGCCCTCGAGGATTTCCGCCTTGCCCTCGCCGAGAACAGAGGCGTAATAATAGCTGTGCGTGCAGGCGGTTTCGCCGTGCTGCAGGGCATTCTGACAATCCATTTCAAAGGCAACGCTGGCATTCTTGCGGATCACGTCAAGCTTCTTGCCTTCCTTTGCGCTGTGGCAATAGAAAGTGAAAGCGCCGTTTCCACCGCATAGAGGAACACGGGGTCCGCCGCGCCGGTGATGTCTGCGGTGGTCGTGCCGGTGTAGCCCTTCTCCAGAAATTGCGCTACGGCGGCGCGCAGCACCCGCTGCTGCGTCACAAGGCCGTTGGCCTGTTTCCCTCGCAATGACAAATGTTCACGCTCCTTTCAAATTGGACTTGCGATCATGATTTCGTTTTAACAGAAAAAGAGCGTTCCCGCAAGAGAAAGCTGCCCGCCCGAATTTTTCGGGAAAATGCGCAAAGTCCGGCGGCGCTTTTCGGTGAGTATGCAGAGAAGGCGGCGCGCATGACGCCGATCCGCGATTTGCTCTTGCTTTTTGGGTAAAATTTCTTTATGATAGGACAGTCGGCGGGGGAGATGCTCCGCTGCGAAAAAGAATAGCGATCAAGGCCGTCTGCCGGAGAAAAACCGGAACGGGGGAATGGGGTGAAAAGCCCCGCGAGCGGGTCACTGTGAAGCTCCCACGAGGAGATCAGTCAGAATGCCCGGACGGCCTTGGACGCTCCTGCCCACACCGGGAGCCGAGAGACACCAAGGGGTCTTTGCGCCCTTTTCTACGTCTGTACGGCTCGCGTAGGCGGGCGGGTACAGACGTTTTTTTCATGCAAAAGGAGGAAGAAAAGATGAAAAAACGGGTGATCTCTCTGCTGCTGGCGCTTGTGCTGGCGGTCAGCCTGCTGCCGACCGCGGCATGGGCGGCGGGGACGATAAGCGATTACTTTTCGGATATGCCGATTACGGCGGAAACCGAGCCAGGCAGTCCATACAGTGCGAAAAAATGGACGGTATCGACGCTGGACGGCGAAACCGTTCTGGTGAGTGGTAACAAGGGAAAAAGTAATTCTTCCAGTACCTTGCAACTTACCATGAAAGATACGGTAAATCTCAGCTTTGAGTACAAGGTATCGACAGAACAAAAATTTGATAAGCTGACGATCTCCAACGGCGGTACCCAATTGGTAAATGGAGTAAGCGGTTTGACTGATTGGACACGCCTTGATATTGATGCTAAACAGGGCGATGTGATTTCAGTTGTTTACAAGAAGGACAGCAGCGGTGATAAAAACGACGACTGCGTATACCTGCGCAATTTCACCTGCGGCACGCCGATCGTTGTCACTTTCCATGCCAATGGCGGTACGGGTGATGACTACACCCAGAACATCTACGGCGGTGAGGGTACGCTGACGGCGAATAAATTCACCAAGAGCGGCAAGGTGTTTGCAGGCTGGGCGACATCTGAGAACGGCGAAGTGGTTTACGCCGACGGCGCGAAGATCACCGCAGAAGACAATACCGATCTCTACGCGGTCTGGGGCGACGCCTATACGGTGACATTTGATTACAACGATGGCAAAACCGGTAACGCAACAGTTGATGTTGCGCGGGACACCGCCATCGATACAAAGATTCCCGCCGACCCGACGAAAAAAGGCTACACCTTTGAGGGCTGGTTCAACGGCGAAACCAAACTGACGGCGGACACCGTTATCACCGGCAATGTTATTTATACCGCAAAGTGGACGCCGATTCAATATACCATCGTGCTGAACCCCGGCGAGGGCGTTGGCAAAAATGTAACGCTGGATGCTGTTGTTTACGATCAGTACGTTACGCTTCCGAAGAATACCTTTACCTGCGATGGTTATGATTTCAACGGCTGGGGCACTTCGGCCAGTGCGTCTTACGGCTCCATTAAGGATGGCACAGCGGTCAAAAACCTGACGGATAAGGATGGTGCGACTTACAATCTCTATGCGACATGGAAGGGCAAAGAGGTCAAGGTTACGCTGGATTTCAACTACGAAGGCGCAGAGCCGATCGAGCGCACGGGCAGTGTCGGCAGCAACTTCAATTACGATAACGGAAAGTTCTCGTCGATCGAAACGCAAAAGCGCACCGGGTATCTGTTTGACGGCTGGTTCGATGCGGCAGAAGGCGGCAAACAGATCACCAACCAGTATAAATTCACGGCGGAAGACGCCGGAAAGGGTGTTACCCTGTATGCGCACTGGAGCGAGGCTGTAACCATTACGTTTGATAAAAACGGCGGTTACTGCTATATGGACAGCAAGGAAATCCGAAAGGGTACCGCGTATGGTTCTCTGCCGTCTGCATCGTTGAGTGGTAAGGCTTTTGATGGATGGTATACGGCAAAAGACGGAGGTACCAAGGTTGAAAATGATACTATCTTCAACAAAGATACAACGCTTTACGCAAGATACCGCAATTACCAGATTACCGTCAGCTTCAATGCAAACGGCGGCACCGGCGAGATGGAAAAGCTGGTGTGCGAATCCAAGGTAGCAAAGAAATTGCCGAAATGCACGTTTACCCGTGAAGGCTATGACTTTACCGGCTGGTCGACCTCTTCGCACAGTTCTACGGTTTCCTATGCAGATGAAGCGGAGTATACCTATCCGGATACGGCTTATTGGGACACCACAACCAAGCTTTATGCCGTTTGGAAGGCAAACATCTCCAAGACTGCAATTGACGCGATCGACGCGGTGATCCCCAAGGATCATATTATCCGCATGGAAACCACCCTGCCGACTGCCGGCGACGGCTACACGATCGCTTACACGGGCGATTCGGCGCGCATCAGCAGCGACGGCAGGATCACCCTGCCCGCAAGCGGCACGGCAGAGGTCACCGTCACGGCAACGATCACCGATACCGCAACGAACAAAACCTACACCAAGGAATATGCCCTGACGCTGTACTCTGCCGACGTGGCGGCAACGGAAGCTGAGCTGAACAATGCCGTAAGCAAGCTGACCGGTAACTTCAAACCGGTTTACGGCACGGATACCAACGCCATCACCGCAGTGGAAAAGAAGCTGCTGGACGCGGGCTGTGAGGGAATTACGGTTTCCGTCAAGGAGGCAGTCGCAGATAGCAACGGTTATGCCGGCATTGATCGGGATGGTACGATCCATTACTATTTCAATCCGGGCATGACCAAATACGGCAGCTATTTCTATACGACGTTCGTTCTCTCCAAGAATGGCGCAAGCGTGGAGAAGAAATGGTATGCCAGCATTGACTGGGACAAGGCCAAGGTGCGTGAGGCACTGAATACGGTCGCGGACACGCTGACCGTTCCGGAAACCGCGACGGCGGATATGACGCTGCCGCTTAACGCGAATGGCAAGGGCTGGTCGAAAGTGGCATGGGTATCTAACGATCCGGCGCTGAAAATCGGTCAGGCTTCCTATTATACTTCGACTTATCCGATCACGCTGAATGCGGCAGAGGACACCACTGTCGTTCTGACCGCAACGGTAACGTGCAACAGTGTAAACGGCGTGGCCGTCACCCGGGAATTTGAGTGCACCGTGCCCGGCGGCACCAGTACCGGTGTGGATTATCAGGCCAAGCTGGACAACGCCCTTTCCGGCGTCGGACTGAAGGATTTCGTTACCGGTGAGAAGCTGACGGCCGATGCAAACGGTGTTTACACCACCAGCAACGACATTCAGTTCCCGACCACGCGCGACCTGAAGATCGACGGCAAGTACACCCCGGTCGTCATCACCAGCAGCGATCCCGGCGTGATCGAAGCGCCGACCACGCCGAACAGCGCGCGTGTTTGGGTCTACCGTCCGCTGCCCGGCGAGGCGGCAAAGACCGTCACGCTGACGGTGAAGATCCTCGACCGTCCGAACGGCCCGCAGCCGGGAGACGATCTTTCCGCCATGCGCGTGCTTGCGTCCAAGGAGATCAAGGTGACCGTACAGCCGCTGACGCAGGCCGAGATCGACGCGGAAATCGCGCTGATGGAACGGGTCAAGGTGAATTACTGGAACGGCATCTGCAATGCCAACACCGATCAGAACAACGTCACCACCGATCTGCACGCCTTCCAGGAGTGCTATCTGAATGACAACGGCGAACTGACCTGGGTCTACGACCGCGAGGACCTCAAAAATCACGGCATCGTGCCCGTGCCGCTGGACAACTGGTATGACCAGCAGCTCTGGCGTCTGTTCCGTTCGAGCAACGCCGATGTGGTAGCCCATGAGAATCTGCTCGTCACCCGTCAGGGAGACAGCAAGGCGGTCACCATCACCAGCTATCTTTCCAGCGAAACGCTGGGCAGGTATGCGGAGAAATACCCGCAGAACGCGGACTTCCAAAAGCTGTACAAGCAGCCTGTGACGGTCGATCTGGTCGTGACCGGTACGAAGTACGCACAGGGCGGCGACAGCAACGTGCGCAAAGAAGCGGCACGCTACGCACTGTCGAACCGCGCGATGCTGACGGTGGATTTTACCCTCACCGGCCGCGGCATGGGCTTTGCGGAAAGCGATCTCAAGTATGCCGAGGGCAGCACGGTGTATGACGTATTCTCCGACCGGCTTGCCGAGCACGGCTATACCTGCAAGCGCCGCGGCAGCTACATTGCCGCCATCACCAGCGACAGCGGCGTAACGCTGGAGGAATTTGACGAGGGCAAGAACTCCGGCTGGATGTATCGCGTCAACGGCGAGCTTGTTGGCCGGTATATGTCCGCGCAGGGCTTAGAGGACGGCGACCGCATTGAGCTGTACTTTACCTCCGACTGGACGAGCGAGCCGGGCGCAGAAGGCTGGCAGAAGCCCGGCAAGATCGAAACGATCGTCAACGCGGACGGCTCGGTCACGAAGATCGAGACGAAGTCCGACGGCACGGTCATCGAGACGACGACCTGGCGCGACGGCAGCACACTCACCGCCGAGACTTCCCCCAATGGCCGTGTGGAGACGGTCGAGAAGCGTGCCGACGGCACGACCGTTGAAACCGTCGAGTCCGCGAGCGGTGAGATCACCGCCTCCGTCAGCGTGCCCAAGAGTGTCGGCAGCACCCGTGTGGACATTCCCGTGAGCAAGCCGACCGGCAGCATGGTCGCCGTGATCGTCCATCCCGACGGCACGGAGGAGATCGTCAGGGGCTCGGTCGTGACCGAGACCGGCGTCGCGCTCCGCGCGGAGGGCGACGTGCGGCTCAAGATCATCGACAACGCCAAGCGCTTTAACGACATGGCGGACCATTGGGCAAAGGACGCCGTGGAGTTCGCCTCGTCCCGCGAGCTGTTCAACGGCGTGGGCAATGACGCCTTCGGCCCCGACCGCTCCATGACCCGCGGCATGGTCAGCACCGTGCTCGCGCGCCTTGCCGGAGCGGATACGGCCGGCGGGGAGACGTGGTACGCCAAAGGCACGGCCTGGGCGGTCGAGAACGGCATTTCCGACGGAACCGCTCCCGAGCAGCCGGTCACGCGCGAGCAGCTGGCCGCGATGCTCTACCGCTATGCCGGTTCCCCCGCCGTCAGCGGCGAGCTGGGCTTCGATGACGCGGACAGCATCAGCGCGTGGGCGCGCGATGCCGTGAGGTGGTGCGTGGACAACGGCATCCTCAACGGCGTGGGCGGCAACCGCATGACGCCGCAGGATCTTGCCCGGCGCGGGCAGGTCGCAGCCATGCTGATGCGCTTCCTACAGGCGACGGTGTAAGCGTCGACCCGCGATATACGCTATAACGAACAGTAAGGCTCCCCTGCTTCGGCAGGGAAGCCTTACTGGTTTATGGAACGGGAAACGGGTATGGAGACGCTGCCGCGCCGGAGTCCGGCGCTCAGCGCGTGAGCGGGCCGGACCGGCGCTCGCCCCATCGGCTGTCGGCGTGCTGCTCCGCGGCGGCGGTCTCGGCGAGGCGCTGCAGCTTTTCCATGCGCGCGTCGAGCTGCGCACTCATCTGCGCGCACTCGAACAGCTCGCGGTTGACGTGATCGAGCTCCGGCAGATCCTTCTTGTAGCGGATCTTGTGCTCAAGGCTCGCCCACCAGTCCATGGAGATGGTGCGGAACTGCACCTCGACGCGCATCATGCGCTTTTGATCGTGCAGGAAGATGGGCGTTTCCACGATGAGGTGCAGGCTGCGGTAGCCGTTGGGCTTGGGCTCGGCGATGTAGTCCTTGCGCTGGAGGAGCGTGATATCGTCCTGCTTCAGAAAGGCGTCGGCGAGCTGGTAGATATCCGACGGGAAGGAGCAGATGACGCGCACGCCGGCGATGTCGTTGAGATTTTCCTCGATGCTCTCCACCGTCAGCGGGAAGCCGCGGCGCTGGAGCTTTTCGGCAATGCTCTCGGGGGACTTGAGGCGCGTTTTGATGCTCTCGATGGGGTTGCGGTCATACTGGAGCGAAAGCTCCTCATTGAGGACGTTGAACTTGGTCTCGACCTCCATCATCGCGCAGCGGTAGTAGCTCATCAGCTCGCGGTAGGGCTGCGTGTAGCTCTGCACGAGCGCGCTGATTTCCTTGCGCGGCAGGCGCGAGAGCAGCAGGCGCTCCAGAGCACTGCGGTCGGTGCTGTTTTTCAATGCCATGTGTTGTTTCCTCGGCTTTGTCGGTTCTCCCTCCGCGGTGTGACGGCGGAGGGGCGGGCGCGATGCGTCCATTTCAATCATACCATCCCGCGGCGCATCCCGCAAGCCCTCCCCGACATTTGCGCCGAAATGACCGGAAACCGAAGAGAAAAAAGGCGCAGAGGCCGTGGCCTCCGCGCCTTTTTGCCTGCTTACCCGCGGACGGGGATGAGGTCGCGATAGTGGAGATACATGATCTGTCCGGTGTACGGGTTGATGCCGGGGAGATAGGCGGAGTACACGCATTGGTCCACGGTGGTGCCGGGGGCGGTGGCCAGCAGATTGCTCACACCGGTCAGCTTGCCCGTGATCCAGACGAGATCGCCCGGGTGGAGGCTGGCGTTGGTGCTGTCGAAGGAGGTGTACTCCCCGTCCTCGCGCTCGATCTCCCCTGTGCTGTCATTATAGCTATAGACGTTGCTCACCGGCGCGGCCTGATACCAGCCGATCTGGTGGGCGTAGACGCTGCGCTCCGCTACGATGACCGCCTGCTCGATGGTGCAGGTGCCGTTGGGATTGAGCGTGGTGGCGGTGGTGCCCTTGACAAGATCAAGCGCGTTCATAAACGCCATCGCTTCCTTCGCCCAGCTCTGCACCAGCGCGTTATCCGTGTAGGAGGCGAGCTTGGAGGTGTAGCTGGTGTAGGAATAGCCGGAGTTCTTCTCCACATATTGCAGCGTGCGGCGGAGGAAGGTCGCCATCTGCTGACGGTTCAGGGTGGCGTTGGGGGAGAAGGTGGTCGCCGAGGTGCCGGTGGTAATGCCCGCGGCATAGGCCTTGAGGACGTAGGCGTTGTTCGTGTCGGTGAAGGTGTTCGCGGCGGCGGGCGTGATGCTCTTGCCGGTCAGCGTTTCCGCCAGACGCACCGCAACGGAGCAGAACTGCAGACGGCTGATGGGCTTGGTGTAGTCGCTGCCGAGCAGGGCAGTATCGAGCAGATCGTCGTTGAGCGCGAGGTTCACATCGCTTTCAGCCCAGGAGCTGGTCTTGGCGGCGGACTTCTTCGAGAGCGTGAAGGTGCCGGGATACAGCTCGGTGGTGTTCAGCGCCTGCGTTTCCTCCCACTGCAGGGAGGCGTTGGCTTCCGCCTGATACTGCGCGAGGGTCATTCCCGTGCCGGAGGCGTAAACATCCCGTGAGGTCAGATGCTGCTGGAGATAACGGTAGGAGTGGCCGCAGTATTCGCAGCTGAGCCAGTAGACGTGCTCTCCGGCGGCATTCACGCCGATGTAGGCCTCCGCCGTGGGATACTCGCCGTTATCCGAGTGGGCGAGCTTTTCTGTCTTGAGCAGGATCTCCGTATCCGAGGTATGGGGAGCGACATGCTTTGCATTGTACTCGCACTTGCCGCAGATGGCGCAGGAATAGTAATAACGCCGGGCAGATTGGCAGGCCTGCGCGTAGGTATAAACACGGTCGGCCGTCCGAATCTGCAGGGTGTACTGGTGGGCGGTGCACCAGTTGTCCTTCGCGGCGGCGTCGCCCGCCTTTTGGGCGGCGTAGACGTCATTGCCGGAGTAGGTCTTGATGGTGTAGGGGATCTTATAGCCGCGCTGGGCCTGGGCTGCCTTGAGCGCGGGCACAGCGGATTCGGGGATATACACCACGGTCTCGGCGGTGTAGAAGGGCAGGTCGCTCTGCCTCTCCCACCGGTATAACCCGGCGATGGGCAGCCAAAGGTAGGAATCCATCGCCTGAATAAACTGATAGACATCCACCTTATCGCTGAGCCAGAGCTCCTTCAAATATTTCGCGTAGCAGATGAAAAAGCACGTTCCATCCGTTATTTTCCCATTGGTGTCCAGAATGAGGGTGCGGATGCTGTCGGTGTTCTCCAGAACGTGGTTGGCGTCAGTCATGACGGTCACACCGTTTACAAAGTTTTCAAGCTGCTTGGACTCTGCCACAGCCTGCGTGCGGGGCGTCGCCATTGCCCGCTTGGCCTGCCGGAGGAGGTCTGTTTTCCGCGTCAGATCGGCGTTGAGCTCCTCTTTCTCCTGCTCGGTATAGCGCTCGCCCTCAAGGGTCAGGCTGACCTGCAGGGTGGGAAAATACTGAGCGCTGGTGCGGATGGTGGCGGGCACGCCGTTGACGGTGGCGGAGAAGGTGTCGGGCCCTACGAGGTTTTCGCCGCCGACCGTTTTGTAGTTGGCGCAATAGCCCTTGGTGGTGTCAAAGGCCAGCTTGATGTTGACGAGATAGGTCGTGCCGGCGCGGAAGGCATAGCCGTCGTCGGTCTCCACGTCGTCGCCCTGCCACTCGGTGTACAGGATGCCCGCGCCGTTCGCGAGCAGGTCGATGTTGCCGCTCTTCATGGATTTGATGGTGACCTCGGTCTCCATCTCGTTGGGGTCGCCCGCCTTCGGCAGGTCGATGACGAGGTCGACGCTCTTGAGCCTTGTCGGCGCGGCGAGGGCCGCGGTCGGCAGCAGGGTGAGCGCCAGAACGAGACAGAGCAGCGCGCTGAGCAGTTTCTTTTTCATGGTTCCCTCCTGTAATTGAAATGATAAACGAGGATCGCTTGCTTTCTGCAGTATAGCAGGAATCTCCGGCAGGAGGGACCCATATCGACTTGAAATGTATGGATTTGCGGCTTGAAATGTGAGATAATGCTGGAAAGAAAAAGAATGGTATGCTACAATAAGGCAAAAGGAAGCGAGGAAAGGGGGCGGCGGAATGTACATCGCAGTCTGCGACGACCAGACGGAGGAGCTCAAAGACCTGACGGAGCTGCTCGGTGCGTGGGAGACGGATCGCGGCACGCCCGTGCGCGTGAAGAGCTTCCGCAGCGCGGCGGAGCTGCTGGACGCGGCGCGCCATGAGCGCTTCACGCTGTACCTGCTCGACATCATGATGCCAGGGCTGAACGGCATGGATGCCGCGCGCGAGATCCGCGGCTTTGACAAGGCGGCGGACATCATCTTCCTCACCTCGTCCCCCGGCTTCGCCTACGACAGCTACAGCGTCAAGGCGCTGGAATATCTGCTCAAGCCCATTCGAACCAAGACGCTCTATCCCATCCTTGACCGGCTGGAGCTGCGTGAGCGCCGCCCGCAGGAGGCGCTTACGCTTCGCACCGGCGGCATCATCGTGCGCGTGCCGTTTTCGCAGCTCACCTATGTGGAGGTCAACGGCAAGCACCTTTACTTCAACCTTGCCGATGGGCAGGTGCGCGAGGTCGTCGGCTCGATGAAGGAATACGAGGACGCCCTGCTCACGCGGCCGGAATTCATGCGCATCCACCGCTCCTACATCGTCAATATGCTGCAGATCGAGGAGCTTTCACCCACCGGGCTCCGCACCTTTTCGGGCCGCGAGCTGCCGGTCTCACGCCTGTTATACCCCCAGCTTCAAAAGGACTATATGAAGCTGCTGTTCGCGCAGAGGGAGGAGTGAGACGATGAGCCTTACAACATTTTCACCGGCCCTGCTGCTTTTGTTCGTATGGGCGCTTTTGTGGATCATGATGGATATCCACTTCCGGGATCTGACCAAGGTGCAGCGATGGCTGGTGCCGCTGGTGATCCTGGCCTTGGCGGTATTCAACCATGTACTTCGTGAACGCATGGGTACAGAGTACGTCAGTCATGCGATGTGGCTGACGATGCACCTGCCGTTTTTCCTGCTGTTTTTGTATATTACAAAATGCGGCGTGATCAAAATGGCGTTCATGATCCTCTCGGCTTTCACGTTTACTGCGCCGACCATCGTGGTGAGCAGCGTTGTCATGCGGCATTTTGGCAACAGCCGGTGGATGCTGCTCGTGAGCAACCTGGTTTCCTATGCGCTTATTTTGCTGCTTGTGCAGTTTGTTTTCCGGCGCGGCTTCAACTACCTGATCAAATACGGCGACGATCGGCTCTTTCTGCAGTTTTCCGTTGTGCCGTTCCTGTATTACCTTTACGTGTTCTCGGCGCTCGGCGTTGATTTTTCCTCGCTGATCGACTCGGGCGGCTGGCTGGTGCGCTATTTCCCGTCACTGGAGGTTTTCGTATTCTATTTCCTTTTGCTGAGCGTTTATCGAAATTTGAGCGAGAAGCATGAGATCGAGGCGGAGCAGGCGGCATTGACCCAAAGACTCGCCTCGTCGGAGGAGCGTATCGCGATGCTCAACGAATCCGAGGTGCAGACCGCCGTCTATCAGCACGATATGCGCCACCATCTCAACGCCATCG
>ERZ1106943.3580-NODE-3580-length-11619-cov-3.093393_pt1 | contig 11619 bp, 2 predicted proteins | sample MGYA00403671_ERZ1106943 | MGnify/ENA primary metagenome ERZ1106943 (study PRJEB35170, sample SAMEA104062427) | human gut metagenome | biome: human gut; feature: human-associated habitat; material: faeces | place: Denmark | collected 2012-06-14 ...
AATTTCGGGTGCGACAATCGGGTTAGGCGCAGCAGGACAATCTACCGCAGAGGCGTACCAGAAAACGGGCGAACTTGGCGGCAAAGAGTTTTTGTATGGTGCATTGAGTGGCATTACAGAGGGCGCATTAGAGGGCGTAACTGGTGCGGCAGGTAAAGTCGGCGCGAAATTGTTTGCAAAACAAACGGCTAAAACTCTGGCGAAGAAAGGAATAGTGAAAGGTATTATTTCTAACTTTGCGGGCGAGGCTTTCGAGGAGGGAATGAGTGAATTTCTCGATCCGTACTATCAGCGTTGGACAAAAGTTGATCCAAACGCAGAAAATGCTACTGCTCAACAAATCGGCTATGCCGCGCTTATCGGCGGTATTTCTGGCGCGCTAATGGGTGGTATCGGCGACGTTTACGGAACGGCAAAGCAAATTGTCAGGGGTTCGCACATTGCTCAAAATTCAACGCTTACGCAAAGCACGCTTGATACGGCGCGTAGTTTTGCAAAGTATGAAACAGAACACGCAACAGGGAGCGAGGCATATCAATACGTTTCAAATCTTGTGAATCAATACGACGCAGCAAAGCCCAGAACGGACGGCTCTTTATCGATTGCGCAAAAACGTATACTCGGTCAAATGGAGGCGGCAAACACGGTACTTACTTTCGAGCCGATTATTCAACGTAGCAGGGCGAATATTCTTGCGAACGCGGAAAGTTTTGTAAAGGCGATCAATGGGAGAGGTGTTGTTGACGCAAGTACGGGCAAACCTTTTCATTTTAATAGCGTAGAAGAATTTACAAACAATAAGAGCCTTGTAACGCAATTTGCGGTTGCCGACGCGCTCGGTCAACTTGTTATGAGCAAAGATTCTGTTTACGACGCAGTTTCAAATCAGCGTGCTGGCGAAATAATGCAAGCCGATTTCCGTAATTTCCAGAAAGAGGCAACGCCGCAGCAGAAAAAAAGTATAAACGACCTTTTCGGGATAGACGTTGCCTCTATTACTTACGACGATTTCGTGGATAAAATTCAAACAACGAATAGCGAAGTGCTTACGAGTAAAAAAGCCGAACTGTCGGCTATGTCGGCAGCGAAAAAAGAAATCGCGCGTGTTATCAACACAAACGAGGCGGTAGCAGACGCAAACACGATTACCGACAAGACGGCATTTAAGGACGGTATAAGCGTATTTAAGGTAAGCGAAAAGACTTATGCAGGCATATCGAAAACCGCCGACGGAAAATATATGCTTTATTTAGACGGCAATATTTCTCACGTTCTTACAAAAACCGAACTCGTCAACGCTATAAAAGCCCTTATAACGCCACAGTCTGCCGCAACAAACGCTCAAACGAACGTCGGACAACCGCAACAGGCGACACAAGCCGCCGCCCCTACCGTTAAGAATGCTGAGGGGCAATCTTCCGTTGCGCAAAATACCGAGGTTGCGAAAGAAAATGCGGCTCAGAGCGAAAAAAAGACTGCAAAACAGGTGGAAGAAACAAAGCCTAAAAAGAAAAAGGCTGTTGCAAAGACGACAGAAACAACCGAAAAAACCACCAAAAAGGCAGCGGAAACAAAGAAAACCGAGAAACATACAGTTGAACAGTCCGAAAAAGGCGGCGAAACGGTTAAAAAGGCTGAAACTACTACCAGCAAGCAGCAAGAAATTAACAAATTGAAAGAAAGCCCTGTTGCGACGGAGCGCGTTATGGGCGAACTGTGCGATTTAGGCGTTGTTGATTACGATAAGGTTATCAACACGCCAGACGGACAAAATATAGACGTTGTTGCAGAGTATGCAATGGGCGATTTATCCGATTATGAACGGCAGGGTTTATATTCGGCAAAATCTCTGGCAAAAGCAATTTCCGAGCACGCCGACGAAATACGTGCAGGTAAAAAGCCTTACGTCGAAATTATGGATAGGGCAATCGAACTCGACGGCAAGGAAATGCCGAAATGGTATAAAGAGCAATACCATTCACAAAGCGCGGAAAGCACTGAACGGGCGGCGGCTAAGCCTACTAAAAAGAGCGAAACGTCAGGGGAAAAGACTACTGCGAAGAAAAGACCTAAACTCGATAAAGCGCGTGAAAGACTCGTTTCCTTAACACTATCAAAAGACGTTCGGGAAAATTTACACGGCGCGTATGTTATGAACGGCGTTCAATATGTGAGCGACGGTTATTTTTGTGCAGCCTACACAGATACCGTAGGAGGACTTACCGAGGCAAAAGGCGGCATTGATTTCAGCAAAATTTTGGATAAATACAGAAATAGTACAGATATGCGCGAGGTTATTATAGACGCAGACGCTATCCGTGCGGTTGTTCCTGCAAAAAAGTCCGAATTATCAATAAGCAAAATAGGCGACACTTATTATAACACAAAACTTGTGAGCCGAGTTATCGACACAATCGACAGCCCGCAGACGTTTCTTACAGAACATAAGCAAACAAAAGACGGTTTTAATATAGACGTGCTGTATATCAAAGGCAAAAACGGCGACGCTTGCATTATGCCTATGAACGGCGTAAGAATTAAAAACGATAATGTAAAAATTGATTATACCGCGTCTTTTGCTGACGGAACGCAAACTGCCGCTCAGACCGCGCAAGTTGCAAAGCCAGTCAAGCAGCCGAAAGCGAAGAAACAATCCGAAACCGCAAGCAAGACGGAAACAACGGATAAAATCACTGATTCGGAACTTAAAAAAGGTTTTGCCGACGGTAAAGGATATAAAGAGTTCACGGTTAAAGAATTTCATTCTTTATCGAAAGACGTACAGGCTTATTTTAAGAGCAAAGAGGCGTATTCTAAGAGTAAAAAAGGAAATGGTAAGTCGATTGTGCTTATCCAGAGCGGCGAATTTTACACCGCGCTTTTCGATGACGCAAAGACGGTTGCGGACGCGCTTTCTCTTACGCTTATCGGTAAAGATTCAAAAGCGTACAGCGAACGTATCAAAATGGCAGGTTTTTCCGTTGCTCAATTTGACGAAATGCAGTCAAAACTTGCCGCTGCTGGTTATGACGTTATAAAAACGAGCATAGACAATCAGGGTGCAGGCACATTGTATCAGGCAAAAACAACCGATAGCACGGCGAAAGAAGTTGCCGCAACGGACGCAACGGCAAAGACTGAAAAAACAGAGAAAACTACAAAAAAACAGGCTGATTTCGGCGAGAAAATAGGCGGTGCGCGTAAGGACGAATGGGCGGCGCGAGGGCTTACCTCTGCCGATATGGAGGGTATGAACGCCCGCGAAATTCAGAAGTACGCAAAGAAAGAACGCGTGTGGAAACGCCCGAACTGGGAGCAGGCTGTTGCCGACGGTGGCGATAGGGGTTTATTGTATGCTCAAAACGAAATTTATAAGTCTTTGAACGCAACACCGTCCTCTGCTTTCAGTTATCGGAATAAGTCCGAGGCAGATATTCTTGCTGCCGCAAAACTTTATGCCGACGAAATTACTGAGATTCGGAAAATGGCAGAAAACGCCAAAACCGCCGAAGATTTCAAGGATATGGGTACAAAGTGGATAACCGAAAAAGGCTATGCCGAACTTAAAAACGGTCGCTTGACGTGGACGGATAAATATTATCGCAGCCCTGCTCTTTACGGCTCGAATTATTTAGTTGCCGTAGATAAAATGGCGCAACGTTTTAATATTCTCGGAGAGCGTGCTTTAATGGAGGGGTTCGGTGTTCCGTCCGACAGTAAATTGCCACGCGGATATGAAATTCGCAAAACCGCCGATTCTTTTTATGGAAGTAAAGCGGAAACAGGAAATTATTATATCGTCAAAAGCGGCTATCGCGTTGCCGTAGGTTTTAACACGATTGAAGAGGCTATCGCTTACGGTAAAGAGCATTTTGGATCGGCTACGGCGGCAGCAAAAGCGGGTAAACAGAGATATGTACCCGAGCAACTTTCGGAAGTGCACCGTGAGGGGCTTGATTACCGTCAGGGCAGGGATATTGCAGGCGACGATTATATACGCGATTTCGGAATAAAAGGCGGCGAATTTGGCAACTGGCTTTCCGAACTCGACAGAAAAACCTCGCTTAATTACGGCTACGACGCATTTTGCGATTTAGCAGACGCACTCGGTATGGAAAAGACGGATATTTCGCTTAACGGAACGCTTAATATCGGTTTCGGCTCTCGCGGTCAGGGCTTGACGGGGGCAGCGGCGCATTATGAGCCGCTGAGAAAAGTTATAAATCTCACGAAAATGAATGGTGCGGGCTCTCTTGCTCACGAGTGGTGGCACGCGTTCGAGGACTATATTTCTGGCGATACGAATCAGTCCGAAATGTCGAGCAATTTCAGTAAATTACCGAAAAATACAAGAGCCGCCGCAACCGAACTTGTAAACACTATGCTTTACCGCGACGGCACGGTGGAAGAAAACGCTCTTGCGAGCCAAAAACAAGCGGATAGATACCAGCAGCGGCTGAAATATTATCTTGACAATAATTTTGCGGCATTAAACGGCAAAATGAGCAAGGAAACAATGCAAAATTATGTCAAGCAAAAGTATTACAAGCGTATGGCAACCGAGGCAGATTTCAAACGATTTGCCGAACTTACAGAGCAGGCGAGAAAAGGCGACGCTCAGGCTCTTGCTAAATTCTACGACAACAAACGTTCTGTTGTGGACGATTTAAGCGATTTGAAGAAAGAAATAACAGGCAAGGGCTTAGCGAAAGAAGATAGGCTCGCGCTTGCGCACGCCGTTCAGGACGCAGGTTTAACGCCAGACGTTAAAGTAAAAGAAAAAACGGAATACTACAAAGACGCGCTGAAAATAAGTGCAACGCATAGTAAAGACGGTGGGTATTGGGAATCCAACTGTGAAATGCTTGCAAGGGCGTTTGCGTCGTATATAACCGACAAGACGGCAAAGTCCAACGATTACCTTTCTGGACATTCCGAGGGGGCTGTTTTAGCCGACGGAACAGTAGCGTATATTATGCCGCGCGGCGAAGAAAGGACGCGTATAAATGCGGCTTTCGATAAATTGTTTGCAGCGGCAAAAGAGGACGGGCTTATTCACGAGAATACGTCCGAAAAACCGAAAAATAAATCTCGTTATGCGCTTTCGGAACGAGCAGAACTCAATAGCCAACCCGCAGGAAATAAGAGCCAGACCTTAAAACCGCTTGAAATGAAACGCGCTGAAATTTACGCAAGAAACAACGTAAAAGGCTACGAAAACCTTTCTTACGGCGAGAAGTTAGAGGTTGAGTGGACTATCGCCTCTGGGTGGCGTTACGGCGTGGATAACGTAAAAATAAAGCAAATGGCACAAATTGCTGCCGATATTGGCACTGGCATAGGGTTTGCGAATATTTCCGCTAAGAGCAGCGACGGTAAAGCAAAAGCCGTTGACGGCGTATGTTATTCGCGCAGCGGGCATAATACAATTTATTTAAGCCCCGACAGCGTAAATTCCGTAGAAAAAATCACTCTTGAAGAACTTGCGCACGCTTTCGAGGGAACAGAGGGATATTCGGATATAGCAAAAATGGCAACCGAGTATTACGACGCGCGCCCCGCAGAAAAGGCGAAAATCGAGAATGCGTATAAGGAACTCTACAAGAACGAAGAGGCTTTGTTTGCAGAGGAAATTTTACCGTCCGAACTTACGGCGCATTATGTGAGAGAAATGCTCGGAAATCGCAATATGCTTGCAAAACTTACGGCAGAAAAACCGACGTTTATACAGCGTTGTCTAAACTGGCTTAAAGGTTTTAAGAAAAAAGCCGCCGCCGTCGATACGGCGGTTGCGGCAGACGTACAAATTCTTGAAAACAGATTTAAGGCGTTGTATAATCAAAATAAGGGTAAAATTGCAAATGGCATTGCAAATACAAGCCGAATGAGTATAGCGTCTATTGACGGCAAAGATACAGTTATTGTCGATACCGACCAGCATATTTTTGACGGCGTACAACGCGAAGAACTTGGTAACGTTGCAAGAAAATATATTCAAGAACGTTTCAGAGGCAAAACTATTGACGGAACGACGTATAGCAGAATATCCGAAAAAGAATATACCCACTCAAAAGACACACAAAGACTGTTTAATCAGAGCGGTTCGGAATATTCGGCAAAAATGCGAGCGTCAACGGAACTTATAAACCTTGTAAAGACAGGCGAACTTATCGGGCACGAAAGCGCAAAGCATACAAAACCTGTAAATGCTGGCGGTTTCAACAGGTATAATGTGTTTTTTATTCTTGACGGGAAAACGTTCAAGGGCGAATTGCTTATCGCGCAGGGCAGCAACAATGTTGCCACTTTTTACGATATTGTAAAAATAAAAGAGAGCAATTCGACCAGTAACAACACACAGGTTGCAGGGCGGTCGAACGCTCTCTCTGATAATAGTATATCCAAAAACAACGAAAAAGTCAACAAGAAATATGCTTTATCGTCTAAAATGGATTCAGAGGGGCGAGTTTTATCTGCCGAACAGCAAAAATATTTTGCAGATAGTAAAGTTACCGACAACGACGGAAATTTGCTTGTGGTATATCACGGCACGAATAATGATTTTTACACGTTTGATAGTGGCAGAGTGGGTAAAGGCATAGACCAGTTTGGCTCGGGTTACTACTTTACTACAAATAAAGACCACGCAGGGGCTTACGGAAACAGGACGATAGAGGGTTACTTGAATCTTAAAAACCCGTTTATTATTGAGGTGGGCGATAATGGCGGTACAATAGATCAATTTTATAGACAGCCCGTAACGCAATCTCAGGCAGAGAAAATACTTAAAATGCACCCAGATATTTATAGCACGGAAGATAGCCCTTTGGGTAATTATAGCGAGAGATATTGGACGGAAGGTGCTACCGAATCGGTCATTAAAGAAGTTGCCGCACAAATGGACGAAATCGGAATGTTTACCGATAACACAATGTTTGGATATTACCCGAACGAGTTGAACGCCGCCATAAAGAAAGTGTTAGGTTATGACGGTATTCAGGTTAATTACGGCAAATACGAAAAATATTACATTGCGTGGGAACAAAACCAGATAAAAGACGTAACAAACGCAAGCCCCACTACCGCAGCAGATATTCGTTACGCTCTTTCCGAAGAACAACAGGCTCAACTCGACAGCACGAAAGGAGCAGATAAGGTTATGACGGAATTGCCGAACAGCAGAGTTTCGGTTAAAGACGTTATAACCAAAGAGGCTACAAAAGAGCAGTTTGCAGAACAAGTTAAGAGCGACACGAAACAGTATAAAGAGGGGTTCCAAATCGCTATGACGAACGCGCAGGCTGGTGTTGAAAGGGTTATGCGCGAGGTGGGTGTTCAGGACGCTACCGCAGTAACGAACTACGTCAGAGCGGGCAAAAACGCTGGTATGAACGCACTCGATATAGAGGGCGCACAGTTTAGTCTTGACGGCGAAACACGTTTAGGCGAATCGTGGGGCAAAATCTGGCAACCGATATATGCGCTCGATAAAAAAGACGGGCAGGCTTACGCAAAATTTCAGGAATATTTGTTGCATTATCACAATATCGACCGTATGGCGGTGGGGAAACCCGTGTTTGGCGAGAATGTAACGGCAGCAGATAGCCGCGCGGCGATAGCGCAGATTGAATCGGTTTATCCGCAGTTTAAGAAAATTGCAGAAAAAGTATGGAAATTCAATGACAACAACTTGCAACTTTCGGTTGATAGCGGTATGTATTCGCAGGAATACGCAGACCACCTTAGGGAACTTTATCCGCACTATGTTCCGACGCTTAGAGAAGAACACGCAGGCGGTATTGCAACCATACAGGGCAAGAACAATATTCGCGTAAACAATGCAAAAAAACAAGCAATCGGCGCAGATACTCGTATTTTGCCGATAGACGATACCGTTGCCCAGCAGACTTTACAAAAATATGCGTCGGCAAGAACAAATAAATTGCTTGTAGACGTACTTAACGGGAAAGCACACGACGAGTTCAGAGTTGTTTCGTCAGAGGACGCAAGCATTGACGTTGATACCGATACGCTTGTAAAAACCTTTGAGGATAAAACAAAGAATACACACCAGATAACATTTTATCACGACGGTAAACGTGTTACGGTGGAAACGTCGCGTAATTTCTACAAAGGTATTGAGGCGTTTCAGCCGTCTGGCGATAGCGCGTTTAACAATGCTATTCTTAACGGCGCGGCGAAATTAAACTCTGCCTTTAAGAAACTTGTTACGTCCTTTAACCCGTTCTTCTCATTCTTCCGTAACCCGATACGAGATATTCAGGACGCAGGACTTTATACTCGCTATCCGCTCAGAAAGTTCGCTGCGGCATATATGGAGGCAAGAAAGCAAATTGCAAGTAACGGCGTTTACTGGCAAGAGGCAAAGGCGGCGGGTATTACTTCTGCAAGCGTATATGACTACGAAAAAGGCTTAAATTACAAAAATATGAACGCTATCCAGAAAGCAGGGCAAAAAGTAGAGGCAGCCTCGAACGCTATCGAAATGACACCCAGACTTGCAGAATATATTTGCTCGCGTGAGGCTGGTTTATCCGTTCAGGAATCGCTTTTGAGAGCGCAAGACGTTACTACGAACTTCGGTAGAGGAGGTATATTCGCAAAGAAACTTAATGCAACGATTATGCCGTTCTTAAACCCCGCTATTCAAGGCTTTTCAAAAATGGTAAGAGCCTATACAGGCAAGGACGCGGCGCAATCGTGGGTAAATCTTATCGTTCGTAGTGTTATGCTCGGCATAGCGGCAACCGCTCTTAATGATTTGCTGCACGACGACGACGAAGATTACAACAATCTTTCCGATTACGTTAAGGAAAACAACTATGTGTTGTCTTTTGGCGACGGTAATTTCCTTAAAATTCCGAAAGGCAGAGTGGTAAGCGTATTCGGCGGCGCGTATTTACGCTCGAAGTGGTATGCGCAGGGCGACGAGGACGCGTGGGAGGGGTATTTAAGCAGTATAGCCTCTGCGGTTACACCTGTTGACAATTTTACGCGTACTATTTTTAGTCCGATTACGGACATAAAAACAAATACGACGTGGTATGGCGGTACTATCGAGGGGCAGAAATTTGCAAACACAAAACCCTCCGAACGCTATGACGAAAGCACGAGCAATATAGCAATCTGGCTCGGAAAAGTATTTAATAAATCGCCTAAGAAGATAGATTATCTACTCGACCAGTACGGCGGTATTGTAACGGATATTGCCTTGCCTGCAACCTCTATACAAGCGGAAAGCGGCATTGTGTCGAAAAACTTGCTTGCAAATTCTACGATAAATAGCAGGTGGAGTACAGAATTTTATTCGCAGATAGAGAAATACACCTATAAAAAAACCGACGGCGACGCAAAGGCGAAAGCGACGGTTAAATATCTGAACAGCGTTAAAAGCACGATTTCGGATATGTACACGCAAAAACGCCAGATCCAGACTAATACGGCATTATCAAAAGACGAAAGATTAAGCCAAACACAGATTATTCAGGCTGCTATAAATGCTTTAATGAAAGACAGTTTGACAAATGCAAAGTATTTATACGAAGAACTCGGCAAATACGACCTTTCTGATAACAATTTCGATATGAGTTATCTCGACGCGATAAGTACCGTGGTAGGCGCAGAATATGCGTTAAAATCGTATAATAAAACCGTGTATGAAAAGGCTGCAAACCTTAACAAACTCGGCATAGGTTACGATACATATTACGATTATTATTTTGCGACGAAAAGTATCGAGGCAGACGTTACGTCAAGCGGCAAAACTATAAGCGGCTCTCGGAAACAAAAGTTGATACAATATACAATGTCGACCGATTTACCCATTGTTCAGAAACTTATGCTTATTATGAGTTCGGGTTACTCAATATCCGACGGCGATATTTCGGGCGTGTCGGCAAAGCAAGTAAAACGTGTTGTAGCGCAGTACATTGCAAAATCTGGGCTTTCTTCCGAAGAAAAAACCGCACTTGCAAAAATGTGCGGGCTTACGGTAAGAAATGGCAGGGTATATCTTACATAAAAGAAAACGGGCACTTTTCGGAGTGCCCGTTTTTTATAAGTTATTTTCTTTCCCATTTTGCATAAAGCGTCATGGGAGCGGGAAATGGTGTGTTTAAGTAACGGATTCCAACACTTGCATCGAATCCGCTCGGCTTTCCGCTGATGGAATACCCCGCTCCGTCGCGGAACGGCTCGCCGGTATATTTTTCATTTGGGTACCAGCCGCGGAATGTAACATATTCAGGTGCGGAAACGTCAATAGAACCTACGATACCGCCCTGTTCAACTTTTATTGTAAAAGTTTTGTTGTATTTTTTATCTGGGTTAAACTGTGCATAAGTACCTTGACTGTTAGTTATTTCAACTGGTGTCGAAACAATCGTAACGGTGCAGGTTTTCTTACAACCCGTTAAAAAGCAGCAAATAAATAAGATTGTGCAAATTATTGAAAGGAGTCGTCTTTTCATTTTATACCTCGCTTATTTTTAGTTTTTTACAAACAAAGTTATATGCGTCCTTAGGCGACCAAAGATTATTTCCTAATTCACATCGCTTAAATTCTTCTATAATAGCAGTCTTGTCTAAATTGTGCTGAATTACAGTAGTATGCATATCTGAAAGATAATAGAATTTAATCGCGTATAACATATTTCGGTTAGGATAATTATCAGGGTTTAATATATTTATTTTATGGGTATCGCCATAGTCGGACGAAAAAATAAATGATTTTAAATCTTGCCGTAACAAGTTGGAATATTTATTAAAAAAATTCACGCAATCGTATTCGATCGCCAAAGAGCGTGTGTCTATAATTTCTTTTTCTAAAAGTTGGGCTTGCTTTTGGGCTTGAATAATCTCGCTATGTGTTTCTTTTCGTTTTTCCGATAAAGCGTACAGAATTAAAAAGAAAGCAACAACCAATACTGTTAAAATCATTGCAGTCCTGCCTAAAATAAAAAGTGCGCCGACCAAAGCCAGCGCACAAAAAACGCAAACTTCGTCGTCGCCAAACAACTTACAAAGATATATGTATGTAACTCTATCCCGTAAAATCTGCGTTTTTATCAAATTTGATTTGGAATAGAGTTGTCGCGTAAAATAACGCAATCTGCGCCCTTTCTTTGTAAAAAGAGCGCGATTTATTTTCTTTTGTAAGTTATTTGGCTATTTTATTATAGCATAACGATATTATTTTTGCAATGAAAAACGAGGTGTCTAACATTGTTAAACTTGTATTTTTTTGCTTAAATCTTTTGAAAAGACGAGTAAATTAACGACACACAATATTTTTCGGGTACAATTTTGAGTAAATAGTATGATATAATTACAATGCAAAACGGCATAAAGGAGCATAATATGGCTTTTCAACTTGAAGAAATTCCAAAAGATACGGAAGTAAAAAAGGCGATTTGCCCGCATTGTAAAAAGACGATACACGCAGTCGGTTTTACAAAAGGCAGTAAATGTCAGGGAATAACCGTTGTTTGTAAGTTCTGCGGGCGTATTTATTCCATAAAAGCCGATTAGCAAAAATTGCATACACACATTTAGTGCCAAAGTCCGAAGAGATTTGAGCCCCCACTCTTGCCAGTAAGA
>ERZ1106943.3591-NODE-3591-length-11588-cov-8.597590_pt1 | contig 11588 bp, 15 predicted proteins | sample MGYA00403671_ERZ1106943 | MGnify/ENA primary metagenome ERZ1106943 (study PRJEB35170, sample SAMEA104062427) | human gut metagenome | biome: human gut; feature: human-associated habitat; material: faeces | place: Denmark | collected 2012-06-14 ...
ATAAAGATTAGAAATAGATCAACTTACGTTGTTGAATTGTAGAATATATGCTTTGTGTTGATTGTAGCAGAGTGCAGGCAAAAACACAAGTAAGAAAAGGAACAAGCACATAAGTACTCATTCCTTTTACCAATCCTTATATTAAGTGGCTCTCAGACTATTAAATCCTGCTGTCAATTAACCAAAGTATCTCTTTAACAGGCCTTCAAAAGCTCTTCCGTGTCTGGCCTCATCCCTAGCCATCTCATGAACTGTATCATGGATTGCATCAAGGTTAGCAGCCTTAGCACGCTTAGCAAGGTCTGTCTTGCCTGCTGTTGCGCCGTTCTCAGCAGCAACTCTGAGTTCAAGATTCTTCTTAGTGCTGTCTGTTACAACCTCGCCAAGGAGTTCTGCAAACTTGGCAGCATGCTCTGCCTCTTCATAAGCAGCCTTCTCATAGTAAAGTCCAATCTCAGGATATCCTTCTCTGAATGCAACTCTTGCCATTGCAAGATACATACCGACCTCTGAGCACTCACCGTTAAAGTTGGCTCTTAAGTCTGCCATGATGTCCTCGCTTACACCCTGTGCAACTCCTACCGTATGCTCTGCAGCCCATGTCATGCCTGAATCCTGAACCTTAAACTTGTCAGCAGGTGCATGGCATACCGGACACTCAGCCGGTGCTGCATCTCCTTCATATACATATCCGCAAACTGTACATACAAACTTCATATTGTTATCCTCCTTTAAAATCATAAATGTTATATTGCAATCATTAACATATTAGTAATGATTACTGTTTTGTTGTTGATATTAATTTATCATCTTTTATCATTATTGTCAACACTTATTTTGCTTTTATTTTCTTTTTTTATGCATGCCGGACATACGCCGCTGAAGAACAGCTTGTGTCCCTGAATCTTTCCGCCGAATCCGTCCTGAACCATCTCATCTATTGCCATGAGCTTCCCTGCATCTATATTCATAAGGTCGATTATCGCTCCGCACCGCGTACATTCAAAATGATAGTGCGGGCTTACATTGCCGTCAAAATGCACCGAGCCGTCATCACACGGAACCTTAACCGCATGTCCCATATCAACAAGCAAGGTAAGATTACGGTATACTGTACCAAGACTTATCTTCGGAAACTCCCTGCGGACATTCTCATATACGACCTCTGCCGTCGGATGATCCTTGCGGCTTATAAGAAATGTAAGAATCGCGTCTCTTTGTCTGCTGTGCTTTATTGCTGCCATATCATCACCTCTTTTAACTCTTTTAACTCTTTTTATTATTTTAGAATTGATAACTATTACTATTAATGATATTTTACACAAATAATGGGGAGAAGTCAATTCCTATTTCTACCTATTAAAATCATGTCAAATTAAGAGAATTGTTGACATTCTCAAATTCGTGACTTATACTTGAGATAATTTATTTATATAGTCGAAAGGAAGGATTCGGTAATGGAAAAGAAAGATATCGACTGGGGCAATCTTGGATTTGCCTACATGCCTACAGACAAGAGATTTGTTGCTAACTACAAGAACGGAGCATGGGATGAGGGAACACTTACATCTGATCCTAATGTCGTACTTAACGAGTGCGCATGTGTTTTCCAGTATTCACAGTCATGCTTTGAAGGACTTAAGGCTTACACAACAGAGGATGGACATATCGTAACATTCCGTCCTGACCTCAACGCAGAGCGTATGGCTAACTCAGCAAGAAGACTTGAGATGCCGGCTTACCCTGAGGACAAGTTTATTGAGGCAGTTGTTAAGACTGTTGAAGCTAACGAAGCTTATGTACCACCTTATGGTTCAGGTGCTACATTATACATTCGTCCATATATGTTCGGAAGCAACGCCGTAATCGGTGTTAAGCCTGCTGATGAATATCAGTTCAGAATTCTTACAACTCCTGTTGGTCCTTACTTCAAGGGTGGCGCTAAGCCTCTTACAATCAGAGTTTCAGATTTTGACCGTGCAGCTCCTCACGGAACAGGTCACATCAAGGCCGGTCTTAACTATGCAATGAGCCTTCATGCAATCGTATCTGCCCATCAGGAAGGTTATGATGAGAACATGTACCTTGATGCTGCAACAAGAACTAAGGTTGAGGAGACAGGTGGTGCTAACTTCATTTTCGTTACAAAGGATGGCACAGTTGTAACACCTAAGTCAGACAGCATTCTTCCATCAATCACACGTCGTTCACTTATGTACGTTGCTGAGCATTACCTTGGACTCAAGGCTGAGACAAGAGAAGTTTACTTCGACGAAGTTAAGGATTTTGCTGAGTGTGGTCTCTGTGGTACAGCCGCAGTTATCTCACCTGTCGGCAAGATTGTTGACCACGGCAAGGAGATCTGCTTCCCAAGCGGAATGACAGAGATGGGTCCTGTAACCAAGAAGCTTTACGAGACACTTACAGGCATCCAGATGGGTCGTATCGAAGCTCCAGAGGGATGGATTAAGGTAATAAAGTAATAAAGCATGATATAATGTAATAGAGTAATTTAAAAAGTCATATGATATATCGCCGTTTTTCAACAGTTGCATATATCATATGACTTTTTTTCTGCCCGCACATGCTTATGCACAACCACCGCAGAGATTATAACCGCTGCAATACACACACTCTTATCATATCTCATTGCAGCAAGCGCAGCCCACCAGCATGTAAATGTTATTATCGACCGCCTGGAATGCGGATTAATTCTGACCGCCGAAAACAATATATAGAAAAATGCAAGGCACAGCGCAGGAACCCAGTCCGGTGCAAGCCCGATAAGCACACCGAACGATACGGCTATTGCTTTGCCTCCCCTGAACCTTCTGAACACCGGATATGCATGACCGAGCACCGGCGCAATCAGCACAGGTATTATGAGCATCGACTGCCCGGGTATATAATTAAGCGCCATATGCACCGGAAGATAGCCCTTGAGCAGATCTGTCGCAAGGACTAATATTCCGCACGTCACGCCCGCATTTTTAAATACATTTGCAGCCCCCCGGATTCCCGTCATCACTCATCAGGGCAACATCCATGTCATACAGCCATTTCGGTATATAGTATGCCGACATAAAGCTTCCGCATACATATCCGGCTATGGCAAATATCAGCACAACCTTCATCTGCATAACTCCTCAATTATGTGAACAAGCTCCATGCCGCAGTTTCCTTTAATGCACCGCTTCTGGGCTTCTATCATCTGCTGCCGTCTGCTCCATGAGCTTATCAGTGCTATGCCTTCATCCACAAGATTCTCACGCTTTGGCGCTATTGCCATTCCATGCCTTACAAACAGCCCGCTGTTAGCCTTCTCGCAGTCCGACAGCGGTTCCATAAATACAGCCGGAATCCTCATTATTGCGCTCTGCGTTGCCGTAAGACCGCCCGGCTTAGTAAATATCACATCGCATTTGTTCATGTAATCATAGACATTATTGACATAGCCGAGAACATTTATATGTCTGTCATTGCCATAGCTTTCAAGCATTCTTGCGTGAAGCTTCTCATTATTGCCACATACCGCAGTTATGCTGCACTCAGGCATTCCATTCTTAATCAGCCCGCCACGCAGCTCTCCTACAATCTGTGACATTCTTCCGGCTCCCATGCTTCCACCCATAACAAGTATGTCACTGCAGGTATCATTGGCAGTGCGCTTATCATTGGCAGTGTAATCTCTTGGAGCAGGTATTCCGAGCGGTATCAGCTTATCCCTGTCAATCCCGCGCCTTACAAAGTCCTCCACGCAGTCCTCATGTGGTATGACATAATAATCACTGTCGGTCTCTTCCCAGAACGGAATACTCGTATAGTCCGTTGCAACCGCAATCGTAAGCGGCAGCCTGTAACCATTCCTCTTCATCCACGTAATCGTCTCAACCGGATAGAGGTGTGGCATCACAATGGCATCATAATGCCCTTTTTCAATCACCTCTGCGAGATGCCCTGCCATACCCGCATTAGCATAGTACACAGGTGACTTTATATTGATATTATGGTTAAATGTGCTTACAGCCCTTCCGATGTGATACACACCACGGAATACCGCCGGACACGCCTTGACGCTCTTAACATATGCGCCGCACACAGCCCTGTCCACAAGCTTGCCGTGCAAAGCAAGATAATTAGGCATAAAGTCAGCCACATGGCCGCAATCCGTCAGTGCTTCCGCAATTCCCGCACCACAGGCATTGTGTCCTCCGCCGGTGGCACAAGACAGAACCAGAACCTTCATGTTGTGTATCTCCCTTCTGAAAAAGTGTGATTTGATGTTTCGGCAGGTGACGCCGGGAGAGGCGGCAAGGCAACGCAGGCCCGCTCTCGCTGCTTAGAGCTGGCAGCGGTACATAATGCGGCACAAGACGCCGCATAAGTACCGGCCGCTCTAAAAGCACCTGCTTATGCCTTACCGCCTCTCCCCGCTGTGCGCATCCAGCCACAACTCATCTCACATCTCTCCACCAAAATCTCACTTCGTTCACGCCTTCAACATATTATATAGCCAGAGGTTGGTGGGGTTGCCGTGCATCCAAGATGCACGCACCCCCACCCGGCGCGCTTCGCAGAAGCCGCGCCGTCACCCTGCTGTGATTTGTGTGTGGTCTGCGGCGCACTATGCAGGCGCCGGTACTTATGCTGCGTCCTTTGCAGCATTAGTATCCGCTGCGTCTGCATCGTAGCGGGAGCGGGCGCCGCAGATCACACACAAATCGCCCATCACCTTATATAATTGGTCGCAATCTTCTTCTCATACTCCGGTCTTTCAATTCCGGCCTTCTTACCTGCCTCAATGCACTTCAGGAGCCATGCCATATTCATTCCGAGCGTACGCATCGTCTGCATGCCTTCCTCATCCTGAACGACCTGCTCAGGCGTGTTGCCGTGAACCTGATTCCAGTATTGTGAAGTAACGATAGGCATATTTGAAATAGAAAAATATTTGTTAATCTGGTCAAATGCTGCTGTTGCACCTCCACGTCTGCAGCTTACAACTGCCGCTGCCGGCTTGCCTGCAACAAGGCCGCCTCTTCCGTAGAATGCTCTGTCCATAAAGCTCGTAAGCGCGCCCGAAGCAGATGCATAATGAACAGGGCTTCCGAATACAAATCCGTCTGCCTGTGACATTTTCTCTATAAATGTATTAACTACATCATTACGGAAGCATCTGCCGCTCTTAAAACAGGCTCCACATCCGATACAGCCTGCAACAGGATCATTGCCAAGCCACATTATCTCAGTCTCTATCCCTTCTTTATTAAGAATCTTCTCCACCTCAGTAAGTGCCGTATATGTACAGCCCTTCTCGTGTGGACTTCCATTTACAAGAATTACTTTCATAATTTTCTTGACCTCCGTTAAATGAATAGTTGTTATTCCCAATCTGTCTGCCGCACACTTATAATATATCCAAAATATCCGGCCGGACTGTATCTAAAATATTATTATACAACCAATGAGGTTTTTTCTCAACTATGTGCTTATAACCATATCCGCCATGTCATATCTGCCATCACACCCTTTAAGGATAGAGCTTTCTGCTCCCATATTCCTGCCTGCCGGCATTACCGTCTGCCGCCTCCGTTGCCGCCTCCGTTGCCGCCGCGTCCGCCGGCACCTCCGAAGCCGCCGCCAAAGCCTGCACTGCCGCTTGTTGTTGCTACCGAACTAAGTGTTACCTCTGTCTGTGTATCTCCTGTTACAAGTGCATATGTGCTGCCCTGAGCAAGTTCCGCCGTACTTATCACAACGCTTGAGAACTGCTTAGGCGAAGTCCATGATATCAGCACATTTCCTGATGAATCCTTAAGACTTATTACTGAGCCTGCAGCTATTGTCTCTGAAAGATTAACAAGCATTGAGCACTGTGTTGAATTGCTTCCCATGCTCTGAGCCATTCCGCTTGAGCCTGCAGCTATGAGTGTTCCGCCTGTAATTGAGGCCTCTTCTTCATAATCAAGCGCACCGTCACCGTTGCTTGTAGGGCCTGCAACATATACTGTTCCGCCTGTAATATAGAGATTGCCGTTTGAATCAATGCCGTCACCGCCTGCATTGACCGTTATTGTTCCGCCCGTAATCTTTACATATACATCATCATCGGATGCAGACCGGCTTGCAGGTGCCTGCATTTCCTGTGGCTGCTGTCCGTCCTGCGGCATCTGCATTTCCTGTGGCTGCTGTCCGTCCTGCGGCATCTGCATTTCCTGTGACTGTACATCAGCCCCCTTCTGTCTGCCAAATCCGCCAAATTCACCCAGCTGTCCGCCCGGCATCTGCTGTTCGTCTGAGCTTCCGCCCGTGGCTGCATTTATTCCGTCATCACTTGCCGTAAGATTAATTGTGCCGCCGCTTACAGTAATCCTGCGTCCTTCAATGCCCTCATAGCTGTCCGTGATTGTTATGCTGCCGTCCGTGATTATTGTGTCGTAATTAGCATGGATTCCGTCATCGCCCGCAGCTATTGTGTATGTTCCTCCGGCGATTATGCAGCTTCCGTCTGCATGTATTGAGTCATCCTCCGACTTAATTGTAAATGTTCCGCCGGCAATATATATGCTGCCTTCCTTGGCATCGTCATCGTTGCCTGAGTTCAGTCCCTTGCTGCCTGACGTAAGAGTAAAGCTGCCATCAAGTATCTTAATTCCGTCCTTGCCTGCAAGACACGTCTTAACGGCATCAATTACATATGTTCCTCCGGTTATGCACAGTGTATCTTTTGTCACTATGCCGTGCCTGTAATCGGCATCAATCTTAAGAGTACCTGTTCCGTTAAGCGTGAGGTCACTCTTGCTGAATATTACGCCGTCAACCGTATTATCATCTGTCTGGACATACTCCGTACCACCTCCAAGGCTGTTTGTTGTGCCTGCCGGAAGTGTTACAAACACCTTATCCGCACTCTTTACATATACTGCGGCACTCGTATTACAATTAATCTCCGCATTATTAAGCACAAGCTGAACCTTGTCTGAATCCGATGCCGCGATAACAATCTGTCCGTCACTAAGAGATCCGCTTATAATATATGTTCCCGCTGACGTAATTGTTACCGTGCTTCCGCTTATGTTTACTCCGCTGCCGCTTACAACGGCACCGCTGCCGTTAAGCGTAATCTTTACCGCGCTGCTTTCATCATATTCGCTGCTTTTATCCCTGTCGGTAAAATTGATATCAACATTGGAATCTGTAAGCTCTATGTTCTTCTGATTTTCCGATACAGCCGTTGTAATGTATGCGCCGTTTGAAGAAACATCCGAGGAACTTCCTGCAGTGCCCGTCTGACCGCAGCCTGCAAGCGCTGCCATGACAAGCGCACCTGACATGACAACCGCCGCGGCTGCATTTTTATTTATCAATAACTTTGTCATTATAATTCCTCCCTTGCCTGATTGGCTGCCCTGCTGCACATAATCTCAAGATTACCGTTGCGGCATCTCAGCTCATCTATCATATCCTTTTCCGTTCCCGAATCCTTAAGCCTGATGCGGTATTCAAGCTTGAACAGGCTTCCCATGCTTGAAGTCTTAACATTTACAAGCTCACATTTTGTAACATACTTATCAAATATCTCTTCAAATACATCCGTGTAATCAAGTGATTCCGGTATTGTTATTCTTAAGCTTCTCTCAAGCTCAGGCCTGTCGCCAAAGTTGCTGAGTGTGAGCACAACATTTACAAGCTCCATAATAATTACAAATACCACTGCTGCTCCGATATAGCCCATTCCGCAGGCAAGACCGACCGCCATTGCAAGGAAAATGCTGTTAATCTCACGCGCCGTTCCCGGTACCGAACGGAACCTCACCAGTGAAAATGCACCCATAACCGCAACTCCTGCGCCGAGATTGCCATTTACAAGCATAATCACAAGCGCCACTATTGCCGGCATAAGCACCAGCGTTCCCACAAAGCTTTTTGTGTATGTGTTGCGGTACATATGCGTTGACGCTATCACCACGCCAAGCACCACCGACGCTATTATACATATTAAAAATGTCTGAATTGTAACTGTTCCTGTTGTTGTATCTGCTATTGACTGAAAAATTGTTATCATATTAATCTCCATTCCGCCCGTTTTTCAGGGCATCTCTAGTTTGTGTGTATCTCAACCCACCTGACTTAAGTACGCCCTTCCGTACTTTGAAAATGACGCAGGGTATATCCCCAGCTCATCAAGTACTTTTGTAAGCCACACCGGAATTGCCCCGCCGGCCTTGAGCTCCATAAGATGCTGCCCCGGTTCAAGTATGCTCTCACCTTCAACTCCCGCCGCAAGACTTAAGTTATATGAGCGGTACATAATATTCCGGTCAAATGTAATCCTCAGATCCGGATTTTCAAGTGAATAATATGCCTCGCGCTCATATGAAATGTACATCGCCGGTTTCAGATTCCCGTAGTAATCCCTGAACCAGTCTATTTCACGGAAAATCTGTGTATCGCAAGGTGCCTTCGTGTGGCCTGCCAGATATTCATCAGATTGTGCGAGCGTCAGCGTCTCACGCCTCTTATATACGATTCCGTTGTACTTCTTTTTCAGTTCAACAAAAACCTTATCCTCCGCTCCTGCCGTTCCGTAGCTTCTGAGCCTGAGTTTCTCCTTGTACACAGGCTTTTCAAGAGATTTCCTTATAATCCTGAAATCGGGAGTATCATAATAAATGTTGCATATCGTTGACCTGCCATGCTCATCCTCAACAAGCCTTGCCTGCAGGCGCTCCTTCAGACTGTTATACTCATCGTCATCCAGAAGGTATTTTATTTCGCGCCTTTTAAATGTCATTATATTGTTCATAATGCCTCCTGTCTCTTATTTTTAATATTAAAAAAGTGGATATATGGTTGTTTTTCCTTTCCATATATCCACTATAAAATACAAACTTAAATTGAAACTTAATTTTAGAAATTTGTGTAAAATAAATTTTACCCACTCCCACTACACCCGCACAAGCGTCACCGTGAAGCATGCGCCGCCGTCTTTTTTCTCTGCGCTTATCCTGCCTTTGTGAAGCTGTACGACAGCCTGTGCCACCGAAAGACCTATGCCATAGCCTCCCGTGCTTCTTGAACGTGATTCATCTGTCCTGTAGAATCTGTCAAAAAGCTTATTCATATCATCCGGCAGCTCTCCGTCATAGGAATTATACACAGAGAATACTGCCTTGCGTCCGTTTATCCACAATTTCACGCTCATGCTTCCGCCATCTGTGCAATACTTTATCGCATTGTCAATAAGAAGTGACACAAGCTCGGCAAGTCTTCCCGAATCTCCCATAACACGCACATTATCAGCTATATCGGTACTGCATGTAATATTTTTCTTCTGCATCATAGCCATGAAGCTGTCCGTACTGCTGCGAACCGTTTCGCTCAGATTAACATTTACAAATTCAGGTTTTTCGGACATCTCATCCATGCGGCTTAATTCAAGCATGCCCTTAACCAGGACATTCAGTCTCTCGACCTGATTGCAGATACTCTTCGTCCACTCAGTCTCACCATTCATCATCTCAATAACCTCTGCGTTGGCAGATATTATTGCAAGCGGTGTCTTAATCTCATGTCCGGCATCCGTTATAAATCTTTTCTGCTTTTCTATACTCTGTGCCACCGGCTTTATCGCACGCCTTGAGAATATCATAACAAGTACTGTGACGAGTGCAAGACAGACTACTCCTATAATCACCGACAACAGGGCAAAATTGCGCATCGTACGCAGGCTCTCATCACAGTCAAGAAATACAATAAGCTTCCCATCGTCTTTTACGGTAACCTTGAATCTGTAATTACCATTGTAGCCTTCCGTTCTTCCACTCTTGAGCACACTGTCAGCCATCTGCCTTGCGCCATCCCGGGACACCGCTGCTATGCTGTCGGTATTTATATCACAGGTGCCGTCATTTTTAATATATACAGAGAAATATCGCGTACGGAACTTAGCCTCAGGGGACGCAAGTGCTCCCGGTCTGCTGCCGTTTTTCTGCCATGCATCACCCTGCTGCGGACTGCCCTGCTGCGGACTGCCCTGCTTTACTTTCATTGAATCCTTATTATTATCCGGGAATCTTCCATCGTTGTCACTGAGCATGTGAAGAATCGTGTCCGAATCCTGCTCTGTCTGTATCATATTAGCGGCATTAATTCCGGCAAGAAGCACTATCATTACGATTGCAACTGACAATGCCGTTATCATTACAAATTTTCTCTGGAGACGTTTTATCAACCTACTGCCCTCCGTTCTGCTCTCCCGTACCTTCAAGCCTGTAGCCAAGCCCCCGCACTGCCTTAATCTCAACCGGAGCATTAATCTGTGTAAGCTTGCGCCTGAGATTGGATATATTGACCCAGACAACATTTACATTGATATCAGTCTCATACCCCCAGACATGCTCAATAAACTGCTCTGACGAGACAAGCCTGCCCTTATTTCTCATAAGCATCTCAAGCATCTGGTATTCCTTGTTGACAAGCTGCACTTCACCGCCGTTATACTCGAGCATGCAGTTCCCGCGGTTAAGCTTCATTCCGTCAACATCGAGCGTATCAGGCGCATATGATGCCGTACGTCTCGTCATTACACGTATCCTTGCAAGCAGCTCCTTCATTGCAAATGGTTTTGTAAGGTAATCATCCGCTCCCGTATCAAGTCCAAGCACGCGGTCTTCTACCTCCGACTTTGCCGTAAGAAGCAGCACAGGTGTCTTTATGCCGTCCTTTCTCAGTTGTGCAAGCACATCAATGCCATTGCGCTTCGGCATCATTATATCAAGTATAATTCCGTCATAATCATCCGTCACTGCCCAGTCATATGCATCTGCTCCGTCATATACGGCATCAACTATATAATTATTGGCTTTCAGCACAGCCACAAGTGCATTGGAAAGCTCCTTCTCATCCTCAGCAAGTAAAAGCTTCATTATAATCCTCCATTTGCAGTTGCAAAATGCATTCTCTATCTTCCCATATGCTGATAAAGCGTTGAAGGAATCTCGCCTGACGCACCTATATTAACAGCTTTGTCGAGTATTGAAACCTTAATAATCTGCTTTCCCTCATACTGTACCTTACATTCAACACCGGCACCCGATGCTTTTGCTTCTACAGCATCCGCAAAATCCTTATATGCAATCTGCTCTCCGCTGTTATTATAGAAAGTACATCCGTCTGCAAGCGGCTGCTTTGTTACTTCCTTCCTGCTTCCGTTATCCATCGTATATCCACCAAGCACCTTAAGGCTTCTCTCTGCTGTTGTAACATTCATCACAAGCTCTGATGAAGCTGTAACCTGTGCTGTGCTGACGTTATTCCCCGCATTGCTGCCTTCACTGACGTTTCCTTTGGCAGCACCGCAGCCTGTCATAATAATCATTGCACACGCACATGCCATTGCTGATAACATTTTTCTTTTCATTATAGTTCCCTCCTAAGCACCCTGATTCTCCGCCCCCTAAAAAAGGCAAACAAAAAACACCGCCCCCGCAGCTCCTACGTCTGCAAAAACAGTGCTTTTCTTAGTGCGCCTCCAGGGGTTCGAACCCTGGACACCCTGATTAAGAGTCAGGTGCTCTACCAACTGA
>ERZ1106943.3593-NODE-3593-length-11580-cov-2.946464_pt1 | contig 11580 bp, 11 predicted proteins | sample MGYA00403671_ERZ1106943 | MGnify/ENA primary metagenome ERZ1106943 (study PRJEB35170, sample SAMEA104062427) | human gut metagenome | biome: human gut; feature: human-associated habitat; material: faeces | place: Denmark | collected 2012-06-14 ...
GGCTCGTCGGCAAGAATTATCTCCGGCTCCGTGATCAGCGCCCTTGCGACCGCCGCCCTCTGCTTCTGACCGCCGGATATTTCGTATGGGAATTTTCCGAGGATGTCGCCGATTCCGAGGTCAAAGGCTATCGGCGTCAGCCTTCTCTCCATCTCCGGGTACTTCATCCCGGCAAGAACAAGCGGCAGGAAAATGTTGTCCCGCACCGAAAACGAGTCAAGCAGGTTGAAATCCTGAAAAACGAAATGCAGACAGCCGTAACGCTTTCCGTACCTTTGACGGTGGAAACGGAGTGCGGCGAAAGGTGGTTTGACGCAAAATAATGATTAAAGTTGCTATTACGGGCGGAATAGGGAGCGGAAAGTCTACCGCCGCGGCTATTTTGGGTGAGTTCGGTTATAAATGCGAGTCTGCGGATAAAATTTATCATGAATTGCTTTCCGATGAGAAATTTGTTGAAAAAATATCCGAACATATGGAAATTGAACCGATTTTTTGCAACGGAAAAAAAATTCTCGATAAAAAAACGTTGTCGGATAAGGTTTTCGGCGACAAAAAGGAGTTGAAAAGACTTAACGAATTCACGCATCCCGTCGTTATGGACGTTATGATGAGAAAAATGGAGAGCTTGAAAAACGAGAAGATAGTATTTGCCGAAGTCCCCGTTTTGTTTGAGGGCGGGTTCGATAATCTTTTCGACTACGTTGTTGTTATTAAGAAAAATATTGAAAGTCGCGTAATTAAAACTATGGATCGCGACGGAAAGAGCGCTGATGACGTCAAAAGGGTAGTTGCTGCGCAATTCGATTACGATAATATCGAAGAAAACGAGAAATTTATCGTAGTAAATAACAACGGAACTATCGTTGACTTGAAAGAAAATTTAAAGAGCGTCGTTGCCGGAATTCTTCAAAAAAGGCAAAAAATATGCTGAAAAACGATTGATTTTTATTTTTATTTGAGTTATACTTAAAATGTAAATCTGTCCATCGGGTTTACTTTTTATAAACGGAAGTTTATCGAAGCGGTCATAACGAGGCGGTCTTGAAAACCGTTTGCCCAAAAGGCACAGGGGTTCGAATCCCTTAACTTCCGCCAAGCAAAACCTAAATCGAATACGAGAGTGTTTGGTTTAGGTTTTTCTTTTGCAAAAATAAGGTTTTATCTGCATTTTTCGGTTGTCGGCGTGCCGTCGTTTTGGTCTTTTCGGGGTTCGTATAGGTGTGTTCGTATCTCTTTGTCCGTAGCAGTTGCAGACGGTTTTATGCCGCGAAAGGTTCGTGGGCGACAGAAAGGAGTGTGTCAGGCTATAGTCAAGCACCCGCCAAAGAGCCATTTGGTTTTTTTCGTTGAAAATTAAAGGCAAAACAATCTGTTTGTTTGTACAAAAAAACAATACACAAAATAGTGACGTTTCTTTCTGTCTACGGTCGGTTGTGCCTTGCATTTTTAGGCTGAATGTGGTATAATGCAAGTAGTATAATTGAAATTGAGGTTATGGAAAGAATACGAGCATAACAGAGATGGTTATACAAATGCTAAAGCTGACCTTGTAAAACGATATACCGAGAAAGCTAACTTGTTATACAGCAACCGGTACTAATAGATACCAACCTAACGTCCAGCATGGATTCTACTTGGTGATGAGAAATGATTATTAACAAAAACGAATATTTAATTTGTCCTTGTAAAGTTTCATCCATACCATATTGGAAAGCAACGTCTATAACCGTACCCGATGGTATGTGTATTGTACACCAAGACAATTTCAACATAATAGAATATCAGCATTACATTGACGAGCCATATTTTCGCTTAATACATAGCCTGCAAGACTTGTCTATTCAAGTGCTTCCACAAGGATATTCGCTTTGTAACGCCACTTTGAAGGACTTTTCAGAGCACATCAATAGCTGCTATAACGGAGTCGGTGTAACAGAAGCCGACCTCCGAGACTATACAGCTCGTCCAGTATATGATTCTGCTTTATGGTTGGCAATTAAGGATAACCAAACCGATGAAGTGGTTGCAACAGGAATTGCTGAGCTTGACAAAGAGATTGGTGAGGGCGTTTTAGAGTGGATTCAAGTATCTGAACAACATCGTGGATATGGATTGGGCAAATATGTTGTTTCAGAGTTGTTATGGAGAATGAAAGAAAGAGCTACGTTCGTTACTGTATCCGGTCAATGTAATAACCCTACCAATCCAGAGGCGTTGTATCGCAAATGTGGATTTACTGGCTCTGATGTATGGCACGTTTTGAGAAAGGGGTAAACATCATTGAAACCAAACAAATTAGAGCTAACACTTTTTGTGAATACTAATTTCTCTTATTCTATACTATGGTATAATTTAAGCGTATTAGAAAGCACATCCTCACAAATGTGGGTTCCCTGCAACTCGCTGTTAAGAGAGTTTATCGGTGGCAGTTGTTTTGCCGAGGTTGACGAATAACAACATACACAACAAAAAGGGCGGTTGCAACATTTTGCAATCGTCCTTTGGTGTTTTTGCGGGACAAAACGGTTTAACAGTCGACAAGCGACAGCTATTCCTTACCGAAAATCAATCGGTCTGCCAGGTTGTACGTAATTATACCGTCGGCATAGTTGATGCCGTTGCGGTAGATTGACTTGTTGTGGGTAAATTCTTTACCGTCCAGTGTGTACGTAATGTTTCCCGAAAGATTTTTAAGCAAGTTTACTTCCGTAAGGTTGGCAAATTCGACGTGATTGTTACTGTTTAGCGCAATGGTAAGATTGTCGGGTTTCTCAACAGTGTGCAGGTTCAGCGTTGTAAGCGCGCTGTTGTTAGGTACGGAGCCGATTATGCCGTATATATCGGCAAGTTGTCTGTAAACGTGGTACTTGTGGGGCAGTGTAAGCCGAGTGACGGTATTGCAGCCTTTCAGCGCGCGCGGCTCTATGGTGGTAATGGTGGACGGCAGGTAGATTTCGACAAGGGACGGCAGGTTGGCAAATGCGTTTTCGTCAATGCGCTTGTAGCCTTTCGGCACGTACACGTATTTGATTAGTGCGGCTGTTTGTTTGTCAAGTTTGGCAAACAGGTTGCTTGCCATGACATCGATGCTTACCTTTTGTTCTGTGCCTGTGACATTGTATGTGCCTCGTTCGGGCAATCGTATTCGTCCTTCCGTTTTTTGCAGATATTTCAATAGTTCGGGTATGGATTTTTCTTTTACACTCTTTATTGCAAAACCGTAATTGAAATTGGAGTAATTGAACCACGCAATGCTTGCTTCATGAACGGCGGAACAAGTATTGCGTCTGCACTCGAACGTGGAGTAGTCGTAGTCGTGTGAGGTTTGACCCATCTCCCACACGACAGTCAAACAATCCTGACACTCTCCGAAGTGTCGCTCCATGCAGGTGGCTTCGTTTACAGGATCGTTTTTTTCCACAACTTTGACATGCCTTGTCGGGTCGATGGGCGTAATTTGCGTTTCGGGCAGGTAATTACATCGTAGGCATTTTTTGGCGGCAATGCCGGTTTTGGTGCAGGTTGCCGCAACCGATCGGTCATTGTCATTTGTAAGACTGTGGCTTTGCGCCATGTAGTAGACGTCCTGATTACAACGACGGCATTTTCTGTACTTTTTGAAGCACAGGTTGGGGTCTGTACTGTCAAGGTAATCGTACACATATTGCGGTTTGTCGCCGAATGTGTGTCCCAACTTGTCTAATGCGGTGTTTTGCACGTCACCGCAGCCGTCGCATGTGGTTTGTTTGTTGCCTTGTTCCGTACAGGTCGGTTCGGTGCGTGCCGTTTCGACGTAGTTATGCGCATTTTTCGGCAAGGTGATCGTTTCGGTGTAGTCGCAGTTTGCGCAACGCTTTATTGCTTTGCCTTCGTTGGTGCAGGTGGGATTCTCGATGGTTTCGGGGGCACCGAGTCGATGATCGATTTTTGCAACCGTCAAAGCGGACAATTCATGTTTTTCATTGTCAAAGTTTTTATGACAGGCGGAACACTCGTAATGACCTTTTGTTCCTTCCGTTTCGCATGTTGCGGAAACCTCTGGCAAAAACGCTCCGTAATTATGCCCTTTGGCTTTAATTGTTTCTTGTTCGGTTTCTTTGCAACCGTTACAGGCGCGGGTTTTCAAGCCGTCTGTTTCGCAATTGGCTTCACTAACAATCGTCCAATCTCCGTATTCGTGAACGTGTTTTTTTGTGCAGCTTGCAAAAACACAAGCGGCAATTAAACATAACACGAGGACGGGGACAAGTTGCAATATTTTTCTTTTCATACTTTTACTCCTTAAAGTTGTTTATGAGTTAAAATCTACTGTGCCTTTGTAATTTCTTTTTTACGTTGCCTCTTTCATTATAAAGTAACAAAAAAGCGCAAGGGAAAAGTTTTCTCTGCGCTTATAGTCTTAAGTGTTTCATAGGCGGTTACCTCCCGTCGAGAGTTTTTGTTTTTCAAGTTTAAACGCATATGCGTACATAGTGCTTGAATATCGTACGAATATAATCGGGCGGTGATTTTTCCTTTTCCCCCGAAAAAGCCGTAATCGCGCTTACTCGCGCGCGATTTTTCTCGTGCGGGCTCAAGTTTTGAGTTTTCCGTCGTATATAAAGTGCCCGAACAATTACGGAACACGCCTTTATCTTTATTTACAGCCCCTTTTCAGTAATTTTCCGCATGTACTTCGAAATAACTTTGCGGATGATTGCACGTCGGGCAAACCTCCGGCGCTTTCTCGCCTACGACTATATGACCGCAATTGCGGCATTCCCAAACCTTAACGGAACTCTTTTCAAACACCTGCGCCGTTTCAATATTTTTAAGAAGCGCGCGATATCTTTCTTCGTGATGTTTTTCAATGGCTGCGACAAGGCGGAATTTTTGAGCAAGATCCTTGAATCCCTCTTTTTCGGCTGTCTGGGCAAACCCCTCGTACATATCCGTCCATTCGTAGTTTTCACCCGCCGCCGCGGAGCAAAGATTTTCAGCGGTGTTTCCGATGCCGTTTAGTTCCTTAAACCAAAGTTTTGCATGCTCTTTTTCGTTTTCCGCCGTTTTAAGGAACAGTGCGGAAATCTGTTCATACCCTTCCTTTTTTGCAACGGATGCAAAATATGTATATTTATTCCGAGCCTGACTTTCGCCGGCAAATGCCGTTTCAAGATTCTTTTCCGTTTGAGTACCTGCGTACTTTGTTGCCTTAGGCTCGCAAGTCGTTGTGTTTTTTTCTGTTTGTTTGCAATTTGACATATATATACCTCCGTCAATTTTTTTATACCTTTTGCGCCATGCCAGACAAGATTAAAACTAAAATTTATTTCGATTGCGCTTAAACGATTATTCTCATGGGCGAGAACCTCCGTCTCTGTATCTGTCGGTTTTTTATTGATAAACAACGATCGTTTCGTCGTTTTTTAATCTTTAAGTTGAAATACGGCGAAGTTGTAAACTCTTGCAAGCAAGCTTACAACTTCTTATATTATAACATACAAGCGGAAATTTGTCAAATAACGCCGTAATTGTTATTCGAATAAATATAACAAATACCCGTATCCTTCTTGTTCCATCTTTACGTATGGGACGAAACGCAGAGCTGCGCTGTTTATGCAATATCGTATGCCGTTCGGAGACTCCGGATCACCTTTGAATACGTGACCGAGATGACTGTTCCCTGCGCGGCTTCGCACTTCCGTTCTGCGCATTCCATAAGAATTATCCTCGACTTCTACAACTGCCGGGGCTTCGATAGGCTTTGAAAACGCCGGCCAGCCGCAACCGCTCTCGAATTTGTCGGTCGAAGAAAACAGGGGCTCGCCCGTAACTATATCGACGTATATCCCCTTTTCGAACTTATTCCAAAACTCGTTCCGGAAAGGTCTTTCCGTGCCGTTTTGCTGTGTTACGCGATACTGTTCGTCCGTCAGCTTTTCACGTATAACTTCGGTCGAGGGTTTGGTATAATCGCCGGGATCTATCTTAAGTTTTGAAAACAACTCTATTTCGGCGCGAGGAATGTGACAATATCCTTTAGGATTTTTGATAAGATAGTCTTGATGATATTCTTCTGCCATATAGAAATTGTAAAGAGGACTTATTTCAACCTCGAACTTTTTTCTTCTGCTCTTTTCGATTTCGGCGATACGCTCGACGGTCTCTTTTGCCTTGTCGTTCGTGTAATAAATTCCCGTCTGGTACTGTGTGCCTACGTCGTTGCCCTGCCTGTTTCTGACGGTCGGATCGATGACGTAAAAGTACGCGAGCAAAATCGCATCAAGGCTTATCTTTTCGGGATCGTACTCCACGCGCACGGTTTCTCTGAAGCCCGTTTTGCCGGTACAAACGCTTTTATAATTTGCGTCCTCCCTGCATGTTCCGTTTGCGTAACCGCTCTTAACGTCAATTACGCCGTTCATGGATTGCATAAGCAGTTCTGTACCCCAAAAACAACCGCCCGCAAGATATATTACGCCCTCTTTTTCGTGCGAAAAATCCATTTTTTCAATCTCCTTCTTTTCTTTGTCCGGATTGCAGGCGACAAACGCCATGCTTGTCGCCAACGACAATATAAACGCAACAAAAACTTTTTTCATCTCTTGTCTCCTGATTTTTTACTTGACCGTTTCGTACGGCCAGTCGTTTATCCCACCGAAGTCGTACACGTTTTTATATCCGAGCTCAACAAGCTTGTTTGCCGCTTCGCGACTTCGTCTGCCACTTCGGCAATACAGAAGAACGGTGGCGTTTTTATCGGGCAAATCCGACGGCATTTCCTTGCCGATGGTTTCATTAGGAATCAGAATCGCACCTTTAATGTGCCCTTCGTTATATTCGCTTTTTGTGCGCACGTCTACGATGACGACTTCTTTTTCGTTCATCATCGCGTACGCTTCCGCCGCCGTTATTTTGTGATATTTCGCCGTGTTTTCACCGTTATGTTTTTTATCGCCGCAGCTTGCGAAAAGAAAAACGCACGCCAATACAAATGTTATAACAATGGCTCTTTTCATTGTTTATCTCCTTTTCTCCCGGGCAATATTATTTCAAAAACCGCCCCACCGCGGTTGTAAGCTTTAATATCGCCGCCGTGGAATTTAATTATTTCTTTTGTCAGCGCAAGACCTATGCCGGTGTTGCCTTTTCTGCCCGTATAAAACCTCTCGAAAATGTGCGGCAGGTCCTCTTTGGCTATGCCGTCGCCGTCGTCGGAAACAATAATGAGTACTTTGCCTTTTTCGTTTGAGCATCTGACGGTTACCGTGGTTTTGCAAAATTTAAAAGCGTTCGATATAAGGTTTGAAACGGCTTTACGCATTTGCTTTTCGTCGCACAAAATAGCTTCTTCTCCGCAAAGCTCGGTTTTAAGTTTCTTTTGACCGTTTTCAAAAGCGGGCGCAAGCGAATTAGCCACACCGTTGATTATTCCGGCTAAATCGACTTCCCGAAATTTCGGTTTTGCCTGCGCGGAATCGATTTTCGACAACGCGAGCAATTCTTCTATAAGCTCTGTCATTCTATCGCTTTCTTCGAGAATAACGCCTGCAGATTCCCGTATAGGCAAAACGCCCGTCTGTATCCCTTCCGCATACCCCTGAATCGCCATAAGCGGAGTTTTCAGTTCGTGAGAGGCGTTCTGAAAAAAAGACTGCCTTATTTCCTGCGCCGATTCGATTGTCTTGCCGAGCTTTAAGCCGATAGCGCATATCACCGTACCCACAACGACAACCGCTCCGCAAAAAATCCAGTTAAGCCACTTTACGTAGCTTAATATTGAATTTATATCGACGTACAACACGTACTCGAATTTTTCGGACAAGCTCTCGTCCGACGCGTATACCGCCAAAACGATATTCCTGTTTTGACCTTTTACTATATGGAATTCGCCGCGCGCGGGTTTTTTATCGGCACAAAAAGTCAGAACCGCCTTTTCCGTTTCGGTGAGATATACAAGATCTTCGCTTGCCTGTCCGATTTCCAGATACGCCACGCCCGAACTCAAAAAGTTTACGCCTTTCGCGTTGCCAAACGGATCGTACTCGCCGTATTCGTATTTTATTGCTTTTTTTGCCTGTTTTTCAAGGTCTTGAGGAATTGCGATGTTCACAACGACAAGTAATGCGCAAAGTATAAGCGCAGCCGAGCATAAACACGTCAAAAATATTTTAAGCTTAATCCGCGTCATTTGTCTTTTCCCTCCCCGCCGAGTTTGTATCCGTATCCCCACACGGTTTCTATGGTTGTCGCGCTTTTTGCGGCGGAAAGTTTCTTTCTTATTCTTCTTACCGTTTCGTCTATGGCACGTGTTTCAATGTCCTCTCCAAACCCCCAGATTGCGTCCAGAAGGCTGTCCCGAGAATGAGTTTTATGCGGTTCGCCCATCATAAACGCCAACAAATTCATTTCGGTATTTGTCAGCGGAACGGTTGTTTTATCAGTTAAAACAGAGTGTTTATCCTCTGAATACGTCAAGTCGGCGTATTTCAAAACCTTGCCGCCGACTTTCTTTGAGCCGTTCATTTCCGCCCTTCTCAAAAGGGCTTTCACACGCATCAAAAGCATTGTCGGACGAAACGGTTTGGTAAGGTAATCGTCTCCGCCCAAAGTAATTCCGTTGACATAATCGAGTTCGCCGTCCTTTGCAGTGAGGAGAATAATGGGCACTGACGAAAACTTTCTTAATTCTTTTACGCACTCTATCCCGTCGCGCCCCGGCATCATAATGTCCAGAATAACAAGGTCGGACGGCTCATTTTCAAACGTCGAAAGAAGCAAGTCGCCCGTTGGGAACGCCATAATTTCGTACCCGTCGCTTTCCAAAAAATTTTTAAGAAGTTCCCGTATGTTTTTTTCGTCGTCCGCAATATAAATCCTGTACGCCATAAATCCTCTCTATGCACAATCGGCGTCGCGAAATCGCAACGCCTTTTGCCTTTTATTTATTCTTTTATAGATTTACCATCTCCCGCAGTTTGCCCCGCAAATACCATAGAGTTTTTGAGATATTTCATTGAGTTTCGCAAGGTCTTTAAGCAATACTTCCTTTTCTTCCGCAGTTAAAACGGTAAGTTCGGCAATGTATTTTGCTTCGTCGAAATTCGCGTAGTCGAAATTCTCGTCCAACTCGTCGTAAGAGGCGTAAACTTTATCCCAAAGTTCTGCGCGAGCTTCCGTTAGTTCGTCAAACTCTTTTTTCAGCTCCTGAATCTTGTCGTTTTCCCGCTCGGCTTCTTCACACGCTTTTCCGAAGTTCTCGCCAAAGAAGTTTTCGTCGTTTTCGATAAACGGCATATCGCAATCGCCGCATCCGTTATCGGCAAAATACTTGTCGTCTTTTTCGGCAAAGTCGCAGATGCCTTCCTCGCAATCTTTGTACAAAACGTCTTCGTCCTTATCGAAAAGTTCTTCGAAAAGTTTGTTGAGTTTCGCATCGAGTTCGTCAAGTGTTTCGACATTCTTCAAAAGCGCGGTCTTTTCGTCGTCGGTAAGAGTCGTCAATCCGCCGATAAACTCTTTTTCGGTAAAATCGTCCGGGAGTTCGTCGAGTTTTTGAAGTTCTGCAAAATACTTTTCCCAAAGTTCTGCATTCTCGTCGAAAGTCCGTTGATATTCCGCTTCCAGAATTTCGATTTGCATAATCGTTTGTTCGACCTGCGAATTATTTGCGTCTTTTTCGGCAGCGGCCTGAGCAACCGCTTTCGGCCAAAACATCGAAACAAGCATTACCGCGGCAACGGCTATAGCGACGATGACCGACACAAACGTTATCTTTTTTAATTTCATTGTTTTTTCGGTTTTCATGGTTACACTCCTTTTTTTGTTTATTTGCAAGCTTTTCGCTTACGACTGAAGTATACCGTATTCTTTAAGCAAAAATCCCCGAAAAACTGCGGTGTATTTGCAACAATTTTGCAACAGTCGTTTTTTTTGGCTTATAAAAGCTTCTCAATCATCTTTTCTATTTCCAATGAGGTTCTTAGCCCTACTAACGATGCCGCGGTTTGCCCGTTTTTGAAAAATATAACCGTAGGAATGCTCGCAATGCCGAACTTTGCGGCTATGCTTTCTTCTTCGTCCACGTTTACTTTTACAACCTTTATCTTGTCTGCATATTTATCGGCTAACTCTTCCAAAACGGGCGCAAGAGCTTTGCAAGGAGCGCACCACGTCGCGTACAAATCCACCAGAACGAGTTTATCTGCCGAAATTACTTCTTCCTGAAAATTGCTTTTTTTTACGTCGATTACCATTTTTATCTCCTTTTTAATTTAATATACGGTTTATATAATTTCTTAAAACCGCCTCGCTCATCGAGCCTACCGCTTTTGATTTTATATTCCCGTCTGCGGTTATAAACACCGTAACGGGTATTCCCGTGACCTCATAGGCGGTTGAACCCTCTTCGTTATCGTCGAAATATAGAGGGAAGGTATAACCGTTTTGCGAAACGAATTGCTTAACATAGTCTTTATTCAAATATACGCTTACCATTAAAAACTCCACTTTGCCTTTCAGCTCTTTTGCGAGTTTGTCGAAATGCGGAAGTTCGGATTTGCAGGGGGCACACCAAGCCGCCCAAAAGTTAACGACTATGGGTTTTCCTATAAATTCCGAAAGTTTTACGGCTTTTCCGTTTGCATCGGTTACTGTAAAATTCTTATAATTACCGGTTATGGCTGCGGGTTTTTTTATTTCAAAACCAAAAGTCCCCGTAATGCCTTTATGCGTTCCGGTTTCGGCAACGGTTACCTTTACAGTATATTTGCCTATTTCTTTCGAAGCTTCGGAAAACCACTCTTCGCTTCCGTTACGGGCAAACATAAAAGTAATTTCTCCGCCGCCGTCATACTCGAAATTATCCGCAGATACGACTACAGCGTTGCCGTCGTAAACCTTGTCGAGCGTTACGCCCGATTTCAACTTTATCGTGCGTTCGGGCTTCGCAACCATGGGAATAGCTTCCCTCTTTTTATATCCGCACTCGCTGCAGGCGCGTTCTTTTAGCCCTTGTTTCGTCGTCGAAGCTTCCTCGGTTACAGTCCATTCGCCGAAAACATGTTCGGCTTTATCCTTTTTTTCGTTACAACCGTTGTCCGTGCAAACACGATAGTGATAGGTTTCGTCGTAACTTAAATCTTTAGCAAACTTATGCTCTGCTTCGTTACAACCGACACACACCGTCGAAGCGACGACTACGATAAGGAACGTAGCGCAAAAAATAGAAATAATTTTTTTCATTTTGTTTTCTCCTGTAATAATTGCGTCAGATAACTTCTCAATACCGCCTCGCTCATCGCGCCCACGCGTTTTACCGTTATTTTACCGTCCGACGAAATAAAAATCGTTTCCGGAATAGACGAAATCCCGTAAGCGGACACGGCAGAGTTCCCGCTGTCGAAATAAAGCGGAAAAGTATAGCCGTTCCGAGAAACAAGATCAAGCGACTGCTCTTTTTTGCCGTCATAAAAAACATTCACCATAAGGAATTTTACGCGACCGTCATATTCTTTTGCGAGTTTATCAAAATGCGGAAGTTCGCTTTTGCACGGGGCGCACCACGCGGACCAAAAATTTATTACGACGGGTTGACCT
>ERZ1106943.3601-NODE-3601-length-11551-cov-28.840379_pt1 | contig 11551 bp, 10 predicted proteins | sample MGYA00403671_ERZ1106943 | MGnify/ENA primary metagenome ERZ1106943 (study PRJEB35170, sample SAMEA104062427) | human gut metagenome | biome: human gut; feature: human-associated habitat; material: faeces | place: Denmark | collected 2012-06-14 ...
GCTGTTCTCCGGCAGTCCGAAAGGGGCGGAAGCCAGTGCAGGAATCTATACACTGTTTTATTTGACGCTTACGGCCAAAGCATGATCAAATTGAGATATTGGGTTTTAGGGTGTAACCCTAATGCGCACGACATAGGAGAACGGATTTTTTGCATAAAGACCATGTCACTTTATGCGTATCCTGTTATATTTCTTTATTCCCATTGGTATGAAGGCTCGGACAATTGATTTTTAATCCTTTTTTGTAATTAGCATTTTCAAACTCCAAGTAATAGTTAGAGGGCATAGGAAAAGGAGTGTGATGGGAATTGAAAGAAAGATTAAGAAGCCTTCAAAAGTACATTGAGGTGTATCTATGCGTAGGGATAGATAAGGTACTTAAGACAATTCCGTGTAGATTTGCTTATTCGGTAGCAAATGAGCATGTGGATGAAAAGAAGTTTCATGAGAAAGTGTTGTATCGCATGCGACACAACAAATATGACTCATTGAGAAAAAGCTATAACAAGGTAATTAAGAATAAAGTAAATGATGTCAAACAGGGATTGTATCAGACCATCTATTTGACGTTAACAATTATGGCTGAAGATGTGGCTGATGCAAAAGCTCATTTAGTTCTATGGAGAGTGCCATAAGAAGTGCTTTTGTGGGGATTGGTGTTAATGGTATTCCGTTAATAATTAATATAAACATAATCGGTTGTTGATGCAGCTCTCTGTAAAGTTGCAATTAAGCGGCTAACAGTATTATGGTTCCGGCGGCTGTTGTTAAAATTGTTTGCAACCAGATAAGCGGATTGTGATTCCCCATATTGTTCGGGCTTTTGAAGAGGTGTTGTCGATGGAATCTAAAACACATCCTAATCCAGATGGATTATTGTAGCTCTACAAAATAAATATAAGAATAGAAATAGATTATAAAAGGTTTGTTGGGCAGTATAGCCTAATGAAGCCTACAGAAAAAGGTTGCGTGAAGCCACATAAAAATGTATAATTAAAAGTAATGAATTTCATATTAAATGATATTGGAGGTACTCATGTCACAGTCGGTTACGATAAAGAGTAATAAATATGGAATCAATTTAGTTTTAGATGCGGATATGTCATTTGCTGATTTGATAAAGGCAGTTGTAGAGAAGTTTAAGGCATCCGCCAATTTTTTTAAAAACGCAAAGCTTGCTATTTCATTTGAGGGAAGGCATCTTTCAGATGATGAACAGCAGCAGATAATTGCAGCTATTGAGGAAAATACCACAATTGAGATTTTGTGCATTGTGGAGAGTGGTACCGAGCAGGAAGCCATTATGAAGGAGCAGGTTGAGGCATTTAATGAGGCAGTGCAGAAGCAGTGCGAGAATGTTGCAACAGTCAGTGTTCCGGAGCAGTTTTACCGTGGTACGCTCAGGTCAGGCCAGGTGATTACCAGCGAGTCTTCGGTCACAATCATAGGTGATGTCAATCCGGGAGCCAAGATTATAGCTCAGGGCAATATCGTTATTCTTGGTGCATTAAAGGGAAATGTTCACGCCGGATGTACAGGTGACAGGAGCTGTTTTGTATTTGCACTTGACATGCAGCCGATTCAGATTCAGATTGGTGATTTGATTGCGAAGAGTCCGGACGAGCCTCAGCCAAAGCACAGGGTAAGGCGCAAGGAAAAGCCGGTGCAGGAGCAGGCACAGATAGCCATCGCAAAGGATGGATATATTTACATCGAACCAATTACTAAAAATATTTTAAATAGCATTTAGGAACGTAGGAGGAAGAAAGTTCATGAGCGAAGTAATCGTTATCACATCAGGAAAGGGTGGTGTGGGCAAGACCACAACCACAGCAAATATCGGTACAGGTCTTGCACAGTTAAATAAAAAGGTTGTTATGATTGATACTGACATCGGACTGCGTAACCTGGATGTTGTTATGGGACTTGAGAATCGTATTGTATACAATCTCGTAGATGTCGTTGAGGGTAAATGCCGTATACGTCAGGCCCTTATCAAGGATAAGAAATATCCTGATCTGTGTCTGCTTCCATCAGCCCAGACAAGGGACAAGGATGCTGTTACACCTGAGCAGATGGTTGAGCTTATCAATGAGCTTCGTGAGGAGTTTGACTATATTCTGCTTGACTGCCCGGCAGGTATCGAGCAGGGCTTCAAGAATGCCGTTGCAGGAGCTGACCGTGCACTTGTTGTTACTACACCTGAGGTATCAGCAATCCGTGACGCTGACCGTATTGTTGGCCTTCTCGAGGCAAATGAGATGAAGCGCATTGATCTGATTGTCAACCGTCTGCGTGTCGATATGGTTAAGCGCGGTGATATGATGAATGTGGATGATGTAACAGAGATCCTTGCAGTCAACTTAATCGGTGCAGTACCGGATGATGAGCAGATTGTTATTTCTACAAACCGTGGTGAGCCGTTAGTCGGTTCAGACAGCCTTGCAGGAAAGGCATATATGAATATCTGCCGCCGTATCATGGGCGAGGAGGTTCCTTTCCTTGATTTAAACCAGAAGCATGGTGTCTTTGAAAAGCTAAAGGATATGTTTAAGAAAAATTAAAGGGGGATACGTACCATGGGTATAATGGATTTATTTAAAAAGAAATCTTCTGGTAATGTTGCAAAGGATCGCCTGAAGCTGGTGCTGGTTTCTGACCGTGCAAACTGCTCATCGGAGATGATGGAGATGATGAAAAGGGATATCATTGAGGTTATTTCCCGCTATATGGATATTGATGCGGAAGCTCTTGATGTGAAAATCACAGAAACAGAGTCTGATTCTAACAACGGAATGGTTCCGGCACTTGTTGCCAATATTCCTATCCGTGACATGAAGCATCGTCCGGATCCAAGATAGAGTAAATAAAATAGTAGGATACGATAAGATATGAGGGTCAAAAGGTATTTTGGCCCTTTAATTATTATATTGAATAAAAAGACTTGATTTGATATTAGAGTGTGATATACTTTAATACGTTACAAATAAATAAATTTTAGCAGAGTAGACACATGTGCGTTAAGTGCCGGATGAACAGGGAGTTGTCACCCGGACGAAAAGAAAATCTTGCGGTACATGAGTCGCATCCCGCTGCATCCGAAGATATTAATTATCTCCTGTTGTAGTTCGGTGAGGTCTGCAAAGGAGGTAATTTTTTAATGAAAAAATTCGTTACTTTGTTCACCGATTCTGCCCGAGAGCTTAAATCGGTCAGAACCATCACAACTATGGCTATGCTTGCTGCAGTTGCCGTTATCCTTGGATATTTCTCCATCGAATATGGACAGCTTATCCGTATCGGTTTTTCCGGTATTCCGAATGGTATCGTTGATTACCTGTTTGGACCGGTTGCCGGAGCTGTTTTCCACGGAGCGCTTGACATAATCAAGTATCTGATGAAGCCTACAGGACCATTTTGTCCACAGCTTACACTTGTTGTAATGTTTGCAGGTGTTTTATATGGATGTTTCTTTTATAAGAAAAAGCTTACCATATGGAGAGTGCTTGCTGCGAAGTTTGTAGTAATGCTCATCTGCAATGTCATTCTCAATACTCTGTGTCTGCAGGTACTGTATGGACAGGCATTGATGGCAATCCTTCCAATGCGTGCACTTAAGAACCTTATTATGTGGCCGATAGATTCAATTGTCTTTTTCGGCATTGCAAAGGCACTGGAGCAGATTGGATTGTTCCGCACCTTCCGTAAACAGGAGCTTGTAAAGAATGCATAGCATGTCCTTTATAATGTATATAAATGATGAAAAGGAACATAGCAACAGAATAATGCACAGACAATATAATGCACAAAATATTACAATAAAATAATATTTTAAGTGTTAAATGACAGTTTTTATTTATAATTTTAAGTATAAGTGTCTTTAAACTGACAATTGTGAGGTATTTCGCATTTTTAATGAAAATTGTTGACACAATATATTGAACGTGATATTGTTTACTTGTTCAAAATAATACACAAAAGAAAACGAACAAACAACTACATATTAATTATGAATATTTAAGAGCAAAGACGCTAACCGGTGAAGCACTTTGCTCTTTTTTATTTATCAAAATCACAAGGATATTTAAATTAGGAGGCAATATATTATGAAATTAAAAGACACAGGATTAACAGCACAGGACATCAAAGACAAAGTAAAGAAGTATATGATTGAGACATATGAGCGTTTCGATTTCATCGCTGAGACTGCTGAGGGCATGTATCTATATGATGAGAATGGCACACCATACCTTGACTTTTACGCAGGAATCGCCGTAAACAATGCCGGCAGCAGAAACCCTAAGGTTGTTGCAGCGGTCAAGGATCAGGTGGATGACATCATGCATACATTCAACTATCCATACACCATTCCACAGGCTCTGCTTGCTGAGAAGGTTTGCAAGACTATCGGAATGGACAAGATTTTCTACCAGAACTCAGGAACTGAGGCAAATGAGGCTATGATTAAAATGGCTCGTAAATATGGTATAGAGAAATATGGTCCAAACAGATATCACATCGTAACTGCTAAGGACGGCTTCCACGGCAGAACCTTCGGTGCTATGTCAGCTACAGGACAGCCTGGAAACGGATGCCAGGTGGGCTTTGGTCCTATGACATACGGCTTCTCATATGCTCCTTACAATGACTTAAAGGCTTTCAAGGATGCTTGCACAGAGAACACAATCGCTATCATGATTGAGCCTGTACAGGGCGAGGGCGGTGTTCATCCTGCAACACCTGAATTCATGAAGGGACTTCGCGAATTCTGTGATGAGAAGGGCATGCTCCTCCTTATCGATGAGGTTCAGACAGGATGGTGCAGAACCGGAGCTGTAATGAGCTACATGAACTACGGCATCAAACCGGATATCGTTTCTATGGCAAAGGGCCTGGGTGGTGGAATGCCAATCGGTGCTATCTGTGCTACAGAGGAGGTCTCAAAAGCATTCTCAGCCGGTTCACACGGTACAACCTTTGGTGGACATCCTGTATGCTGTGCAGCAGCACTTGCAGAAGTAAACGAGCTGCTTGACAGAGATCTTGCCGGAAACGCAAAGAAGGTTGGTGATTATTTCGCAGCTAAGCTTGAGAAGCTTCCACACGTAAAAGAGGTAAGACATCAGGGACTCTTAGTTGGCGTTGAGTTTGACGATACAATCTCAGGTGTAGATGTAAAGCATGGCTGCTTCGACCGCCATATGCTCATCACAGCAATCGGAAGCCATATCATCCGTATGGTTCCACCACTTATCGTAAGCGAGGAAGAGTGCGACAAGGCATTTGATATCATCAAGGAGACAGTTGAGTCACTTTCATAGAAGGCTTGAATTATATTTGAAGCAGGCAACAGAATATATTGCGGCAGATTTTACGAGCCGGATAAAAGACAAGGGCGTCACGATTAACTTCGTGCGCCCTTCTTTTGAACAATATCAGCATATTATAAAGATGTATATAAGAAAAGCGAGGGGAACGAAATGGCACATCTTGTTATTACAATAGGATGCGAATATGGCGCTAAAGGAAACCAGATTGGCAAAAAGGTTGCTAAAGACCTGGGAATCAAATTTTATGACAGGGATACGGTAGATGAAATCATAAAAGAGGTCGGTATTCCAAAGGATATCATGGAAAAGGTTGAGGAAGGTATCACCATCGCCGGAAAAGGTGCAGAGGGTGATGTCAGAAGCTCTTTCTCCAAATATGCAGACCTCACAGAGCGTGCAATTCATGTCCAGAAAACTATAATCAGAAAATTATCAGACCGTGAGTCGTGTGTGATTATCGGTCGTTCAGCAGACTATATACTAAAGGAACATAAACCGATTTTACGTATTTTCATATATTCACCGGATGAAGTGAGGATTGAAAACGTAATGAAGAGCCACAATTTGTCGGAGGATGATGCAAAACTTTTTATCACTGAAAAGGATAAGCGTTATCATAAGCGTCACATGGCGCTGACAGGAAGCAACCGAGGCGACAGACACAACAGGGATATGCTTATAGACAGCAGCCTGTTAGGAGTGGATGGCACAGCGGAGCTTATTGAGTCTCTGGCAAGAAAAGTGGTAGAGAATGAAAGTAAGACAGAAGCTGGAGGTGACAAGTAATGGAACAGAAAAAATCAGAATTTAACAAAGTCCTGAATGCCTGGGACGTACTTGTAATTGCATTTGGAGCCATGATTGGCTGGGGCTGGGTTGTCTCAACCGGAGGCTGGATTGAAAAGGGCGGAGTGCTCGGTGCCGCAATCGGCTTCGTAATCGGCGGTATCATGATATTTTTCGTGGGAATGACCTACGCGGAGCTGACAGCAGCCATGCCTCAGTGCGGTGGCGAGCATGTATTCAGCTACAAGGCAATGGGTTCGACAGGATCATTCATATGTACGTGGATGATTATCCTTGGATATGTAAGTGTGGCATGCTTTGAGGCGTGCGCTTTCCCAACAATAATCACATATCTGTGGCCGGGCTTTTTGAAGGGCTACCTGTATACGGTAGCAGGCTTTGATATCTACGCTTCATGGCTAATTGTAGCAATAGTTATCGCATTTTTAATTATGATGATAAACATTATTGGCGCAAAGACAGCAGCGATTTTGCAGACTGTACTCACATGTATTATTGGTGGCGCCGGAATTTTGTTGATAATTGCATCGGTAATCAATGGAACAGTTGATAACCTGGACGGACAGATGTTTGCAAGCAGCTCTGCAGGTCTGAACGTAAAGGCAATTATCGGAGTGGCAGCACTGTCACCATTTTATTTTATCGGATTTGACGTAATACCTCAGGCGGCTGAGGAGATCAATGTTCCGGCAAAGAAAATCGGATCAATACTTATATTATCAGTAGTTCTGGCAGTTGTGTTCTATGCACTTGTCATTGTTGCGGTAGGTCTTGTCATGAGCCCGCAGGCAATTGTTGATTCAGAGCAGGCAACAGGACTTGTCACAGCAGATGCAATGGCTGCAGCATTCAACACAAAGATAATGGCAAAGGTTATAATAGTCGGCGGAATGTGCGGTATCGTAACCTCATGGAACTCATTTTTGCTCGGTGGCTCGCGTGCCATGTACTCAATGGCAGAGTCATATATGATTCCGAAGTTTTTTGCAAAGCTTCATCCAAAGCACAAGACACCTATCAATGCACTGATTCTCATCGGATTTCTCACAATGCTTGCACCTTTTGCAGGCAGAAAGATGCTCGTATGGATCAGTGATGCCGGTAACTTTGGCTGCTGTGTGGCATATTGCATGGTTGCTCTTTCATTCATTATTCTTCGCAAGAAGAAGCCGGATATGCCAAGACCTTACAAGGTTCCCGCATACAAGTTCTTTGGAACGATGGCGGTCATCATGTCAGGCTTCATGGTTGCAATGTACTGCATACCGGGAAGCGGCGGATCACTTATCGCCCAGGAGTGGGGCATCGTGCTTGCATGGTGTGCGCTCGGCGTGGTATTCTTCGTCTTCTGTAAAAAGAAATACAAGGAGTCATTTGGTACACTTGTTGAGCTCATCTCAGATGAGGATGCTGCAACACTTATGCCGGAGGCAGATGAGGCTGAACTGGATAAGGTTATCGATGCTGCAATAGACAGGGTACTTGCAAAGAAAGCAAGCTAGGAAACAGAAAGGACAGATTATATATGGAAACATTTAATTTCTCGGTGCCACAGGACATCACAGTGGGAAAGGGCAGTCTCTCAAAGCTGCCGGAAATAGCTAAAAAGCTTGGAGGTAAGCATGCACTCATCATTTCAGGACCTCATCTTGAGAAGATGGGACTTGTAAAAAAGGCAGCAGATTATCTGGCATCAGTTGACATAAAAGCTGACACTTTTACAGATATAGAGGCAAATCCATCTGTCACAACAGTGGAGAAAGCCACAGCAAAATACCTGGAGTCGGGCGCAGACTTTATCGTGGCATTCGGAGGCGGCTCACCGATGGATGTGGCAAAAGCAGTGGGTGTGGTTGCCAAATATGGCGGAAGCGTCACAGACTATGAGGGAGCACACAAGGTGCCGGGACCAATCGTACCGCTCATTGCGATACCAACCACCGCAGGAACCGGCTCAGAGGTGACAGCATTCTCTGTAATCACAGATCATAGCAGAAACTATAAGCTCACAGTATTCAGCTACGAGATATTGCCAAAATATGCAATTCTCGATGCCCAGCTCATCACAACAGCACCGGCAAGCGTTGCGGCAGCCTGCGGAATTGATGCATTTATCCATGCCGAGGAGGCATATGTATCCACAGCGGCATCGCCATTTTCTGATGCACTGGCAGAAAAAGCGATGGCACTTATCGGTAAAAATATCCGCAGATTTGTAGCAAACAGAAACGATATCGAGGCTGCAGAAGCCATGATGACAGGCTCACTTTTTGCAGGAATAGCATTCTCATTTGCAAGGCTCGGAAATGTGCATGCGATGAGTCATCCGGTCAGCGCATTTTTCGATGTGCCTCACGGAGTGGCAAACGCAGTGCTGCTTCCTGTAATCGCAGAATACAATGCACTTGCAGATCATGGAAAGTATCTGACTATCTACAATGATATAAGCCCGATTCCTGCGTATGCGGACGAATTTGAGCCTATGATGCTTGTAGATGCAATCAGGGAGCTTTGCGCAGACATCGGAATCCCGGAGAATCTGACCATCGCGATCAACAATGCCAGCAAAACCGGAACAGTCACAAAGGAAGAGATAGAAAGCAAGATAGAGCCGATGGCTGTCGATGCCATGAAGAGCGGCAACATTGCTGTAAATCCAAGGGCTTCACGCCAGTGCGATATCGAGATGCTGTATCGCAGGGCACTGTAAAACTTATAAAATGATATGAGGGACAAAAGGTATTTTGCCCCTCATTTATGATTATCAACAGTATAGTTAGAGAATTAAAAGCAAACGGAGATATGAGTATGGATTATCTGTCACACAATGTATCTGAAAATTTAAAAAGAATACGCCAGTCAAAGGGCATGAGCTTAGATCAGGTAGCGGAACAGACCGGTGTGAGTAAAAGCATGCTTGCTCAGATAGAAAAGGGCACAGCAAATCCATCTATCGGAGTGCTTGGTAAAATCACAAGCGGTCTGCGAATTGAGTTTCAAAGACTTATAGATTCGCCGAGAGTGGACTATGCGCTCATATCTCCGGATGATCTGGTCCCGACAAAGGAGCTTTTGGGACAGTACAGGGTATGGACCTGCTTCCCATACGAGGACTCAAGGGAGGTCGAGGTATACCGTATCGACGTGGAGCCGGGCGGCGTGTATACAAGCGGTGGGCACGGCGAGAAAACACGCGAGTATCTTACAGTCACGGACGGTGTGCTGACAGTTGAGTGTCACGACCATGTGCAGGAAATCCATAGGGGACAGGTGTATAAGTTTGAGACCGATCAGCCTCATTTGTATCGCAATGATGGTGATAGGGTGGCAAGCTGCATGTGCTTCTTTTTGGATTATACTAATATTCGGTGAGATTTTTAGCCTCTCCTCACCACAGCACTTTTCCCTCTAAAAGCAATACCGATGCTTATAATTGAATTCACACCATTATCGCGCAGCTCAGTGTCGTATTTCTTTGTTTCTATCTGTTGCAGGGCGCTGTCGGCTAATGCAGATAAATCGGTATGTTCATCTTTAGTGTGTTTAAATTCAAAGATAAATCCGGGCATTCCCTTTGTTAAAGGCATAAGCTGAATATCAAATCGACCGAGGCCTGATTCGCGGTTTGAGCGTATCTTGTAGCGGTTTCCAAGTATGGCACAAAGACCAAGCATCATTCCGTGATAGAAGCCTTCATTAGCTCCATCAATAGAAGAAATGCTTTTTACCATAAAATCCTCCAGCAGAGCCTGGAGTTTTTGCGTGTCCTTGGAAAAGATAGCCTGACTGATAGATATGGCAAGGCTATTTTGGTTGGTGCGGTTTAGAACCTCCTTTTCGTAAACAAAAGTAATTTCTTTGTTCGGAATAGCAACGTCACACATGAAATTTCCATCGCTTTGCGGATAAATATTGGCAACCTTCAGGTATCCGGCTACCAGAAGAAAGCTGTATATACTATATGGATTATTCTGAACCTCGGGATAGATAACACCGGTATCAATATAGGCTGCGATTTTTTCACCACAGAGCAGCTTATAAAGGTCTTTGGTAATTTCAGGCGTAGCTGCCTGGATAATTTCTCCGATTATCTCATTGCTGCCGGTGGATTGCCAGAATGCTTTCGGAAAGCAGTTGTCAGAGATATAATTGATTACAGACCATGGATTAAAGATTTCTGTATTGCCAAAACGATATCCATCGTACCATTCGCTGAGCTCATTATATTTATCATCTTTTCCATAGTATCGCAGCATGTCTTTTACCTCTTTTTCAGTAAAACCAAAATAAGAGCTGTAGCCATCATCGAGAATAGAATAGGTTTTCAGATTGTTCATGCCGCTGAAGATACTTTCCTTTGCTACACGCAGTATTCCTGTAAGAAAGCCAAAGGCAAGGTGTGGATTGTCCTTGAGTCCTCCTGAGAAAAAATTGCGCATGAAATTTACAATTTCCGGATAGAAATTGCAGGTATGCCCCTGCTGGATGGGTGTGTCATATTCATCAATGATAATGATACATTCCATTCCATAATGCTTATGAAGCAGTAATGATAAAAGCTGCAGACCCATCTGACAATCGACTTCATCCCCGCCGTCTTTGGCAAGAAGATGATATTGTTCTTTTTCGTAAGCGGTTAAAACAGAACTTGTCTCAAGCTCGTTATGTCGTATAAATTCTAGAGATATAAGCCTGCGGATTTTCTGAAAGGTTTCTTCCCAGGTCATGCTTTTAACATCTTTGAAGGTCAAAAAAATGACAGGATACTGTCCTTGGTGTTTAGTGTAGTAATCGCCGCATTGCCATATCTGTTTATCTTTGAAATAAACAGATGTATCCTCGTTTGTTTTTTCAAAAAATACGCGCAGCATATCCATATTCAGAGTTTTTCCAAAACGCCTTGGGCGTGTGAAAAGAGATACCATCGGCTTTTTATCCAGAAAATCACGTATCATCAGAGTCTTATCTACATAATAATAGCCGGTGGTTGCAAGCTTAAAATCAGATACACCTATTGGTAGGGATTTATTTTTCGAGAAATGATTCATGTGTATGGTTTCGTCAGGGATTAACCATTTACGTCCTTCCTTTATTGCACCGGGCAATTCACCGTTTTTGCACATCTGCTGGATTCTTCGTACAGAAAATCCCATTGCTTTTGATGCATCTGAGCAAGATAAATATTCCATGTGGCACCTCCGCATAATAATTTAATAGCAATACTTTGATTATATTATATGTCATTATGCGAAATATAACAACTGTGATTTCACATGGATTTCGCATAACAAGGTGAAAATTTCGCATAGATTTCGTCTACAAACGAAATGCTATGTTATTTATCAGGTGTTATCCTGTGTTTTCATTGGTTATCCTATTGCATATATAGGTTTACCTATATATAATGATGTACG
>ERZ1106943.3602-NODE-3602-length-11551-cov-6.201200_pt1 | contig 11551 bp, 9 predicted proteins | sample MGYA00403671_ERZ1106943 | MGnify/ENA primary metagenome ERZ1106943 (study PRJEB35170, sample SAMEA104062427) | human gut metagenome | biome: human gut; feature: human-associated habitat; material: faeces | place: Denmark | collected 2012-06-14 ...
GTAGACATTCGAGAGCGCGCGGAACAGACCGAAGAGGAGCGCCGCGAGCGCGATGCGCTGGGGCTTCCATTGACCGAAGATCATGACCGCGAGGGACAGGAAGCCGAAGCCTGCCACGCCGTACTCAAAGCGCCACTCGGAAACACCGGCGGTGATGAACACGATGCCGCCGATGCCGCCGAGGAAGCCGGAGATCAGCACGCCCGCCCAGCGCATCTTGTAGACGTTGATGCCCACGCTGTCCGCCGCCTGCGGATGCTCGCCGCACGCCATCAGGCGCAGGCCGAAGCGGGTCTTATAGAGCAGGACGTAGGACGCGGCGAGCAGCAGCGCGGTCACGAGCATGAACCAGCTGAACTCGAACGAGCCGAGATTGACGGTGAACGCCTTCTTCGCACCGGCATACTGCACGATGGAGGAAACGTCATCGGGATTCGCCGCGGTGTTGATGGCCTTGACGATGACCGTCGCACCCGCAGTACCGAGCAGGTTCAGCGCGGTGCCGACAAGCGTCTGGTCCGCCTTGAAGTTGATGCAGGCCACGGCCAGCAGGCAGGAATAGATCATGCCGACCAGCGCCGAAATAGCCAGAACGCCGAGGATCATCACGATGGCGGGCACATTGGGCGAAATGTAGCGCATCGCCAGCGCGCCGCCGAGGGCGCCCATGATCATAATGCCCTCAAGGCCGAGGTTGATGACGCCGGAGTGCTCCGCGAAGCAGCCGCCGAGGGCGACCAGGATCAGCACGGAAGCAAAGATCAGGGTGTATTGCAGCAGCAGTACCATTACTGATCGCCTCCTTTCCCGGCCTCGGCCCGGGCCTGCGCTTCGGCTGCCCTGGCCTTCAATGCCGCCTTCTCCTCACGCTTGGCCGCGTAGGAATTCATCGCGTGCTTCATGAACAGCACGAAGCCGCAGAGATAGATAATGAGCGCCGAGATCAGATCGGAGATCTGCGCGCAGTACATGGACTTATCCACATACGCGCCGCCCGCCGTGATGTGCTGGATAAAGAACGAGGCGAGCACGGTGCCGATGGGGTTCAATCCGCCGAGGAAGGCCGCGGCGATGCCGTTGAAGCCCATCGCAGGGACGGAGGAGGTGGAGCACTGCCACTGCTCATATCCGGTGAGGTAGAGCATCGCCGCGCCCATGCCGGCGAGCGCGCCGGAGATCATGAGGCTGAGGATAATGTTGCGCTTTTCCGCCATGCCGCAGTATTTGGCGGCATTCTTGTTGTAGCCGGTGGCCTTGAGCTCATAGCCGAACTTCGTCTTTTCCAGCACGACCCACACGAGGATCGCCATCAGCACGGACAGCGGGATTGCGAGACCGACGTACTGGTTGTTGTTGAACAGCGCGCCGAGCCCCAGCGAGGGCAGCACGGCGGATTCGTTGATGTGTGCGAGCACCTTGGTGTAGGGGCTGGCGTCCTCCTTCACCGTGGTGAGGAGCATATTGGTCAGATACAGCACGATCCAGTTGAGCATGATGCCGGAAATGACCTCGTTGACGTTGCAGTAGGACTTGAGCAGGCCGGAAATGCTGCCGAGGATCGCGCCGCCGCAAATGGCGAGCAGCATACACGGAAGCCAGCTCCAGCCGAGGCCGAGCGCCGCGTACAGGCTCAGCGCCACGCCGGCGCAGTACTGTCCGGCTGCACCGATGTTAAAGAGGCCCACCTTGTAGGCAAACAGGATCGCCAGCGCGCACATCAGCAGCGGCGCGGTCTTGACGAGCGTGTTGCCGAAATATTTCAGCTGTGAGGCGGGGCGGTTGTAGGTCATAAAGTTCTTGATGACCGTAAGAATGGCCTCGCCCGCACCCGCGGGATTGATGAGCAGCAGCACGAGGTAGCCGAGGAACAGTCCCAGCACGATGCACAGGAGGGAGGCCAGCAGCGACTGGAAGCCGCCGCTTTTGAAAATATTCTTTTTCATGCCTTCACCTCATCTCTCTTCGCGCCTGCCATGTAGAGGCCCAACTCCTCCTGCGTGGTCTTTTTCGGGTCGAGCTCACCGACGATCTCGCCCTCATACATCACGAGGATGCGGTCGGGCACGTCCATGACCTCGTCCAGCTCCAGACTCACGAGCAGGACCGCCTTGCCCTCGTCGCGCTGCGCGACGAGCTGGCGGTGGATGTATTCGATGGCGCCGACGTCCAGACCGCGGGTCGGCTGCACGGCGACGAGCAGCTCGGGATCCTTGTCGATCTCGCGGGCGACGATGGCCTTCTGCTGGTTGCCGCCGGACATGCTGCGGGCAATGGTGATCGGGCCCTGACCGGAACGGACATCGTACTGGTCGATGAGCTTTTCGGCGTAGGTGCGGATGTTCCTGCGGCGCAGGAAGCCCGCCTTGTCGGTGAACTCCGGCTCAAAGTAGCGCTGGAGCACCATGTTGTCCTCGAGCGAATAGTCGAGCACAAGGCCGTGCTTGTGACGGTCCTCGGGGATGTGGCTCATGCCCATCACGCTGCGCTGGCGGATGGACGCATGGGTGATGTCCTTACCGCAGAGCTTGACGGAGCCGGAAACGAGCGGCTCCAGGCCGGTCAGACCATAGACGAACTCCGTCTGGCCGTTGCCGTCGATGCCGGCAAGGCAGACGATCTCGCCGCGGCGGACCTTGAGCGAAACGTTCTTGACGGCATTGTTCTTGTGGAGCTTGGAGGCCATGGTCATGCCCTCGACCTCGAGGACGACCTCGCCCGGCTCGGCGGGCTTTTTGTCCACATGGAAGCTGACATTGCGGCCGACCATCATCGCCGACAGCTCCTCCATCGTGGTGTTGGCCGTTTCGACCGTGCCGATGTACTTGCCCTTGCGCAGCACCGAGCAGCGGTCCGCGACCGCCATGATCTCGGCGAGCTTGTGGGAGATGAAGAGGATGCTCTTGCCCTCGGCGGCGAGGTTGCGCATGATCTGCATGAGCTCGTCGATCTCCTGCGGGGTGAGGACGGCGGTCGGCTCGTCGAAGATCAGGATCTCGTTTTCGCGGTAGAGCATCTTGAGGATCTCGGTGCGCTGCTGCATACCGACGGTGATGTCCTCAATGAGCGCGTCGGGGTCAACGTGCAGGCCGTACTTCTCGCTCAGGGCGAGGACCTTTTCGCGGGCCTCGGCCTTTTGCAGAAAGCCGTGCTTCGTGGGCTCCACGCCCATGATGATGTTGTCGAGCACGGTGAAGCATTCCACCAGCTTGAAGTGCTGGTGGACCATGCCGATGCCGAGCGCGTTGGCATCGTTCGGGTCCTTGATGGACACGACCTGTCCATCCTTTTTGATGACGCCCTCCTCGGGCTGGTACAGACCGAAGAGCACGCTCATGAGCGTGGATTTGCCTGCGCCGTTTTCGCCCAGCAGGGCATGGATCTCGCCCTTTTTGAGCTGAAGCGTAATGTTGTCGTTGGCGATAATACCGGGGAATCGTTTGGTGATGTTGAGCATCTCAATGGCATACGGTGATCCCAAGATGTTTCGCCCTCCTTCCGTTTTGATGGCCCGCCGCGTTGGGGATGTGCGGGGACGGAAACCATGAATATCTTACAGTATACTATACCTGTGCCGATAAAGCAAAGTCAATTTGGCAAAATCGTATGATTTTTTCGTTTTTCGGCAAAAAAAGAGAGACGGGCGGCTGCCCGTCTCTCCGTATGTACTTGCGATAAAGCGCTTAGCCCTTGATGGAGCCCTGATCGTCGACCGTGATGACGGTGGCGAAGTCGGCAGCACTAACATCGCTGCTGGTGTTGTTGCTGACGGTGATCTTGCCGTCGAACATATCCTTCACCATGGCCTTATAGTCGTCCTGCGTGAAGCTGTCGGACCACTGGGTGCCGTCGCCCATGGGGATCTGGACGTAGTTCGCCTCGGGATCGGTGCCAGAAACGAGGCCGAGCGTCGCGATCTTGCCGACATACTTGTCCCAGTTGCCGTTGACGATAACGTCGGTGAGGGTGTCGTAGGTCGCGGGATAGAGGCCCTTCATGGCGGAGGTGACGGTCATGCCGTCCACGCCGGCATACTTGGCGATGACACCCGCCTGATCGACGTCAACGCCGATGACCTTGGCGCCCACCTTCTTGGCTGCGTCGACCGCGGAGGTGTAGATGCCGCCGCCGCAGGCGAAGACGACCTCGGTGCCGCCCTGATACCAGGTATCCATCACAGCGGTGATGTCGGCGTCGCCGAAGAACTGGCCGCCGTAGATGTAGTTGACCTTGACATCGGTGAGACCCATGTCGGCCGCAGCGGCGTCAACGCCCTGCACGAAGCCGTAGCCGTAACGGACGACCGCGGGAACGGACATGCCGCCGAGGAAGCCGAGGTTCTTATAGCCGAGCTTCACAGCCGCGTAACCGGCCATGTAGCCGCACAGCTCTTCCTGATAAACCGCGCAGTAGACGTTGCTCATGTCAACGTACTTGTTGAGGTCCCAATTCTCGGGGGTGTAGTCGTAGGCTTCGCCCGCCTTGGCAACGGCGGTCTCGAGCAGGTCGCCGGCGGCGACGTCGAGCGCGATGAACTTCACATCGGGGAACTCGGGAGCGGCCTCAACGATGGCGCCGCCGAAGGCATAGCCGGGCATGACGATGACGTTGAAGCCTTCGTCAACGGCCTTTTCGATCATGGCGACACGGTCGGCGGTGTTATCGCCGGCGGGCTTGAAGTAGCTGAACTCGATGCTGTTGTCCTCGGCAAACGCCTTGCAGGCCTCATAGGTGGTCTGGTTGAAGGACTGGTCGGTGATGTCGCCGTAGTCGGTGATCATTGCGACCTTATAAGCGGGAGCCTCGGGAGCGGCAGGAGTGCTGGACTCTGCGGCTTCGGGAGCCTTGCTCTCTTCTGCGGGCTTATTGCCGTCCGCCGGGGTGTTGCCGCAGGCGCACAGAGCAAAGACCATGCACAGAGCAAGAACGAGTGCGAGAATCTTCTTCATGTTTTTTCCTCCATAAAATTTTTTGGATAACATCCGTACGATTTCGTACAGCATACATTATAGCACGTACTCCGTTATCAAATCAAGGCCATAATTGACGAAAACTGTTAATTTCTATGACTATTCCGTAAAAATTACGCTTTTATTTCGACGCCATCTTGGCCGCGGTGTCCAGCGCGATCTCGATCATCTGCGTCAGCGACTCCTGCCTGTCCTCCGGGCTGAGCGCTTCGGGGCGGTAGAGGTGGTCGGAAACGGTGCAGATGCAGAGCGCGCGCTTTCCGGCGTAGGCGGCGTTCATGTAAAGTCCCGCGGCCTCCATCTCGACGCCGAGCACACCCATGCGCTTCCATGCGTCGTTGCGGTTCCAGCCGTCGGCGGAATAGAAGTTATCCGAGGAGAGGAGATTGCCGACTTTCATGTCCACGCCGTGATCCCGCGCGGCTTCGACCGCGGTGGAGAGCAGGGTGTAGTCCGCGATGGGGGCGAAGGTGCCGCCGAGGTTGAACTGCTGGCCGTAGTTGGAGTTAGTGCAGGCCCCCTGACCGGCGATGATGTCCATCAGCTTCAGATCGTCGCTCAGCGCGCCGGCGGAGCCGATGCGGATGATGTTGTCCACATCGTAGAAATTGAACAGCTCCCAGCTGTAAATACTGATGGCGGGGATACCCATGCCGGAGGCCATCACCGTCACGGGGACGCCCTTCCATGTGCCGGTATGTCCCTGAACACCGCGGACGTTGTTGACGAGGCGGGCGTTGGTCAGGAAATTCTCCGCGATGAACTTTGCGCGCAGCGGGTCGCCGGGCATGAGAACGGTTTTTGCTATGTCCTCTTTCTTTGCGTTGTTGTGGGCGGTAGGTATTGTCATAAGAAACCTCCTTGAATTAAATTTGCTTTTTGTTTAATTATAACGCGAAAAGCGCAAAAGTCAAATTGAAACCTGCGCCGCCATGTGTTAAAATAGGTCGAAAGAAAACGTTACAGAGAAAGGCGAAAGGATAGAGTCATGGATATAATGGTAATCGGCATCGCCGGCGGCACCGGCAGCGGCAAGACCACCATCACCAAAAAGCTCGTCCAGCGCTTCGGCGGGGACGTATCGGTGATTTATCACGACAATTATTATAAGGCGCACCACAATATGCCCTACGAGGAGCGGGCAAAGCTCAACTATGACCACCCGGATTCCTTCGACACCGATATACTCATCGAGGATCTCAAGCAGCTCCGCGCGGGGCACAGCATCAAGTGTCCGGTCTACGACTACTCCATCCATGACCGCACCGACAGGACGATAACCGTCCGCCCCGCGAGAGTTATTATAGTAGAAGGCATACTGATATTCCAGAGCAGAGAGCTGTGCGATCTGATGGACATTAAGATCTTTGTCGACACCGACGCGGACGTGCGCATCCTGCGCCGTATCGTGCGCGATGTGCGTGACCGTGGCCGCAGCCTTGACAGCGTGGTGAACCAGTATCTCACCACCGTCAAGCCCATGCACGAGCAGTTTGTCGAGCCGAGCAAGCGCAATGCGGACATTATCATTCCGGAGGGTGGCTATAATCAGGTCGCGCTCGAAATGGTAGTGGAGCGCGTACGGGCGCATCTCGGCACGAAGTGAGGAGAAGAGATGGCAAAGCTATATTTTAAGTACGGCGCCATGGGCTCGTCGAAGTCCGCGCAGGCGCTGATAACGCAGTTTAACTATGAGGAGCTGGGCATGACGGTCTGGCTCATAAAACCCAGCACCGACACCCGCGACGGCGCGGACATCATCCGCAGCCGCATCGGGCTTCAGCGCAGCGCGCAGATAATCACGCCGGAGCAGAACGTCGCGGATGAGTATCACGCCGCCGGGAAGTACGACGTCATCATCGCCGACGAGGCGCAGTTTTTCACGCCGGAGCAGATAGACCAGCTCCGCGGTATCGTCGATAACGAGGACGTCCCCGTGCTGTGCTTCGGTCTGCGGACGGACTTCCTGACCCGCTGCTTCCCCGGCTCGAAGCGGCTTCTGGAGCTGGCGGACTCGATAACCGAGATAAAGACCGTCTGCGCCTGCGGACGCAAGGCGACGGTGAACGCCCGCATCGGCGAGGACGGGCGCATCATAACGAAGGGCGATCAGGTGTTCCTCGGCGGCAACGACAGCTATGTCGCCATGTGCCATAAGTGCTGGGCGGACAAGATAAGAGCCCAGCAGAGCGAAGAGACATAACATCAGGTTCGGGTGCAACGCGCCCGATGCATGCCCCCGCGGTGAATTATCACTGCGGGGGCATGCGTTTTGGGGCAGTTTATTTGGCTCCCTTGTGTAAAGGGAGCCAAGGACTTTTTCTTTACTACGCTCTTTCTTTTCTCCCCTGCTCTAATCTCTCCACTGGCGACCCCTTCGGCACTTCGTGCCACTGTCTCGCTACGGCTCAGTCACAGCGCGGCTCTGACATGCCACCGGCATGTCATTCACTACCGCGCCGCCGCTTCGCTACCCTGGAAGGGGCAGCGCTTCGCGGCAAAAGTTTTGTATCGGCGCCAAGACAGTGTGCCGCACCATCTTGGCGCCCCTCATAGGGGAGCTGGCGGCCGTTAGGACGACTGATGGGTCGCCAGTCTTGGACTGTTGCCAGTCGCCAAAAGAGAGGTCAGCGTATAGACCACGCTTTTTCCCCCCTCCGCACCTGTCATGCTCGTCACCCCTCCTTATATTTTCTTCGCATTAATCGGCTGATTTTGTATAAATGTGTTTGTAATTTTCGCGGCACTGTATTATAATGAAGTATCAAACGTTTTTTCGGCTTTGGTATACACATTTAGGGAGGTAGGGACTGTTGGAGACTCCATACGCAATAGAGATGCTTCACATCACCAAGCGATTCCCCGGCATCGTCGCCAACGACGATATCACGCTTCAGCTCAGGAAGGGCGAGATCCACGCTCTGCTCGGCGAAAACGGTGCGGGCAAATCGACTCTGATGAGCGTGCTTTTCGGCCTGTATCAGGCTGAGGAGGGCATCATCAAAAAAGACGGCGTCGAGGTTCAGATCAAGGACCCGAACGACGCCAACGCCCTCGGCATCGGCATGGTGCATCAGCACTTCAAGCTGGTCGAGTGCTTCTCCGTGCTCGACAACATCATTCTCGGCGTTGAGCCGAACAAGCACGGCTTCCTGCAGAAGCAGGAGGCGCGGGAAAAGGTTATGGCGCTGTCCGAAAAATACGGCCTCGCCATCGATCCGGACGCACTTATTGAGGACATCACCGTCGGTATGCAGCAGCGCACCGAGATACTTAAGATGCTCTACCGCGACAACGAGATACTCATCTTCGACGAGCCGACCGCCGTGCTCACCCCGCAGGAGATCGACGAACTGATGCAGATAATGAAGAACCTCTCCGCCGAAGGCAAGAGCATACTCTTCATTTCCCACAAGCTCAACGAGATCATGTCCGTCGCGGACAGAGTCACCGTTCTGCGCAAGGGCAAATGCATCGGCACCGTCAACGTCAAGGACACGACCAAAGAAGAACTCAGCCGCATGATGGTCGGCCGCGACGTCGAATTCGTCGTACATAAGGACGAGGCCAAGCCCGGCGACGTTGTGCTCAGCGTCAAGGAGATGACCGTCGCCTCCAAGGTGCACCACAACAACGCCGTCAAGGGTGTGTCGTTCGACGTGCACGCGGGCGAGATCGTCTGCATCGCCGGTATTGACGGCAACGGCCAGACCGAGCTCGTCTACGGCATCACCGGACTTGAGCCGGTGAAGTCCGGACACGTCGAGCTCTGCGGCCACGATATCACGCATCTTCCCATCCGCAAGCGCTCGCTTCTGGGCATGAGCCACATTCCGGAGGACAGGCACAAGCACGGCCTTGTGCTCGACTACCCGCTTGAATACAACATGATCCTTCAGCGCTACTTTGAGCCGGAGTTCACCGGCAAGGGCGGCTTCCTGAAGCGCCCCGCCATCCGCGCTTATGCCGACAGGCTCATCGAGCAGTACGACGTGCGTTCCGGTCAGGGCGCGGTCACGATTGCGAGAAGCATGTCCGGCGGCAACCAGCAGAAAGCCATCGTCGCCAGAGAGCTCGACAAGAAGCCGAAGCTCCTCGTCGCCGTTCAGCCGACGCGCGGGCTGGACGTCGGCGCGATAGAGTATATTCACCGGCAGCTAGTCGCCACGCGCGACGCGGGCGGCGCAGTGTTGCTCGTCTCGCTGGAGCTGGACGAAGTCATGAACGTTTCCGACCGTATTCTGGTCATGTACGAGGGCGAGATCGTCGGCGAGCTTGACCCGAAGAAGACCACGGTGGAAGAGCTTGGCCTGTACATGGCAGGCGCGAAGAGGGAGGGCAAAAAAGCATGAAGCGTATTATGAAAAACAGCGCGGTGCAGTCTCTGCTTGCATCCCTCGCATGTATCATCGTCGGCCTGCTGATCGGCTACATAGTCCTGCTGTTCATCAATCCCGCCGGCGCGTGGGACGCGATACTCACCGTTATCAAGAACTTTTTCTATTACCCCAGCAAGCCCGCCGCGCTCAAGTATTTCGGCAGCACGCTGGTGAAAACCGTGCCGCTGATGCTGTGCGGTCTGTCCGTTCTGTTCGCGTATAAGGTCGGCCTGTTCAATATCGGTGCCGCCGGCCAGTACGTCGCCGGCGCGGGCGCGGCACTGTATCTGGCGCTGGCGCTGAATCAGCCGTGGTACGTCTGCGTCATCGGCGCAATGCTCGCCGGCGCGATGCTCGGCGCAATCTCCGGCGCGCTGAAATCCTACTGCAACGTCAACGAGGTCATCTCCTGCATCATGCTCAACTGGATAAGCCTCTATGTTGTCAACATGATCCTCACGACCGTCAAGGAGACCACCAGCCCCTACACCTTCACTCTTTCCAGCACCAATCCCGCCGCGCTGATACCGAGCCTCGGCCTCGGAAAGCTCTTCAGCAACAACCAGTATGTCACGATCGCGCTGCCGATAGCTATCCTCGTGTCCATACTCATCTGGGTTCTCCTCGAGAAGACCAAGTTCGGCTACGAGCTGCGCGCGACCGGCAGCAATAAAAACGCCGCGAAATACTGCGGCATGAACGAGAAGAGAAATATCATCCTCACGATGGTCATCGCGGGCGCGCTCGCTGGTCTCGGCGCGGCGTTGCTGTTCCTCACCGGATTTGAGCAGTGGCAGTGCAGCCAGTCCTCCGTGCCGACCATGGGCTTCAACGGCATCGCCGCCGCCTTCCTCGGCGGTCTGAACCCCATCGGCAACATCTTCTCCTCCTACTTCATACAGCACATCACGAACGGCGGCGCATACGTCGACAAGACTATGTACTGCGCCCAGATCTCCGACCTGATATCGGCCATCATCATCTACCTGTGCGGCTTCGTCGCCTTCTTCAAGTACTTCATCAACAACTGCATCGACCGCAGCGAGGAGCGCAAAGCGCATAAAAAGGCCGCGGAGGACGCCGCCGAAAAAGCCGGCGCTATCAAGGAAGGAGGTAGCAAGTAATGGTACTTCTGCTTCAATACACGCTTATTTTTGCTTCCGTTCTTGTCCTCGTCGCGCTGGGCGGCTGTTTCTCGGAGCACTCCGGCGTTATCAACATTGGCCTTGAAGGCATCATGGTCATGGGCGCGCTCGGCGGTGCGCTGGCGATGAAGTTCCTGCCCGAAACCGTGCCCGCCGTAGTGATGATAATCGTCACCGTCGTCATGGCGATCGTCTTCGGCATGATATATTCGACGCTGCTCGGCCTCGCCTGCATCAATTTCAAGGCGGATCAGACCATCGTCGGTACCGCCATGAACATGCTCGGCACCGCCGCCGCGACGGTCATCGTCAAGGCGATGAACACCGCCGAAAGCCCCGACAACGTCTCCTCGACCATACAGTATATCAACGCGAAAAAGGCGTTTCTTGTGAACATCGGCAGCTTTGAGTTCAACTGGTTCATGCTGCTGGCCGTCATCGCGCTGGTGTGCAGCTTCATCACGCTGTACCGGACGCGCTTCGGTCTGCGCCTGATGGCCTGCGGCGAGCATCCGCAGGCGGCGGACAGCGTCGGCATAAACGTCTATAAGATGCGCTGGGCGGGCGTGCTGATCTCCGGTCTGCTGGGCGGCCTCGGCGGCATAGTGTATATCACCGCAGGCGTCAGCGAGTGGAAATTTGAAAACGGTGTGGCTGGCTTCGGCTTCCTGTCGTTGGCTGTCATGATATTCGGCCAGTGGAAGCCCATCCGTATCGCGCTCGCGGCGCTGCTGTTCGGTATGTTCCGCGCGCTGTCGAACGTCTATACCGGCTTCGATTTCCTGATCGCGCTCAATATCCCCAGCACGGTATACAACATGCTCCCGTATATCATTTCGCTCATCGTGCTGGCCTTCACCTCCAAGAAGTCCCGCGCGCCGAAGGCGGAGGGCATCCCCTACGACAAGGGTTCGCGCTGACCCGCGCATATGTGAAATTGAACACCCACGCTGCTTTTGCAGCGTGGGTGTTTTTGTGTTTTCGAGCACGTTTTGTGCGCCCTGTCTTTTCTCTTCTACTCGTGTCGTTACTCTGGCGACCCCTTTCCCCAGTGTGCGCA
>ERZ1106943.3626-NODE-3626-length-11502-cov-4.972482_pt1 | contig 11502 bp, 3 predicted proteins | sample MGYA00403671_ERZ1106943 | MGnify/ENA primary metagenome ERZ1106943 (study PRJEB35170, sample SAMEA104062427) | human gut metagenome | biome: human gut; feature: human-associated habitat; material: faeces | place: Denmark | collected 2012-06-14 ...
TGACCTCGCCCTTCTTCACGGTGACGCCGCAGGTCTTGCAGACCTCATCGCCGGTATAGCCGTCCTCGGTGCAGGTAGCGGGCTTGGCACCCACCAGCTGGGTGTCGTGGCCGGTGGCGGGGATGACCTCGCCCTTGGTGATGACTTCGCCGCAGACCTTGCAGACCTCATCGCCGGTGTAGCCGTCCTGGGTGCAGGTGGCGGGCTTGGCGTTCTTCAGCTCGGGGTTGTGGCCCACCAGCTCCAGAGCGGCCAGCAGGGTACCATAGTTGTACACCAGCTCCTTCTGGGCATCGGTAAGGGCGTTGTACTCAGCCAGCAGCTGACGCAGGTAAGCCTCGTCCTCCTTGGTCAGGTTCTCGATGGGCTTGAGGGCCTCGATCTTCTTGATGAGCTCCAGCACCGCCATTTCATCGGCGTTGTTGGGGTCGGCATCAATATACAGATACCCGATGGCAGCGGGGCCGGTCTGGCCGGACAGGCTGTAGGCCGTGACACGGTAGGCATAGGTCATGCCGAAGTGCAGGGCGGTGGTATCGGTATAGGTGCAGGCGGTGAGATTCTCCGCCAGGGTCTCGAAGCCATCGAACAGCCAGGTATCCTGGGTGTCGTCCTGGATGTGGACCGCAACGCTGCGCTCCACCTTATAGACGATATCCTCGGCATTGGACTGCTTGGCGGCGGTCCAGGTCAGCAGGGCGTTGCGGACGCCGGTCTCCGTCACGGTGAGATCCGTGGGCGTGAAGTAGCTGGCATCCATGACGTTGACGCTGCCGTTCTCGGTGTTGAAGTACTTGTCCCAGACATAGGCGGTGTAGCCCACAGCGCCCTGGGGATAGTACAGGTTCAGGCCCCAGTCGTTGTACACGAAGCCGCTGGTGGTGGTGGTGCCCCACAGGCCCACGAAGTTGGCGTACAGGGCCACGTTGGCATAAGCGCCGGTCAGGGACACGGTGGTCTCCAGCAGAGGAGCGGTCATGCCGTTGAAGTAGTAATCCTTCAGGTTGGTGCAGGCGAAGAATCCCTTGGGACCGATACGCTCCAGGGTGGTGGGGAGGCTGACGCTCTTGAGGTGCTCGTTGCCGGCGAAGGCGCTGCCGCCCACGCGGACGGTGCCCTCGGGGATGCGGTAGCTCTCCGCCGTGCGGCCCTCGGGATAGCAGCGCAGGTTCGTGCCGTTCTTATCGAACAGGACGCCGTCCACGCTCTTGAAGTACAGGGAGCCGTCGGCCACGAAGATGTTCTGCAGGTTCACGCAGTCGGTGAAGGCATTGACGGTGTTGCTGACGCCGCAATCCTGGATGGAGGCGGGCAGAGTCAGCTCCGTCAGAGCCTCGCAGCCCACAAAGCCGCGGCTGGGCACAGCCGTCAGGGACTTGGAGAGGGTGACATTCTTCAGGGCGTCGTTGTAAGCCAGCGCGCTGCCGCCCATCTCGGTGACGGTGTCGGGAATGACAATGGTCTCCAGACCGGTCTTGGAGATGGCGCTGGCGCCGATGCTGGTCAGGCCATAGGGCAGACGCAGGCTGGTCAGATCGGGACAATTGTAGAAGGCGTAGGCGCCGACGGTCAGCCCATTGGCGGAATCCTCGAAGTAGATCTCCTCAATCCTGGAGCTGGAGAAGGCATAGGTGCCCACCTTGGTGACGCTGGCAGGAACGACGACCTTCTTGAGGCTGGTGTTGTTCTGGAACATCTTATCGGGGATCTCCGTCATGGTGGAGGGCAGGGTGAACTCGGTGGTCTCATTGCCCTGGGGCCAGATGTAGATCTCGCCGGTGTCCTTGAGCATCACGATGCCGTTGGAGGACACATAAGCGGCATTGCCGTCGGCCACGTTGATCTTCTTCAGGCCGCTGGCCAGATAGAAGGCATCCTTGGCCAGGCTGGTGACGGAGGCGGGGATGCTGACCTCGGTGATATAGGCGGTCTTGTTGTAGTTCAGGTAAGCAAACGCCTTGCTATCGATGGATTGCAGGGTGTCGGGGAAGGCCAGCGTCCGGGCCTCATAGGGCTGATAGAAGGCGCTGTTGCCGATGGACTCCAGTTGGGTGCCGGAGAAGTCCAGATTCTGGAGCTTCCGGGCATAGTAGAAGGCCTGCTTGCCGATGGTCTTCAGCTGAGAGGGCCAGTTGATGGTCTCCAGCACCATGCAGTTATAGAAGGCGCGCTCACCGATGGAGGTGACGTTGTCGCTGAGCTTCACGGTCTTGACGGCCTTGGCGTTGTAGAACGCGCGCTCGGGGATGACGGTGAGGCTGCCGCAGTCGATGGAAGCGGCGGCGTTGCAGTCATAGAACGCGGAGCCGCCCAGGGAGGTGACGGACTGGGGAATGGTGATGGCCTTCAGAGCCTTCCAGCCGTAGAAGGCGTTGGAGCCGATGGAGGTCAACCCCTCCTTCAGGGACAGGGCGGTGGCCTTGGCGCAGCCGCGGAAGGCGTAATCGCCCACGGTCTCCACGGTGGCGGGCAGGTCCACAGCCGTCAGCGCGGAGCAGTTGCTGAACGCATAGGCAGGTACGGAGGTAAGGCTCTGGCCGAAGGCCACGGTCTTGAGCGCGGAGCAGCCGTCGAAGGCGTGCTCACCCAAGGTGGTGAAGCCATCGGGCAGAGTAATGGACGTCAGCTTGGTGCAGCCCTGGAAGGCGGCGGTGCCGATCTTCTTGAGGCTGGCAGGCAGCGTGACGGACGTGATGGTGGTTTTCTTATAGAACAGGTAGTCGCTGATGGCCTCCACGCCGTCGGGGACGGTGTAGGAGGTGCCCTTGAAGTCCTGGGGCAGGCTCACCAGGACCTTGCCGCCGCCGGCCAGCAGGGTGCCGTCCTCGGTCCGCTGGAGGGAAGCGCCGTCCTCGATGACATAGCCCTCAAAGGCGGGGCAGCTGACAAACGGGGTCAGACCGAAGGACAGGGTCTCGGCCTTGTAGGAGGCAGGGAAGGTCAGGGTCTTGAGGTTGGAGCAGCCCTGGAAGGCCCTCTCGCCGATGAAGGTGACGTTGTCGGGAACAATGAAGTTCACCAGCGCGGTGCAGCCCTGGAACATCTGCTTGCCGATGGTGGTCAGCTTGGGGGCCACAAAGGTGGTCAGGTTCAGGCTGTTGTAGAACGCGGAATCCAGGCCCTGGGGATCGCCCAGCACGGTGATGGTGGTCACATTGCTGCGGGCAAAGGCGTTGGTGCCGACGAAGGTCAGGCTCTCGGGGATGGTCATCTCCTCCAGACCGGCGCAGCCGGCAAAGCAGCTGGTGCCCACGGAGGTGACGTTGCTCAGGTCGGGCAGCGCCTTCAGGCTCTTGCAGGTGAAGAACGCCGTCTTGGGCAGCTCGGTCAGGTTCTTGGACAGCTTCACGGAGGTTACAGCCGTGCAGTTGGCGAACTGGTCGCCGTTTGCGTCCATAGAGGTGACGGTGTCGGGAATGGTGATGCTGGTCAGGGCAAAGCCATTATAGAACAGGCCGGCGCTGAGGCTGGTGACGCCGTCGGGGATCACCAGGTCGCCCTCCAGGGCCTCGCAGAAGTAGAACGCCTTGACGCCGATGGAGGTCAGGCCCTTGGGCAGGACGCCGTCATCGGTGTGGCCCAGCGTCTTCAGGTTCTTGCAGTAGTAGAACGCGCCCTCGTTGATGACCTTCATCGTCTCAGGCAGGCTGACGCTCTGCAGGTTGTCGCAGTCATAGAACGCACGGTAGTCGATCTGCTCCAGGCTGTCGGGGCAAATGACGTTGAGAATGTAGTCGTTGTTCTTGAAGGCGTTCTCCCCGATGACGCGGACGCCGTCGGGAATGGTGACGGTGCTCTCGGAGCCGCTGTAGCTGACCAGGGTGTCGCCCACGATGTTGAAGGTGCCGGCGCCGCTGGCCTCGTTGACGGTGACGGCCAGATCATAGGTGGCGGTTCCGTTCTTGGCCTTGGCGGTGACGGTGGCGGTACCGGCCTTGTGGGCGGTAAGCTTGGCGTACTGGGTCAGCTGGTCGCCCTCGCCGTTGGGCTCAACGGTGACCACGGACTCGTCGGAGGAGGTCCACTCCAGGGTCAGGTCGGTGGCATAGAAGGGCGAATAGCCATACAGCCGGACATTGGTATAGTGGTGTCAGGCAGCATGGTCACGGAGGAGGTGTTCAGCAGGAATTCGCTCATGGGAACATCCGCGCCCACCTCGTCGGTGACGGTGATCTGGCACTGGGCCTTCACGTCGGTCCAGACGGAGGACTTGACGGTGATGGTGGCGGTGCCGGGAGCCTTGGCGGCCACGATGCCGCCCCGGACCTCGGCCACGCTGGAATCGGAGGAGCTCCACACCAGATTCTGGTCGGTGGCGTCGTCGGGAGTCACAGTGGCGTTCAGCTGGACATAGCCCTTCTGGGGCAGGGTCACAGCGGTCTGGTCCAGGGTGATCTGGGTGACGGGATTGTCAGCCAGCTTTACGCGGTAAGCGCACTGGTTCAGCGCATAGTCATAGGCCACCACATAGAAGGTACCATTCAGGAGCTTCTGATAGAAGTCCGTGACGTCGAAGGTGTAGGTATACTCCTCGTAGGCCCGGGGAGAGGTACCGTCGGCCTTCAGGGCGGGGATGATGCCGTCGTAGTAGTTGGAGCCAAGGCTCATTTCCTTCTTGCCGTTGTTGACGTTGGTCTTCCATTCGGTGGAGTACAGGGTGGCGCCGGCCAGGCAGAAGTTATCGGCCAGGGTCACGTCCAGGTACTTCCGGCCGTCAGCGCCGGTGCGGAAGGCCAGGCCCTCCCGGTCCACGATGTAGGGCATTTCACCGTCGGAGGTGAAATTGAAGGTATAGGTATCCTTCAGGTTATCCTGCACGTCGAAGCCGTCAATATAGGTCTTGGCGGTGTAGGTCATGCGGGTGTTGTTGGGGATCACGCCGCTGGAGTTCAGCGCGGGGAAGATCTCGCCCACATAGGCGGGACGCACCTGCTGGCTGCTGGAGTTATACATGGCCTTGCGGGTGTTGAGGCCGTCGCTGTCCAGATACACCTCGCCGGTGTCGCTGTCCGCGATGGTGACATCCGTGGTCTTGGCCGCGCGCAGCAGGCCGGCCTGCAGGTAGTACAGGTTGCTGATGCCGTTGCCGCCGCCCAGGTCCACGCAGATCTTATCGGCGGAGGTGGAGGGGGTGTCGTAGCCCTCGGGCACCACGAAGGGATACATGCCCAGGCGCATGACGTACATCATGGCGTAGACGCCGGACACGTTGGTGGCGTACATCTTCACGTCCTTGCCGTTATAGATATCGGCGTCCTCGAAGATGGGGGCCTTGGTCCAGTCGCCGTAGAAGCCCAGGAAGGGCACGGACAGCGCGGGATCGTCGTTGTTGGTCAGCTCCACGAAGCCTTCCACATAGATGCCGTTGGGGAACTTGGCCAGGTACTCCCGGTCCGCATCGGACAGGCGGACGGTGACGGTGACCGTGGTCTCGCCCTTGGCGGGCACGGTGACGGTGGTGCCGCTGAGGGAGCCGCCGGAGACCTTGATGGCGCTGGTGTCGGCGGAGAGGGCATAGCCCTTCTGGGCGATGTACAGGCCGTCGGTGGTGGTGCTCTCGGTCTGGACCTGGGTATTGACGTCATAGGACAGGGCGGAGCCGGTGAGGTTCTTCACCACAAAGCTCAGCTTGTACACGCCCAGCTGGTCGGCGTCGTCGCCCAGCTCGATCTTGGTCTTTTCCTGACCCCGGACATACAGGTAGGCAGGAGTGGTGGTGGCCGCGGCCAGGTTCACCATGCCGGAGCCCTGCTTGCGGGGAGAGTATGCCACGCCTTCCTCATCGTACAGAACGTTGGCGGTGCTCATCAGCAGGCGGTTCACCAGAATCTGCTTGTCGGTGTCGGAGGCGCCGGGCATCAGGGTATTCACATACTCCAGAGCGGCGGCGGCCACGCCGGCCAGATACGGAGAGGCCATGGAGGTGCCGCTCATGTAGCCGTACTGGGCGAAGGGCAGAGAGGAATAGATGTTGCCGCCGGGGGCGGTGATCTCAGGCTTGAGAGACAGGGAGGGCAGAGGGCCCCAGGAGGAGAAGTCGCTCATGGCCACATAGCCCTTCTCGGTGGAGGACACGGTGAGCTTCTTCTCGGTCTCATCGGCCATCATCTGGCCGTTGGACAGGCTGATGCACACGGTGGGGATCTTGTAGTTTTCCACCGACATGTTCAGCAGGTAGCCGTCGCGGTTGTTGTAGATGACGCAGCCGGCGGCACCGGCAGCGGCGGCGTTGAGCTGCTTCTGCTCGAAGGACAGGCCGCCGCGCATGACCACGGCGATCTTGCCGGTGACGTCCAGGCCCTGGTAATCGGCCACGTCGCCGTTGTTGGGCACCATGACGTACTCATAGGTCTTAGAGGTCTCGTTGCCCAGCAGCAGCTGGGTGAAGCTGTGACCGGACACATCATTATAAGGTACGCGGCCCTCGCCGATCAGGAACGCCGCAGTCTCGTTGGCGTTGACGGAGGCAACGGACAGCGCCGCGTCATAGGAGGACGAGGAGCTGATGATGCCGGTGTCGGGGTCGGACACGGAGGTGAAGTCGCCGTGGGCACCGCCCTGAGAGGAGGAGTAGGAGTTGCCGGCAGAGCAGTTGAGCAGGATGCCGGAGGCCTTCACCAGGTCGTAATACTTGGTGGTCAGGTCGCCCTCGGCCTCGCGGCCAAAGCCGCCGTTGGAGCCAAGGGACATATTGATCACGTCCACGTCCAGCAGCAGGGCGTCGTTCAGGGCCGCCAGGATGGTATCCGTGGAGGCGCCGTTGGTGGAGTCGGAGAATACCTTGAAGATGGCCAGCTGGGCCTCGGGAGACTGACCGGCGAAGGTGACATTGCCGTCGGCGTCCACGGTCTTGCCGGCGGCGATGCCGGCCACATGGGTGCCGTGGTCATTGCCGTATTTCTCCACAGCGTCGGCAGAGGGGACAACGTCCGCGTCGGCGTCGGCATAGTCGAAGGCAAAGGGAACCTTGGCGCTCTTATACAGGTCGTCCTCGGTCAGCAGCTCCAGGGAGCTGGAGCTGTGCTTCTGGGCATACCACAGAGCGGCATAGCTGTATGCGGTGACCTTGGTCTTGCCGTCCTCGCCCTGGCTGATCTGATAGAGCAGCTTGGACAGGCTGGACTTCTGCAGCTTCTGCACGGCAGGAGCGTTGGCAAAGGCCTCGTGGTTCACATCCAGGCCGGTGTCCAGGATGCCGATGAGCGTTCCCTCGCCCTGGTACTGGGTGTTGTTGGAATAGGCGGCCACTTCCGCGGCGGTCAGCGCCTGGCCCAGAGTGGCGGAGCCCATGGAGTCGGTATAGTAGGTCTGGCACAGCACCACGTCCACTACGCCGTCAAGCTTCTTGATGTCGTTGATCCTGCCATAGGGCACCTGGGCGGCAAAGCCGCTGATGACGGAGGTATAGCTGAAGGTGAAGGAGCTGGGGATGCTCTGGCTCTCCATGGCGTTCATAACGGAGAGCTGGACATCGGCGATCTCCTCCAGCTGAGCCTTGGCGGCAGCCGTCTGCTGGAAGTCCAGCATGGACATGCCGGCATTGGTGCGGTTGCGGGCATCCAGCAGGCTGTCCGCATCCAGCTGCACAATGACACGGACCATTTCGTCATCTGCGGGGACATCGGACTTGGACACCTTGCTGGGGTCCATGTTCTCCTCGAAGATGGACAGACGGTCGCTGTCTGTGAGTTCATTGGTCACATCGGTGGCCGTCAGCCCGGTCTGGGCGTCGGCCGGCGTCAGTTCTGCCGCCATGGCGCTGACCGGCAGGACGCTGATGAGCATCATCAGCACCAATACCAGAGCAAGCAGCCGCTGCGGCATTCTCGTCTTTTTCATCGATCGACTTCCTTCCTGAATTTTTTCGTTCCACTCCCCTGCTGTGTTGAGGAATTTCCTGATTGCATAATTATACTTCCTGTTTTTGTCAAAAGCAAGTTTTTTCTGCAAAGAAGTCCTAAATTTTCCAGCTTTTTCCCTGGGCTTGCGGGGCAATTTTCTCTTTTAGCGGTCATGCAGCAAGGTGGTATCGCAGCTTTTGAAATATAATTCTTTTGTGCTTGCGTCACAAACAATCCGAATAGTATTCGTCCGCGATAGAAAAATTGCCCAAAATATATTGCCATCTCTCCGTTTGTTTGTGCGCACGTCCACGGTGCGAGTACATTTGTTTTTGTTCTTTTGCGGCGGACACCGGGTTGCCGGGATTGGGAAATTTTTCCATGAATATGCTGTATATTTTTTGGTATAATCCAGGTATTTACCCTTTATAGGGACATTTTTACCGAACGGTTCTGCGTTTTTCATGCAGAGGACGGGCAGAAAAAGGCCGCTGCTTTCAGCGAAGCAGCGGCCGGAAGGGGCGGCTTTATTTTACCAGCCGTCCATCGGACCAGACGGCAGTGATGTTGTGGCGATGGAGCATGTAGATGGCCCGCTCAAAGCGCTCCCGCACCGTCAGCTGGCGGACAGGCTCCGGGAAGTCGCCGTCATCCACCACGATGGCGTGAAGGAGCTTGCCCACAGCGAAGCCCTCGCCGCCGCCGAAGTACCGGTGGCCGGCGGTGGTGCCCAGGTAGTAGCCCTCCGGCACCGTCAGGAAATCCTCGGACCAGTCGGTTTCCATGCGCTTGACCTTGGAGGCCCGGATGCTCATGGTGATGACCTTGTACATGGGCAGCTGGGCGCCGCCGGCAATGTCGGAGCCCAGGGTCACCCAGATCCCCTGGCGCAGCATCTCCCGCACCGGGGAGACGCCGCTGCAGAGGTTGATGTTGGAGCCGGCGCAGTGGGCCACCACCACCCCGGCCCGGCGGATGGCCTGACACTCCCGGGCGTCGGAGTAGACGCAGTGGGCCATGACGGTGTGGTCCTTCCAGAGGCCGAACTTGTCGTAGCTCTCCCAATACTGGGGGCAGTCCGGGTGCAGCTCACGGACCCAGGCGATCTCCCCCCGGTTTTCCGACAGGTGGGACTGAACGTACAGCCCCCGGTCCCGGGCGATGCGGCCCAGGGCGGCCATCAGCTCATCGGTGCAGCTGGGGGTAAAGCGGGGGGTGATGATGGGCTTTATGTGGTCGAAGCGGCAGCCATCCAGCCAGCGTAGCGTCTCGGATATGGACTGCTCCGTGGTCTCCTGCAAAATGCCGGGCAGGCCGTTGCGGTCCATGTTCACCTTGCCCACGAAGCCTGTGACGCCGGCCCGCTCCAGCTCCTCCATGAGGATCCAGGTGGCCTCGGTATGCAGGGAGGAGAACATGCACACCCGGGTGGTGCCGTTGGTGATCAGGTCCGTGGCCAGACGGCGGTAGGTCCGCCGGGCAAAGTCCGGGTCGGCGAACCGGGCCTCGGTGCGGAAGGTGTAGGTATTCAGCCAATCCAGCAGGGGCAGGTCCATGCCCATGCCCAGCATGGGATACTGGGGGGCATGGAGGTGCATATCCGCAAAGGACTGCATGATGAGCCGGTCGCCGTAATCCGTCAGGGGCGCCGAGGCAAACGCCTCCGGCAGAGCGTCGTACACCCCCTGGACCGCGCCGTCCTCCAACACCAGATAACCGTGCTCCCGGATGTCCAGCTTCCCCAGCTGCGGGGCCTGGACGATGTTGCCGCGTAAAACCTGTGTCATGATGAGTCGCTCCTTTCGGAAAATAAAAACGGGCGCCCCGCCGGCTTTCCGGCGGAGCACCCATAGCAGGGCCGTGGGCGGCCCCGTAGAAACGCCCTGCGCCATGCCCGCAGGGCTATATGAGTTCCCTATGTGATACACAGATTATAGCACAGGGGGATGCGTTTGGCAAGGGAAAAAGCGCGCTATGCATTGCCGTCCCTTCCATATGGGCTGACAAACTGAGGCCCCGCCAGATGGCGGGGCCTTTTCGCTATGTGTCAGCTTCAGTTCATCTGCTTGCGGCGGGAGAGGTTCACGGTACCGTCGTTCATTTCGTGGACGGAGTCCAGGCTCTTGCCGGTGCCGATGGCCACGCAGCTGATGGCGTTCTCCGCCACCACGGTGTGAATCCCGGTGCGGGCGGTGATGAGCTTGTCAAAGCCGTCCACCAGGCTGCCGCCGCCGGTCATGACGATGCCGTTGTTGGCAATGTCGGCCACCAGCTCCGGGGGCGTGCGCTCCAGAACGCCGTGAATCGCCTCCAGAATGCGCTCCACCGGCTCCTCGAAGGCCTCCAGCATCTCGGTGGAGGTGACGGTAATGGTCTTGGGCAGGCCGGTCATCAGGCAGCGGCCCTTGATCTCCATGGTGACCTCCTCAGGACGGGGGAACACGCAGCCGATGGTCTTCTTCAGCTCGTCCTTCTGCTCGTCGGACAGGGCCTTGGAAGTGGTAACAGCAATATACGGCATGGGTATATCCTTCTTTCTTTGGGATTGGGCAGTACTGATTGCCCGTGGTTTATTTTATTGTAGCACATCGACCGCTGTTTGCAATATCGTAATCCTGCATAATTTGCAGTTTGGAAAGGCATTTTAAAATAAGCAGTTTTTGACAGTGTATTTTTAAATGAACTGTGAACTTTATCAAAAACAGGTGCACAATAAGTGGATTTGTGGTATAGTATTAACAGTGAAGAAGTACAGTCCATGATCGGGTGTTGCATATGAATATCAAGTGTACGCAAAATATTTACAAAAGTGCCAATGGTGTTTCCAATGTCACCTATTATATTCTTGTTCCCGAAGGAGTAGAGGTGCGCGGTATCGTACAGCTGTCTCACGGCATGTGTGAGTATTTTTCGCGCTATACCGCGTTTGCAAAATATCTCTGCGGACTGGGCTTCATTGTCTGCGGAAACGATCATATCGGACACGGAGCATCGGTCTCACGCACGGCGGATCTCGGTTTTTTTGCCGCCCGCGACGGTTGGAAGTATCTTGTTGAGGATGTCAAGCACCTGACCGACCTGATGCAGCGCCGCTATCCCGATCTGCCGTATTTCCTGCTCGGGCACTCGATGGGTTCGCTGATCGCACGGCTGTACCTGCTCGATTACGGAGAGAAGCTGTCCGGCTGTATTCTTATCGGAACAGTCGGTCCGATCGCTGCCTCCGGCAGCATCGTACATCTTGCGGATTCGGTAGCGCGCTCGCGCGGTATTACCTATCGCAGCGGACTGCTGTCCAATCTGGTGTTCAAGGGCTTCAACAGGAAAATCAAGCAGCCGAAAACCGTGTTTGACTGGCTCAGCCGCGATGAGGCGGTCGTGTCGCTCTATCAGTCGGATGAAAAGTGCAATTTCGTGTTCACCGCGACCGGATTCCGCGACCTGTTTACGCTCATCACCAAGGCGAACAATCCGGTGACCTTCCGGAAAACACCGAAGGACTTGCCGCTGCTGTTCATCTCGGGTGATAAGGACCCGGTCGGGCGGTACGGTGAGGGTGTGCGCCGTACGGTCAATCTGTATCGCGGCAACGGCGTGAAGAATATCGAGGTCATCTTTTATAAGGATGCGCGCCACGAGGTGCTCAATGAGCTTGACAGAC
>ERZ1106943.3631-NODE-3631-length-11492-cov-3.634782_pt1 | contig 11492 bp, 13 predicted proteins | sample MGYA00403671_ERZ1106943 | MGnify/ENA primary metagenome ERZ1106943 (study PRJEB35170, sample SAMEA104062427) | human gut metagenome | biome: human gut; feature: human-associated habitat; material: faeces | place: Denmark | collected 2012-06-14 ...
AAACAACTTCTAAAATTAATTATAGTATAAAATAATTTCTTTTTCAACAAAAATATACATTTTAAATAAAGTATTTTTATCTATTTGTAAACTAAATAATGGTATGTAAATATAATAAATTTGTTCATAGTTTGTTGATAAAAATGAAATAAAAATTACTTTTGGAAATATATCATATGTAAAATGAATTTCATATTTACAACTCTTATTCAATGTGTTATAACTGTTTGGTGTGCAATTTTTATCCTAAGTTGTATTAACAAAGGAGAAGCTAAAAACAATAAATAAAAGGAGAAACTATGATAGAATTTGATATCGTAATTGATGTTAAAAGTGAATGCGAAGAGAAAAAGAGGAAAATAGATGGAAGTGTAATTCATGAATATTCTATGATTGTTTCACTTGCAGACGCATTTCATGCTATGCTTGGCAGAATAAAACAGAAAATAATAAAAAATATAAGAGAGTGTTCTGGAGGTCAATTTAATCCAAAGTATGTTGATATATTTTGTTATATGATTGAAAAATTTCCAGAAACTTTTAATCTTGTAAAAGATAGTGGATATCTAAGGTATGTTGGAACAGAAAGCATAGAAAACATAGTTATATCAAACAAATAAACTAAAAGAGAGAAAAGTAATTAGTTATTTTTCTCTCCATTTTTTTATAAAAAATCACACTAGTATTCTAGTGTGATTTCATACAATTAAATTTCTAAATTACAATTACATTTGAGAAGCAGCTTTTTCTATCATCTTCTTAACCATGTAACCACCAACTGTACCAGCTTGTTTAGAAGTTAAATCACCGTTATAACCTTGTTTTAAGTTTACACCGATTTCTGAAGCTTCTACCATCTTAAAGCTGTCTAATGCACTCTGTGCTTCTTTCTTTGTCTTGCTTGACGCTGTTGAATTGTTCATAAAAACACCTCCATAGCAAACATTTATAATCTGTTTTGAATTTGAATAACAGCTCTCGCTGCTATCCTGATGTTATTATGTTCAACATTCACAAAAAATATTATGGCAAATAATTCCCGTAAATTTCAAAAGAATCAAAAACGCAATGCCATTTGTTGTGTGCATGCGAAGTAACACAAATATAACTCTTGTCACCTTTTACAGCATAACTTACAAGGCAGTTTAATGCTTCATCCGTATAACCTGTCTTACCGGCTGTAATTGTCACACCTTCAACCTCTGTTCCATACATACGGCTGAACATAGTATTTGTAAGAAGTATTCCATCCGGATGCTGTGTTGTCTTTTCTGTTGTATACTGGAATGTCGATAAAACCTTTGCACATTCGGAATTATCCATTGCATACTTCATAATCATTGCCATCTCTGATGGTGTCGTATACTGCTCATCATCATATAAACCTGTCGAATTGACAAAATGTGTATTTTTCAATCCAAGTTCTTCACATTTTTTATTCATAAGAACCGCAAACTGTTCTTCTGAACCTGCAACTATCTCTGCAAGTGCCGCTGCTGCATCAGCTCCTGAAGGCAGAATCATTCCGTAAAAGAGGTCAGATACAGGCACAATCTCATTTGTTCCAAATCCAGCAACTGAAGCCTGTGCATTATAAAGCGGATATAAAAGTTTATTAGTAAACTGATACATCTTCGTCACATCTTTAACATTCTCAACTGCAACAATAAGTGACATTACTTTTGTCATCGATGCCGGATAAATACGTGATTCTGCTTCACGTCCTGCTATAATTTTATTATTATTTACATCAAGCAGTGCAACATAAGGCGTTCTTACTGCTGCATCTGTTATCTCTTTATAATCGCTGCTCTTTTGTGCATATACAAATTTTTTTTCATCTTTTTTATCAATATTATCATCATTTGCCGCATCAGCATTGGCATCTATGGCAACCTGCTGTGTCTCTTTGGGATTGAGACTGCTTCCGGATGCTGTATTATTCTTTCGCACAGCAGCCGTCAGCCCCAATGATGCCACAAGTATTGCTGCAGCTCCAGTAAAAAGCATAATTTTTCTTTTCAATATCTGACGTTTTCTTTTTTTCTTCATTGCCATGGCATGCTTTCTTCTTTTCTCAATATCACGCCTTGCATATATATCTTCACCAGAGTTATCATATAAACTTCCCATTATATTCCCCATTCATAACAAATAATCAGTCTGCATACTGTGTTGAAGCAGCAAGTTCTTTGGCTTTTTCTTCACTTATAAGCAGCTTTACTATCTCAAGTCCCAGGTCAACAGAAGTACCCATTCCTCTTGAGGTTGTAATATTTCCATCAGTTACAACTCTCACAGGTGCTAAAAGTACCTGTGCTCCATCGAGATATTTTTCAAATCCAGGAAAACATGTTGCTTTCTTTCCTTTTAAAAGCCCTATTCTTCCGAGTATGCTTGGAGCTGCACATATCGCAGCAATCCTTTTTCCCTTTTTATCATGCTCCTTTAATGCATTAAGAAGTTTTTCATTTTCCATATATGATTTATGTCCAGGTCCTCCCGGAAGAAATAATAAATCTGACTCTTCAAGATTAACTTCATCAAAAAAATAATCTGCTTTTACAGGTATATTTTGTGCACTTATAACATTTTTATCACCTGTAATTGAAACTGTATCTGTATCTATTCCTGCACGCCTGCAAATATCTATAACAGCAAGTGCTTCAACTGTCTCAAATCCGTCTGTCAAAAAAGCTGTAACTTTCATACTAATCTCCATTCCGTGGTCATATAACACCACATATTTATAGTACGCTAATAACGCAGATTTTTCAATATGTTTTATGGTAAATGTTACATAAATGTTACGTTATTTTTAATAACATAATTTTTAAAAACATCTCTTGAATAAATTATATAATCCTGCTTTCCAGACATCATCGTCATGCCCGCTGCCTTCGACTTCAAAATAATCATGTTTTATTCCTTCTTCCGTAAGTTTCTGATGATAATATCTGGTAGAATCAAGACACCATGGGTCACGGCTGCCTACCATAAGTGACAGATAAACCGGCTTTGTCTCTTCACTTTTTATCTCAAAATCTTCAAGAATCGGCTTGTTCCAGAATGAGCCTGCATTAAACTGTGTCGGTATAACGCCCGGACATGGTGCAAGAGAGCTTATATATCCTATTTTATCCTGCATTATAAATCCTATTGCAAGGCACTCTGTTCCACCCTGTGATGTTCCTATTATTCCGGTATTTTCACGCCCTGTTTTTACAGAATATGTTCTTTCTATAAACGGCATCAAATCATTTTGCAAATCATTGACAAAATTATCATAAGCTGTTCTTGACTGTTCTCCTGTAGCTGTCTCCTTTGATGCAATTTCCGATGTATACATATCAACAGTGACTATTATCATAGGCTTTGCAGTACCGTCAACGAGCATATTTCCATAAACAATATCAAGATAACTGTCATCACGGCTCCAGTCAAAATGGTCTCCTCCAAATCCATGAAGCACATAAACAACCGGATATTTCTTTTTTTCATCATATCCTGCCGGCAAAAGCACGCCGCACATCTTGTCTTTTCCTATCGTTGAACTGTAATAAATAACCCTGTCATTCATGTATCCATAATCAACACCATCTCTTTTTTCATCAAATCCCTGAGGTCTTGAAAAATCCGTGTCACCATATGGATTTCTTGGAATATCATCATCCATGGCATCTGAATTTTGTGCTGTACCTTGTGCTGTATCTTGTTTTATATCAGTATTTCCTGACTTTTTTGATGCACATGACACAAGAAATGATAATATCATTACAGGCAGTAATATTTTTGCCGCTGCATTTTTTATTTTCATAATCAAAATCAGTCCTTTCAAATAAAAATTATAATTTTATTATTTACAATTTTTATTTTAAATTATGATATCTATTATGTCCAATACCTGTTCTTAATAGATATCTATAACAAAAAGGTACAGAACGCTTTTCCACGCCCTGTACCTCTTAAATTTTTATAAGTATGTGTATTTAATACAAAAATATTTTATCTGATTCCGAAAATGAGATATAACAGGTTATAGTTGTAGAAAAGAACTGCTGCAACAAGTGAAACTGTTGACATAATCTTGATAAGAATATCAAGTGATGGTCCTACTGTATCTTTAAGAGGATCACCTACTGTATCACCTACAACTGCCGCATCATGTGCCGGAGAGCCTTTTCCCTGTCCCTCAAAAGCACCTGATTCAATATACTTCTTTGCATTATCCCATGCACCACCTGCATTACCTGTAAATATTGCAAGCATAATAGCTGAAAGTGTTGCACCGATAAGAAGTCCGCCTACAAAGTAAGGTCCGAAAAGGAAACCTGAAATTACAGGGAAAATAATTGAAAGAATAGCTGGCATTCTCATCTCTTTTAAAGCTCCCTGTGAAGAAATCTCTATACATGTCTTATAATCAGGTTTTGCTTTACCTTCAAGAATTCCAGGAATTTCTTTAAACTGTCTTCTTACTTCATCAACCATCTTACGTGCCGCATTGGCAACAGCTTCAATAAGCATTCCTGAGAAAAGGAAAGGAAGTGCACCACCGATTAAGGCACCAGCAAGAATAAGCGGATTTGTAAAGTTAAGTTCAAGCTGTGAACCTTCAGGCTGGAATGCATAAAGGAAACTAACCATAAGTGAAAGTGCGGCAAATGAAGCAGAACCGATGGCAAAACCTTTGCCGATTGCTGCTGTTGTATTACCTACTGAATCAAGTTTATCTGTAATCTCACGAACCTCAGGCTCAAGTTCTGACATCTCAGCAATTCCGCCTGCATTATCTGAAATAGGTCCATATGTATCAACAGAAACTGTTGCGGATACAAATGAAAGCATGCCAACAGCTGCCATAGCAATACCAAACATTCCAGACACAGCATATGAAACGTATGTTGTTATACCAAGGATAATAAGTGGAAGCATACAAGACTTCATGCCCACTGCAAGACCCTGTGTAATTGTAAGTGCTGCTCCTTCTTTTGCACTCTCAGCAATCTTCTTAGTCGGATTATAATCATAACTTGTATAATATTCTGCTATTGCACCGATAATAACACCACTAATAACACCAAGTGACGCTGCTATCCAAGGTGATGTATATCCTGTCTTAAATCCTGCAACATCAAGTACCGCTTTAGTTTCAGGCTTAAACATAAAATATGTCGCAACAAAGCCGCCTATGATTGTGATTACGGCTGCACTCCATGTTGAAATATTCAAATCCCTGTGAGGACTATCTGAGCCTTTCTTAATAAGAACATATGCGATGCCAAGACACGAAGCAATAAGGCCAATTGCCGCAAAAACAAGTGGAAAATACATCATCTTCATAAGAAGTGTATCTGAAACCGTAAGTTTATTTGCGATATTTGAAAGGAATAAGCTTACTGCAAGAATAATTGCAGATGATATAGCTCCTACAAACGATTCGAGCAGGTCTGAACCAAGTCCTGCAACATCACCTACATTATCACCTACGTTATCTGCTATTGTTGCCGGGTTACGAGGGTCATCTTCCGGAATGTGTGCTTCCGTCTTACCTACAAGGTCGGCACCCATATCTGCCGCCTTTGTATAAATACCACCACCGACACGGTTAAACATAGCTACGATAGAACATCCCAATGCATAACATGAAAGACACTGTGTGAAAATGTGCTGTCCATCACGAAGTGCACTGATTGAAATCATATTAAGACCGTAACCGAAAATTATGTATACAAGGAATAAACCAAGAAGTGCGAAACCACCTACACATAATCCCATTACAGAACCACCCTTTAATGCTACCTTGAGTGTTGAACCGATATTCTTAGTCTTTCTTGCTGTATTAGATACTCTGACATTTGCATAAGTTGCAATCTTCATTCCTACCCATCCTGCTGATGCACTCATCACAACTCCGATGATGAAACATACTGATGGCTCCCAGCTGAATTTTCCATACTGGACTGAAAAAATTGCTGCAAATATAATTGCAATAATAACCACTACAATACCTATAATCTTATACTCATAAGTAATAAATGCGTTAGCTCCAACTCTGATAGCTTCCGCGATCTCTGACATACGATCTGTTCCTTCATCAAGCTTTTTGACGCCGATAAAGTTAAATGCCGCATATCCAAGTGCCAGCAGTGCTGCCACAATGACTAAAATTAATAAAGCTGCCATTAATCTTCTCCTCTTTTTTGTTTAATTAACAATCAGGCTTACACACATTGCACTGAATTATTTATATAAATTTTACTATTTTTTTATATATACGTCAATTATTTTATGCAATTTTACTTCAAATTGTTCATTTTTGCATACATCTACATTTTAACTTGCAATTCCCAGCCTTATGTATTGTAGTTTTTAATACTATGTGATATATTAATGTAAATATTTTATTGCGTCTTTATGCTCCGTGATAAATATTTAAAGTAACCACTCATAAATGTAATAGGAAAAATATTATAAGTAATAGAAAATGGAGATTTAATTTTATGTTTAAAATAATTACAGACACAGCATGCGATTTTCTTATGGATTATGCAGCTTCCGTAGATGTCACACTCATTCCGCTTTATATAACATTTGACGGTGAAACTTATTACAAAGACAGAACTGAGCTTTCAACTGATGAATTCTACAGACGCATAACAGAGGAAAAGATATATCCAAGAACATCTCTTCCAAGTGTCCAGGATTATATAGACGCATATCTTCCTGCCGTAAAGGAAAACATTCCAATTGTTACAATATGCCTTTCTACTGCTTTAAGTGGTGCAGTCAACTCTGCAAGAATGGCAGCACAGCAGGTTATGGAAGATTATCCGGATGCAAAAATCACAGTAATCAATTCTCAGTTCATATCTGCTGCCGAAGGTCTTTTAGTATATGAAGCAATCCGTATGAACCGCGATAACATTCCTTATGAAAAAGCGGTATCTATTCTTCAGAAAATGACAGACATCGGAACAGTTTACTTTACAATCGGCTCTCTTGATTATATCAAAAAGGGGGGCCGTCTTGGAAAACTCGCATCTATGGTAACAGGAATTTTAAATATCAGACCAAGTCTTTTCCTTAAAAACGGTGAGGTAAACGTAAGCGGTCTCTGCCGTACACGCAAAAAATCGGTTGCAAACGTATTTGAAAGCTGCAAAAAATATTTCACAAGCAGAAACATTGACCCGAATACTTACGATATTTCGGTTGCATCGGCAACTACGCCGGACGAATGTGACGAGCTCCGCCGTCAGGTTGAAGAAGATTTCAAAATCAAATGTGTCGAGAGCCGTGAACGTTTTGACTTACGTGTAAGCTCAATAACAGGCGTACACACAGGTCCTACAACAATCGGAATCGGTATTATGCCTAAGTATGAAACACTGCTGTAGGAATTATACAGTATTAAATTTACACCGTGAATGTACATTATAATATAAAATGCGGGTTATATAATTAACATCCCGCATATTTTGTAAAATATAAAAAACGGTATTCTTTGATTCGGACGCTTCGTTTCAATACTCAAAAAATACCGTTTTTTATTTTCTGTATTAAATTTTACAAAACAATATTTATAATTATTTCTCATGACTAATAATCCATTTTAACATATCCTTAGTAACGATTTTACCCGATGCCAAGTCACGAATACCGTTACTGCCTCCCGTAGCTTCAATCAGCCTTTCGTGAAGTGCAACAACCTGCTCTCTGCTTAATCTTATCATTCAGCAAGCACCTCATAAGCCTGCATATTCTGCTTAATAAGACGCTCTGATATAACATATACGTCCTCTGCAGATGCTATTTTTTCTTTCTCCGCTTTACTAAAGTCAATTACAAGATACCTTGGTACATTGTTTTTAAGAATAACCGCTGCACCATATTCGTCAACAACTCTTGCAACCTTTGAAAAATTCTGATTAGCTTCTGTTATAGAAATCATTGTATTTGTATCTACTGTCATAATATACACCTCTCTTTCACTTATATTATATACAAATCATACAATAAATACAAGCTATTTTTATACCTATTATTTCTGTTATTTCAAACCAATAAAACTATATATTCTTCTAAAATGATTAGAAGAGAAGCCATGACAACTTCTCTTCCATACAATTACTATATAATAAACATCATTACCTTGAATAAATTGGAATTTTTACCCGCTTCTATTGTTTATAGTTTGCTTCAAGCCATCTAGCAACACCATCTTCGTCATTCGACAAAATCACCTCTGTTGCAAATTGTTTTAAATCATTATGTGCATTTGCAACAGCATAACTTTTATCAGCCATTTGAAACATGTCTATATCATTTTTTCCATCACCAAACACAATTAGCTTTTCACAATTTAACATGCTTTGTAATTGCTTCATAGCATTTGATTTTGATGCTTCTAACGGCATAATTTCTAACCACTGTTCATTTGTATAAATATCCGTCTGATATACACAATGATATTTATCCTTATATTTATCATACAAAGGCATAAGTTTTTTTGGCTCATCAATACAAGTAATATAAAAAATATTACCCTCTTTCAACTCAGACAATGAATTCACCTCATTTGTTCGAACATCGCCTTTACGACTTTCGAGGAACATATTCATACCCTCTGTACACATTTTTCGCACAAACGAAAATTTTTCCACATTATCAATGTATGCGTAAACAATGGGATACACATTATTACTAAACAAATCTTCTAGTACTGAATGTACTGAATCATCAAAATAATTAGCAATTAATATTTTTTCCGTAATATTATCAATCACAAATGCTCCGTTATATACAATCAACGGAATTTTTGCATTTATTCCTTCGGTCACTTTTTTAGCTGTAACTAAAGAACGTGCCGTAGCATAGGAAAAAATCATCCCTTCTTCCACCAACGAATTGATTACTTGATTTGTGTATTTAGAGGTTACTTCGTTACTTCTCAATAATGTCCCATCTAAATCTGAAACATACAAATTACTCATGCATTTTCCTCCGTCAAATATCGATTTACATTTTCTTTTATCATTCTAACACTAATACCATATTCTCACAATCCCCCTGCTTCATCTCCTTGTTACCTGATTGCTTTTTTTCCATCATAGTCGAATCACAAATGCCAATCCTTCCTCTTTTAAGGCAGAAAAAAAGGATGCCTCTTTCGAAGCACCCTCCTGTAAACATAAATATTCTGTTAGCTGCCTGTTGAACTTGATACTGATTGTGTCAACTGACCTTGTTTTGTGGTCTATTGTTATTTCCTCTATCATCAAATGCATTAGTGTTCTTACTTCCTCGACCTTGCTTTTTTCAATGATTGGTTTAATCAGCTTTAATATAGTTTTGACCTGTTCAATAGAATAGCTACATTTTGTATTTTTACTAATCTGTTCTCTGGCAGAATACAAATTCTTTTTATATATTATTGCTGATTTTCCCTCTACATTATATTGCTTGCGTACCTCAAATGTTTCTTTCCCGTCTGCCGTTCCTATTACTGTAGTCTCCACATTAAATTTAAATTCATCCATTTCGTTTTCCTTTCTATTACCGTTCAAAAAGGTATATCTTTTTGTATATGTTAATCTGCACACAAAAAATGTACCAAAAAGTCACTGTCTTATTTTTGCACATGCTCAAATATGACTTTACTTTTTTGTACACTTAGCTTCATCTCTTTTTAACATCTGATAAAATGTGGTCTTTGATACTCCTAATCTACGGCTGGCTTCTATAGTTGTGATTTCCTTTGCTTTCCACAGTTCTATTATCTGATTATAATTGCTCGGCTTTTGAATGAATGGTCTGCCTAGATGTTTTCCTTTCTTCTTTGCTGCATCAATCCCCTGCCTTTGATGCTTTCTGATTGTTAATCTCTCCTGCTCCGCCATGCTAGACAATACTTCAATCAAAATATTATTTATCATTTCAATTATCCATTCCTGTCCTTCTGATTTTTCCATCTTCTTGACTTTCAGTCAAGAATCATCAATCTGATACCGTTATCTTTGAACCATTGCAACTCCGCTTTAATATCTGCTTTATTTCTAGACAGACGATCTAGGCTCATGATGTATAGTGTGTCACCTCTACGCAATACAAATCGCCCTTTTAATACCTAATATCCTCCTCTCTCTAAGTCTTTACCTGATTGCTTATCAGTAACAATGTTTTCTTCTGGAACATACTTTACCAACTCTGCCAGTTGCCTATCTAAATTTTGTTCTGTTGATGATACTCTAGCATAGCCAAATATTCTTCCCTGTGATATTTCACTCACGGTTCACATTCTCCTTCCTTAAAAATATGAAAAAGGATAAAGAACATATCGCTCTTTATCCTTTTTATAATATTATGTGTTTTATGTATCTAGTTTTACTATAAATGTTCTTCATGTCAACAAACAGGAATTTGAACCATTTTATATATGATTCCTCTCTGATATTATACCATACACTTCTGGGCGTCGATTTTTGCACCCCCATACCTCACGATGACGATACTCTCGCAACATATCTACATCCAATTCAGCCACATATACACCCTCTCCCTCGCCAGCTTCAAATACACATGTATCTCGCGAGTCAGGAAGCTCTGGAAGATATACGACACCATCGAACAGGGTAGAATGTCCATTGCAATCCGGATGAGGGGCCGGATAATTGCATGTGGCTATAGCTAACATATTTTCATATGCTCTTCCCCTGAGTTGTGCGAGACGGTTCAGTTCCATTGGACAGGCATTTGGAACTAGAAGTAGCTCCGCTCCTTTCAACATCATAACTCGAGCACTTTCCGGAAATTCCCGGTCATAGCAAATCATTGATCCGACTTTTATAACTCCTTCTTTCGTATCCAATTCTGTCACAAAGAAATCATCTCCTGCATCCAGAACACTTTCATCATCTTCTTCCCCAAAATTACAAATATGGACTTTTGAATAACAATATTGTATTTTGCCATGTCTGTCGAAAAAGCAAACTGTATTTCTCGGTTTCGGCTCATGTTGCTCCAAAAAAGTGATAGCTATAGCCATATCCAACTCTGCAGCAAGTTCTGCAAACCTTTTCACAAAAGAGCCATACCTAGGAATGGCACATTCCCGTAGGCTTGCCTCTTCATGTGAAAAGACGTATCCGCAGCTCCACATTTCTGGAAAAATTGCAATATCTGCCCCCTTTTCTTTTGCCTGAAAACAAGCCTTGATTCCCTTTTCCATATTTCCTTTCAGACTTCCTGTTGGAAGAAGCTGTAATAATGCAATTGTAAGTTTCATATATTCCTCCATATCATTGTAGAAACCAACTCAATGCTCTGCAAATTACGATTTGTTAAGTTTTCTTCAATTTCCATCGGACAAGAAGCATCCCTCGCTCTAAAGAGCTCGGTCAATTCCGATTGAGATTTCACCTGTTTTAGGGAATTTAATAACTGTTATATTTTGTTATTAAATTCTCTGCAAACCCTTGAAAACACTGGAT
>ERZ1106943.3633-NODE-3633-length-11489-cov-2.724069_pt1 | contig 11489 bp, 8 predicted proteins | sample MGYA00403671_ERZ1106943 | MGnify/ENA primary metagenome ERZ1106943 (study PRJEB35170, sample SAMEA104062427) | human gut metagenome | biome: human gut; feature: human-associated habitat; material: faeces | place: Denmark | collected 2012-06-14 ...
ACTATCGAGTCCAAGATCGAAACGATCGCCAAGACATGCTATGGCGCAGACGGCGTGGATTACACCGAGGAAGCAAGGGCACAGCTGGATGAGATCGTGAAGAACGGCTGGGACAAGATGCCGGTGTGCATGGCCAAGACACCGACCTCTTTGAGCGACCAGGACAAGCTGTATGGCGCGCCGAAGGGCTTCCGCATCACCGTGCGTGAGCTCAAGGTTTCTGCCGGCGCCCACTTTGTGGTCGCGCTGACTGGCAGCGTTCTGACCATGCCGGGCCTGCCCAAGGTCCCCGCGGCCGAGAACATCGACGTCGACAACGATGGCAACATCACCGGCCTGTTCTAAGCCTGCTGTCCATAGCTGCTTGCCCGCCCCGCCAAGGCCCGGCGGGGCTTTTTGATCCTTAGGCCCGCGCATGTCTTGTAGATACCGATGGGCTCTGCCCATCATAGGCTTTTGCGCGGGTAGAATGCATGGATAACTTGATGCTTACAGGCGACGGAAAGGAATCGTTGCATGGATCAGGACAAGACAACCGTGATGGGCGGCTACGGTTCCGCGCAGGCTGGCGATAGCGACGATGCGACCCGCGTTGTTCCCAACTCCGGTTATACCGACCCCGCCGCGACGCAGCCTTCTGCCGAGCCCACCCGGGTTATGGGCTATGGCGACACGCCGCAGGATTCTTATGCTGCCTCGACGCCGAATCCCTATGATGACCTGCCGCAAAATCCCATTCCGCAGCCTCAGCAGACGACGTATATGCCTCGCATGGCGCAGCCTCGCTACGAGTCGCGCGAGCCGTATCGCGAGTACCCCAAGTCGATTCCGCAATATGGCGAGGACGAGGAGAAGAAGCCGTCGCGTTCGTCGAGCGTGATCAAGAAGATCCTCATCGTGCTGGCAATCTTCTTTGCGCTGTCGGTTGTGTTTGCCATCGTGTCGGGCATGCTCAACAAGCGAGGGAGTTCAACGGCCGATACCGCTGTCGAGCAAACAGAGTCCGCCTCGTCTAGCACCATCGATCTGAGCGATATCCCGGGGCAGTACTGGTCCAACGCCAAGAAGCTCCTCAAGTCGCGCGGCGCCGATCTTTCGAATGCCGTGATTCTGACCGACGACGGCTCGACGCCCGTTGTCGATGCCAACTGGGTCGTGACGTCTGCCTACTATAACGACAACGGTAACCTCGAGATTCAGCTCACGCGTAAGGACGGCTCGTCGGGCAACGCGTCCGGCGACCAGGGCGGCGCGGACAGCTCGAGCTCCAATACGCTGGAGGACTTGAGCAACAAGGCACAGGAGTTGGGAGACAAAGCGCAAGAGCTGGGCGACACGGCACAAAACCTGGGCGATACCGCGCAGAACTTGGGCGGCATGGCGACGGATGCCTGGAACGCCCTGCAAAACGGCATCTCGGGCGCGCAGGGAAACTAGCTGTTAAACAGGCTACAGCTGCTCGGCCGGACGCTCGGGCGAGCTAAAGCCCGAATCAAACGTGACGACGCACGAGACGTCGGGCCGGCGCTCGTGCACGATGCGCGTGACGAGCTCCAGCAGCTCCTCGTCGGATATGTCAAAGCCGTCGGGACGCACCAGGTCAAACGAAACGAACCCGTCGTGCTCGTGCAGGTCGTGGATGGAGAGCGCGGGATCGATCTGCATGACGCCGCGCTTGACCCAGCCGCGCAGGTCGTCGCCGGTTGTCGCGATGGGGTCGCAGTGCAGCGTGATTCCAATGCCCATCTGGCGCTTGATGTCGTGCTCGATGGTGTCCAGGATCTCGTGGTGCTCAAACGCGTCGCCCTCGCCGGGCATCTCCACGTGGGCGCTGGCAAACTGACGGCCGGGGCCGTAGTCGTGCACCATGAGGTCGTGCGTACCCAAGACCTGCGGATAGGACATGATCTTGTCGCGGATTGCCTGGACGAGCTTGGGGTCGGGCGCTTGCCCCAGCAACGGACTGATGGCGTCGCGCACTAGGCCCATGCCGCTGATGCAGATGAAGATGCCCACACCCAGGCCTGCCCAGCCATCGAGGTCAAAGCCGGTCGTCTGCGAAATAAGCGCCGCCACCAAGACCGAGCCCGAGGTAATGACGTCGTTTTTGGAGTCCTGTGCTGTGGCGATGAGCGTCTCCGAGTCGATGCGGTCGCCCAGCGTGCGGTTGAACGCGGCCATCCAGAGCTTAACGAGCATGGACAAGACGAGGGCGGCTAAGGAGAGCACCGAATATGCAGTGGGGGAAGGCTTGATGATCTTAGTGACCGACTCGAGGATCAGGTTGATGCCGACGGCGCAAACCAGGACGGCGACGAATAGGCCGGCTAGGTATTCATAGCGGCCGTGGCCATAGGGGTGGCCTTCGTCTGCCGGGCGGCTGGCAAGGCGGAACCCGAGCAGACTCACGATGTTGCTCGAGGCATCGGAGAGGCTGTTGAAAGCGTCGGCGATGAGGGAGACGGAGCCGGCGAGCAGGCCCGCGATGCCCTTGACCAGGCACAGGGTGATGTTGAGGCCAATGCAGATGAGGCTTGCGGCAAAGCCCGCGTTGGTGCGGCAAGATGCATCGATCGGCTCGCCCTCGCTGCCGGGAACAAGCGTATGTACCAGCCGATTTACAAATAGCATAGCGGTCGTCCTCACAATCATGTTTAAGGGGATAGTGTAGCTCGCGCGGGGGCGCCGTGCACCGATGCTCAGAAAATGCAGCAATAGTCTGCCGGTGCTAACGAGCGAGCCTTCTCGTCTGCCTGGGTGGTCCATTTTGGGCCACATGGGTATGGGCATGTGCCTGTTTGCTCGACATACTTAATGTCGACAGCTTTGTGCAAAGGAGGACGTTTCCATGGATGAGATGTTTGCCATTAAATGTCAAAACTGCGGCGGCCCTATGTACTCGCACCAGGCTAAGCGCAGCTTTGAGTGCGCCTATTGCGGCACGGCCGTTCCGTGGCAGGCTGATGCGGGGGAGCCCAAGAGCGCCCTGGGCATTCGCCATACGCCGCTGACGGTGGTGGATGGACTGCTCAAGCTCACGCATGTGTCGCAACTCGAGCGCCCGGAGGACCCGGACTGGTATTTCTTCAATTCGCACTGGCGCAATCAGTCGGTCCTGGAACATCTGCTGTGGGAGGATCGCGGCACGGCGCAGGAGTTCCAAGAGGCCACGCATGTGGGTATTCCTTGCCCCTTCTGTGGTGCGTCCTTTGAGGGCGAGTCGACCCAGCGCGTGTTTGAGTGCCCGTCCTGCGGCAACAAGATCGGCATTGCCGACCTGCTCAAGCCGGGGACGTTTAGCAAGCGTCTGACCATGGGCGTGGGTGCGGAGTATGTGCCGGATCAGGGTATTCCCTGCGAAATCTCGCCGCAGCAGGCACGTGCCAACGCGCTGCAGCTGGTGCGCCAGTACCCGGATGCCTTTGCCGGACACGACGTGGAAGATGCGATCCAAAACGACATGATGCTCTTCTACTTCCCCATGGCGCTGGCGGACCTGCGCATGATGGCGAGCTTCCCGGGCAAGGGCCTGAGCAAGGAAACCCTGGTGTACTACGAGGTGCTCGACTGGGCATACCCCAGGGCAAACTACCTGGACGTTCGCCTCATGGGCATTTTGGAGCCGTGGGACTTTGCCAAGGTCGGTCCGTTCGATCCCGCCATGCAGGAAGGCGACTTCCGCGTCGTCTCCGTCGATGCATCTACCAAGGACCAGGTGGTCATTGATAAGTTGGCGCTCGACGTTGCGGGCAACGATGCCGAGGCCGTACTGGGGCTCAATAAAAAGAGCATCCGAACCTGGGCGCGCAAGGCCCGCAAGCATAAGGATGGCCTGGTGATGGTGCCGGTCTACTTTGTCGATCGTCCGGCGACGGACAGCCGCGATGGCGAGCAGGTGCGCATTGCCGTAAACGGACAGACGGGCCGCGCGGCCGCGGTGGTGTTTAGTGACAAGCGCGAAACGCACGTCGTGGCGCCGCTCAACCCGAGCCTGCATCTGTCCGGTGAGAGCACCGTGCATGCCACGCCCATCGAGGTCAAATACGTTAAGTCGCCGTTTCTGTACCAGATCGTGCGCCGTGGAGGCGGCGAGCAACCGCGCCAGGTTGCAGCGGTTGCCGAGGGTTCCTACCGAGAAGAAAAGCCCAAACGCCGCGGCCTACTGGATGCGCTATTTGGGAAGTAGGGGAGCGGTGCTGGTTGTTGCTGCAACGGGATGGCCGGGGATACGGGGCGGTTCGCAGGAGCGCGAGCTGCCCCGTTTTTTGTATCGCGGGGATATGGCATCCGAATGGTCGTAGGGTCTCAGCTAAATGGCTATTTAGCTGCGTAAAATCGACCCTTGAGACGTCGATCTCGCCCGACATAAGTTTGGGGAGAAGAGCGTCACGAAGAGCAGCCAGTTTTCGGTTCTGTGTCGAATTCTGAACAATTTGTTCTCTCAATGGCTCTGCAATAGTATTAAACCTCTCGAGATCTCCTCTTGCAGGAATAGGCACGTTCAACGCTTCCAAATCGCCTTTTCCCATATGCGCGACGGTAGTACCAGAGGCGTAGTTCTGGATGAAAGCCAACAATGGGTTCAATGCCATAAGCAAATAACTTCTTGAAACTCCCGAATTGGCAGCGGGCTCGAAAAGGCAAACTCGCTGATTCAGTACAGCCATTTCACCCTGCCAGAGACATGGCGTGAATTCGGCATCCATTCCCGCTAAAACGTCACCAGGATGTACGAATACCCTTTTTGGATGAGCCTCATTTGTCCAATACTGCGGAGAGAAGGTGCTCAAATCACGTATGCGGATCAGGGGATACCCTACCTTTTCCTCGTTAAACAAGGCAGACTTGAACGCTGCTCCATAAACAACATCAGCAATGTCATAAATTGACCCGAGGGTTAACTTGTTGCAGCAGAAGGAATGTTGGTACTGAACATTCATCAACTCAAGTAAATAGCCATTTACTTCACTATGTACAACGCGCCGTCCACACTGTGGCTATCGTACTCGACGAAAGGAACAGCGTGGAAACTGTCATCAATACCGTACTTTCGGAAATGCGGGGCCTTCTCGACCCACACCAGCTCAAACATCTAACCATTTCGCTTAGACGGGCACTCGGACCGAAACAAGCGGAACCAGGGCAAGACCTGCTCGCGCTCTTTCTCACCGCTAAAGAGGTCGAGGGATGCTCTCCTAAAACCATTGCATACTATGAGGCAACCTTACGGCATATGAACACAGCGCTTGCTAAGCCCTATACCCAGGTTGAGAGCGACGACTTGCGCCGCTATCTCAATGATTACGAGGTGAATCGCGGTTCTAGTAAGGTCACAATCGATAATATACGCCGTATCATGTCGAGCTTCTTTTCATGGCTTGAAGATGAGGATTACATTGTGAAAAGTCCTGTAAGGCGCATTCGTCGCGTCAAAACAGCTCAAGTAACCAAAGAGGTGCTTAGCGATGAGGAACTGGAGGTATTGCGAGACGCCTGTGAGTCCAAGCGAGATCTTGCCATCGTTGATCTACTCGCTTCGACGGGCATGCGTATTGGCGAACTTGTGCGACTCGACAGGAAGGATGTCAATCTGCACGAGCGCGAATGCCTTGTAATGGGAAAGGGAAATAAGCAACGCCCCGTTTACTTCGATGCGCGCGCTAAGCTTCATCTTACGGAATATCTTTCGAGCCGTGCTGACAAGAGTCCTGCATTATTTGTCGCGCTCGATTCCTCAGCTCGACGTATTACGGTGGGGAGCATAGAACTCCGTTTACGTGACCTAGGCAGAAGCGCCGGTATCAACCGCGTTCATCCGCATAAGTTTCGCCGCACGCTTGCCACCCATGCCATCGATAAGGGAATGCCCATAGAGCAGGTGCAAAAGCTGCTAGGCCATGCGAAAATAGACACCACCATGCACTACGCCATGGTGAACCAGAACAACGTGAAGGCTTCGCATAGGAAGTATTTGGAATGAAGCTTGGGGATATTTGCAGCAAAATTGGTAGCGGTGCTACGCCTCGAGGTGGCAAGGACTCATACAAGGATTCTGGTACAGCTATCATTAGGAGCCAGAACGTTCTCGATTGGAGCTTTAGCTCTAGCGGCCTTGCATTCATCGACGATGACCAGTCTAAGGCTCTTTCGAACGTTGAGGTTAAACAAGGCGATGTGCTTCTTAATATTACTGGTGATTCTGTAGCGCGCGCTTGTATGGTTCCATCAGAATTCTTGCCCGCCAGGGTAAATCAGCATGTGGCTATTATCCGGGCAAATGAGGAAGCTAACAACCTGTTCCTCCTCGCTTGGCTGCAGGCAAACAAGGGCACCCTTCTAAAGCTCGCTTCCTCTGGCGCGACGCGAAATGCTCTGACCAAGAGAATGCTAGAGAACCTGGACGTCAACCTTCCGTCGATTGACGTCCAGAATAAGGTCGCGGCATTTATCGACTCGATTCAAGCCAAGATTACCCTCAACGCTAGGCTAAATGGCTATTTAGCTGCTTGAGGTTGAGCTCTGAGACAGCGATCTCGCCCGTCATGAGCTTGGGGAGAAGGGTGTCGCGAAGAGTTACAAGGTGGCGACTTTCTTCACACAGATTACGGTATGCAGCGAAAAGGGGCTGTAGGTAGTCGAGCGACCCCGGATCCGGCATAGATACCTCGAGTTTTTTTAAATTACGCTGGCTGATCTTCATTTGGACTGCACCGGTAACAATATGGCCGATCGAGGTGCGCCTCAACGCGACATATATAGCTTCTAGAGGATACGCGCCAGCAGCTTTCAGAATATGGGCATGGTTGTTGACCCAATATCTTCCCCAGACGTACTGAAGAACGGGCTTCCCCTCAGAATCGATGACTGAGCCGTCTTCACCAAGCAACACCCGCACCCCGTCGAAAAGGTAATCGTCGACATAATCCATGATTGACGTTGCCCCGTAATATGGATAAGGCCCTTTTCGACTCTCGCGATCCCTGCTATTTAGAGGAACTCTCTTTGAATCTTCGAGCCCGACGATATCTCCAAGCCTCACATTGGACGCACGTTCTTTCAGCGCAGCCTCAAATTGCGCTGTTGCCAAATCAAGTAAATAGCCATTTAGCTTAGAGTTTGCTTGCTGCTTTGCGTATATCGCGTCAAGTATTGAAACAATTTGATGCTGCACCTCAGTTTGCGGTAAATCGATTTCGATTCGTGCCACGTCTTTGGGATGGACACGGAATACCTTCATGCCTCTCGTGTACTGCCGGAGCTCTCTAATAAAGCGCGGAGAGCTCATGAGATAGTTGAGGTAAGCCGGCACGACGAGGTCTCGGCGATTGACGCGCACGATGGTTGTTTCGGTGCCTGAAATGGCAGGCTTGTCCTTTGGATTGTTAAACAAGTAGGCATGACCAAGGTCATCGACTGTCTCTGAGGTCAGCACATATACGATGTCTTGGTCTCTGAGACGCTGACTGTCTTTTATCTTTTCGTTGTTGAGGATGTATGGGATGGGTTTTGCGGGGTCTTCAACGTCGATGTGTAGGTCGAAACCTTTGTAAAGATCTCCATAGTGAATGTAAAAATAGGCACCCTTATCGTACATGCGGGTACGGGGGACGCTGGCGCCGCGGTAGAAGCTACAAACGTCACCAAGTGCGACTCTACATCCCATAACCAATCGCCTCCAGATTCTTCTTAATTTGCTCCTGCAAGCGGTTGGACTCCTCAAAGCACTTCGAAATCTCGCTAGTCAGGCGCGCCATCTTCTCATCAAACGGCTCACCGTCGTCTTCTACCTCGGCAATGCCTACGTAGCGACCGGGTGTCAGGATGAAATCTTGCTTGGCGATTTCATCCAAATCCGCTATGGCGCTGAACCCCTTCACGGGCTCGAATTCGCCCTTGCGGAAGGAGTCGAATGCGGATGCAACTTTGTTGATGTCCTCTTCGGTAAACTCGCGTAGTTTGCGAGAGACCATGGTGCCCATTTCGCGGGCATCGATGAATAGCGTCTTGCCGGACTGAGCCTTCTTCTTGTTCAGGATCCACAGACACACGGGAATTTGGGTGCTGTAGAACAGCTGCCCCGGCATGGCTACAATGCCCTCGACCAAATCGTCCTCTACGATAGCGCGTCGAATATCGCCCTCGCCGCTCGTCTGGCTCGAAAGCGACCCGTTTGCCAATACGAGGCCAATCTTGCCCGTGCCGTTAAGATGCCAAATCATATGCTGCATCCAAGCGAAGTTAGCGTTGCCCGTGGGCGGCATGCCGTACTTCCAACGCACGTCTTCCTGCAGCGCTTCGCCGCCCCAGTTCTTGAGGTTGAAGGGTGGGTTTGCCAACACATAGTCAAACTTTTCATTCTTGTGCTGGTCGGCGCTGAAAGTGTCTGCATAGTTGCCCAAATCGGCCTCGATGCCGCGAATGCCGAGGTTCATCTTTGCGAGCTTCCACGTGGTAGGGTTGCTCTCCTGGCCAAAGATGGTGATGTCCTGTACCACGTTGCCGCCATGGTGCTCGACGAAGGCGGCGGACTGCACGAACATACCTCCGCTGCCGCAGCAGGGGTCGTACACACGACCGTGGAAAGGCTGGAGGATTTCAACCAGCGTGCGCACGATGCACGACGGCGTATAGAACTCGCCGGCGTTTTTGCCCTCCATTGATGCGAATTTCTGCAGGCAATATTCGTATGCGCGCCCTAACAGGTCTTTCTCGCTCTCGTTATCGGTCATTTGTACGTTTGTGAATAAGTCAACGACGTCGCCCAAGCGCCGCTTGTCCAGTTCGGGACGAGCGAAGTTCTTGGGCAGCACGTCTTTGAGCTTGTCGTTCTCGCGCTCGATGGCGCGCATGGCATTGTCAATGATCTGGCCAACTTCGGGCGTATGCGCCGCCTGTGAGATATTCACCCAACGTGCTTCTTCGGGAACGAAGAAGACATTCTGCTCCATGTAGCAGTCGCGATCCTCCTCGTCGCCGTAACCCTCTGCGACGAGCTCTAGGTAGCGTTCGTCGAAACGGTCCGAGAGGTACTTCAGGAAAATGAGGCCTAATACGACGTTTTTGTACTCGGCAGCGTCCAAGTTGCCACGCAGCACATCTGCAGCGTTCCACAGTTGATCCTCAAAGCCAACGTCGGCCGTGTTCTTCTTGGTGTCCTTAGCCTTGCTTTTAGCCATGCTGTTTTAACTCCCTATGCTGCATTGTCGGCCCAGAGTTCGCACTGATCCATCACGGTGGCCAGTGCCGACTCCATGCCCTCTGGCGGATACTTATGATGTTTGAGCAGGCGCTTGATTGCAACACGCATGGCAGCACGAGCGCTTTGCTTCTTTTGCCAATCGACCGTGCGCATTTCGCGCATCTTCGCAGCGAGCTCTTGCGTGATAGCGACCAGCTCGTCATTTCTTTCGCGATAGTAGTCGGCGACTGCCTGCGGTTGTGTTAGCGCCTCGTAAAACGCAAACTCCTCTTCGCTAAGCCCAAGCTCCTTTGCCTTTTGGTTTTCGGAAAGCATCTCTTTCGCCATCTTGAGCATTTCTTCGAATACCTCAGCGTTTGTGAGCTGCCCGTTGAGATAGCCATTTACCATGCTTTGCATGAGTTCCGAGTACTTTTTTGCCTGCGTTATGCTCTTTCTGCGGTAGCCCTTAATCTGGTCGTCGATGAGTTTTTTCAACAGCTCGTAAGCCAGGTTCCTCTCTTTCATGCGCGAGAGGCTCGACAGAAACTTGGGATCAAAAATCGAAACCGTTTCATCTTCCACCTTAAACAGGTCTATTACGCCGTCGGTATGGACGATGTTCTGTTCGAGTAGTGCATTGATGCGGTCATTTACCTGCTTAAGGGTAAGTTTGCCTCCGTTTTTGCTGCGGGTGCCGCCCTGCTCGGTGAGCTGAAGGATGAGCTCTCGAACAACCTGGAAATAGCCAGCCTCGATGCGCTGCATGTCTGTTGCGCGACTTTTGGCGAGTCCATAGGCTTTGAGCATGATTCCTGCCTGCTCAACAAAGTCGCGGGTGGTATCTTCGTCGCCGGGTGCAAGGATATGATTTACTCCACCCGTTATGAGTTCGCTTCGACGTGCGGCGGACTCGGTACTCATGAATTCCGAATAATCGTAACCAAACATTTTGTCGCGACAGACCGCCAGTTTTTCCAAGAACTTAGGATAGGCGGTTTTCCCGATATCCATGTCGCCGTATTTCTTTTGGTCGCGCTTGGTGTAGTCCTTCATGGCGCGTTTAAGGGCGTTAGCTATGCCTACGTAGTCAACAACCAGTCCGCCAACCTTGTCTTTATACACTCGGTTTACGCGCGCGATTGCCTGCATCAGGTTATACCCGCGCATGGGTTTATACACATACATGGTGGCAAGGCTCGGCACGTCAAAACCGGTTAGCCACATGTCTACGACGATTACGATTTTGAGCGGGTCAGCATCATCCTTAAAGCGCTTTGCCATCTCCTTCACATGGGCCTTATTGCCTACGACGTCGAACCACCACTCGGGGTCTTGATTGCCCATGGTCATGACAACGCCGAGCTTGCCCTCGTCCTTCCAAGACGGTCGCAGCTCGCATATACGTTGATATATAGCCATGGCAGCGGGGCGCGAATACGCAACGATCATTGCCTTGCCGGTGAGTTCGTGTGCACGGTTGGTCTCATAGTGCTCTACGATGTCCTGACATAGGGCATCGATAACTTCGGGTGCACCTAGAACGGCGTCCAGATTTGCAAAGTTGCGCTTGCTTGCGTCAATGGTTTCGGCGTTAGCCTGCTCGGTGAGCTTTTCGTACTCATCATCAACTTTTGCAAGGATGCCCTGATCCAGTTTGAGTGCGACGACGCGGCTCTCGTAGAACACGGGTCGAGTTGCGTCGTCCTCTACTGCCTGAGTCATGTCATAGACGTCAATATAATCGCCGAAAACCTCGCGAGTCGATCGATCTTCGGCAGAAATAGGGGTACCGGTAAAGCCGATGAAAGTCGCATTCGGAAGGGCGCGGCGGATGAGCAACGCGGTGCCCGTGTGCTTCTTGCCGTCACGGTCGTATTTCTCCTCGAACCCGTACTGCCCGCGGTGCGCTTCATCCACCATCACGACGACGTTCTTGCGCTCGGAGAGGGCGATGGCCTCCTCCTCGAATTTCTGCATAGTGGTGAAAATGATGCCGTTGGCGCGGCGGCTCGAGATCTGCTGCGCAAGATCGGCGCGGCTCTGCGCCTGAACGGGCGTCTGGCGCAGGAAATCTGAGCATCTGGAGAACTGCGCGAACAGTTGCGAGTCGAGGTCATTGCGGTCGGTAATCACCACGATGGTCGGGCTGTCGAGTTTCTCTTCGAGCAGATGGGCAAGGAAAACCATCGAAAGCGACTTGCCCGAGCCCTGCGTGTGCCAGAAGACGCCGCCCTTGCCGTCGCCGCCGATGGCCTCATGCACGCTTTCGAGCGCTTTGTTCACCGCGAAGTACTGATGGTATCCCGCG
>ERZ1106943.3638-NODE-3638-length-11477-cov-19.955875_pt1 | contig 11477 bp, 6 predicted proteins | sample MGYA00403671_ERZ1106943 | MGnify/ENA primary metagenome ERZ1106943 (study PRJEB35170, sample SAMEA104062427) | human gut metagenome | biome: human gut; feature: human-associated habitat; material: faeces | place: Denmark | collected 2012-06-14 ...
ATGGCTTCACTGAAAGAGGTAAAAAATAGAATAAGCTCCGTCAAGAGTACGCGTCAGATAACTTCGGCGATGAAGATGGTGGCGTCCGCCAAGCTGCATAAGGCACAGGGGCGGATTGAGAATATGCTGCCCTATCAACGGAAGCTGAACGAGATTCTGACAAACTTCCTGAGTACGGATGTTACGGTAGAGTCTCCCTATACCGAGGAGCGTCCGGTAGGGAAGGTGGCAATTGTGGCATTCTCGTCCAATTCATCTTTATGCGGCGCTTTCAACTCCAACGTGGCAAAGATGCTGGAGCGTACACTGGAAGACTACCGGTCGCTGGGCAAGGAGAATATCCTGGTGTATCCCGTAGGCAAGAAAGTGGAAGAAGCTGTAAAGAAATTGGGATATGAGCCGCAAGGCAGTTATCAGGAAATGGCCGACAAGCCTTCGTATGTGCAGGCTTACGAGCTTGCCGGGCGCCTGATGAAAGAGTTTCTTGAAGGGCGCATCGACAAGGTGGAGCTGATTTATCATCATTTCAAGTCTATGGGCTCGCAGGTGCTGACGAGAGACAACTATCTGCCCATCGACTTGGGCAAGGTAGCCGAAGAAGCAACCGGGACTGTCGGAAAAAGCAGTTTCAACAATGATTATATTGTAGAGCCCTCTGCTTCCCAACTGGTGGCCGAGCTTCTTCCTAAAGTGTTGAGCCAGAAGATTTATACGGTCTTGTTGGATTCGAACACTTCCGAGCACGCGGCACGTATGCTTGCCATGCAGGCTGCCACGGACAATGCCAATGAGCTGATTCAGGATTTGACGAAGCAATACAACAAGAGCCGCCAGCAGGCGATTACGAATGAGCTGCTGGACATCATTGGCGGAAGTATGAAATAATTTTTCCGGCAGGAAACAAGGAGATGTGTCAAAATACACTTGACGGTTTCTTTTAGGCACGGATTACACGGAAAACACGGATTTCACAGATTTTCTTTATTCTTTTTCTGTGAAATCCGTGTTTTCCGTGTAATCCGTGCCTAAAAAAGAAACCAATAGTAAGCGGACTTTAGTTTTGACACACATTCTCTTTTTTTAAGGATGCCGTCCGTGCGGCAAAAAACATTCGGCCGGTTTTTCTTTTCCTTGGTTTATTTGTACTACCTTTACCGTTCTAAAATAAACCGAAAAGAACAATGGAGCAGAACCCCGAATCAGCGCTTGCGTGGCAATTCATCGAAAGCACAGGTACTCATCTTTTTCTGACAGGCAAAGCCGGAACCGGTAAAACCACTTTTTTGCGCAAGCTTAAGCAGGAAAGTCCCAAACGTATGGTAGTCGTTGCGCCCACCGGCATAGCGGCCATCAATGCCGGGGGTGTTACCATCCATTCGTTCTTTCAGATTCCGTTCGCACCTTATGTGCCCGAAAGCTCGTTCAGTACGAATGGAAAGGCAAGCTACCGCTTCCGTTTCGGTAAGGAGAAAATCAATATCATACGCAGCATGGATCTGCCGGTGATTGATGAAATCAGTATGGTACGCGCCGACCTGCTGGATGCGGTAGATGAAATGCTCCGCCGCTACCGCGACCCCTACAAACCGTTTGGCGGTGTGCAGTTGCTGATGATTGGCGACCTGCAGCAGCTGGCTCCCGTAGTGAAAGACGAGGAATGGCAGATGCTCAGCAAGTACTACGACACTCCCTATTTCTTCTCCAGCCGCGCGCTGAAGCAGACGGAATATTGCACCATCGAGCTTAAGACCGTATACCGGCAGAATGACGGAGACTTCCTGGAACTGCTGAACCGCATCCGTGAGAACCATTGCGACCCGCAGGTGCTGGAAACGCTGAACCGCCGCTACATCCCCGGTTTCCAGCCTCGGAAAGAGGAAGGATATATCCGTCTGGTCACCCATAACTATCAGGCGCAGCGTATCAACAGCTACGAGCTGGAACAGCTTCCGGGACGTTCCTATGCGTTTCGTGCTACTGTCGAGGGGAAGTTTCCCGAATATTCATACCCCACGGACGAAGTTCTCGAACTGAAAGAAGGCGCTCAGGTGATGTTCGTGAAGAACGACTCTTCCGGCGAGCACCGCTACTACAACGGTATGATTGGTGAGGTAACCTCCGTTTCTGCCGGCAGTATCGAGGTACGCGCCAAAGACAGCGGGGATACTTTTCTGTTGCAGGAAGAGGAGTGGACGAATGCAAAATACGTCTTGGACGAAGACAGCAGGGAGATTGTAGAAGATATTGAAGGTACTTTCCGGCAGTTTCCCCTGAAACTGGCGTGGGCCATTACAATCCACAAGAGTCAGGGGCTTACGTTTGAACGTGCCATTATCGACGCCAGCGCATCCTTTGCACATGGGCAGACGTATGTGGCACTGAGCCGTTGCAAGACGCTGGAAGGCCTGGTGCTCAGCGCACCGCTTTCGGCAAAGGCTGTTATCAGCGACCGTGCCGTAGACCGGTTTACGGAAGAAGCCCGCCGGAACGAACCGGACGAAAACCGCTTCCATTCACTGCAACGTGCCTATTTTCACGGGCTGCTGTCGGAACTGTTTGATTTCCTGCCGCTGGCACAAGCGTTGCAGCGCTATGTACGGCTGGTCGATGAACATCTTTATAAACTCTATCCCAAGCAGCTTGCCGCCTACAAAGAGGCGGTGGAGCGTTTCCGCGAAAAGGTGGTAAAAGTGGCGCAGAGGTTCGGCATACAGTACAACCGCCTGATTGACGCCGCACAGGATTATGCTGCGGACGAAACCCTGCAGGAGCGGATTGTTGCGGGAGCCGGTTACTTTAAAGATGAAATGGCGCTTTTGTATCCCGTATTGATAGGGCCACGCGCTCTTGCCACGGATAATAAGGTGCTGAAGAAGCAACTGAATGCAGCCAAAGAGGAACTGAATACACTTTTCCTGTTGAAAGACGGGCTGCTGGCATACATAACGGAACACGGATTCCGCACAGCCGGGTATTTGAAGCGGAAAGCCATACTGTCTATCGGCGAGCATGCTGTCTCCGGCAAAGAGGACTTGAAGCGGAGAAGCATGCCGGATACGGTGGAGAAGAACATGCAAGACCGCAAGAGGAAAGAAACGATGGCATCTTCCGTTCAAGTGCCCTCGGACGTACTGCATCCCGAACTATACGACCGCCTGGTGGCTTGGAGAAATACGGAAGCAGCCCGTTTGGGGCTGCCGGTCTACACGGTCATCCAGCAAAAGGCCATTTTGGGCATCAGCAACCTGTTGCCTGCCGATAAGGACATGCTTGTCCGCATCCCTTATTTCGGGAAGAAAGGGGTAGAGAAGTACGGAGACACCATTCTGGAAATAGTATATGCGTACTGCAAGGAGAAAGGATTGGCAGAGCCGGAGCTTATGCTTTAGTATGGTCGAACCGCTGTATCTGATTATATCAGTCTGTGATGTTTACGGTTAGAACGGCGTCCGGTTGCCCTGCTGTACTTCGATGCGTATGCCGAATGCACCGTTGGCGGATTTCATTTCAAATGCTCCCTTGAAGTTGTTCTTCTCCCACGGCAATGCCGAACGGTTGGGAACTTTCCAGCCGTCCTTGTCGTACTCGCCGTATGTATTGATACGCATTCCGTTCTTCAGTTTGAAGCTGCCCATTTGCAGGTTCTCCGGCGATGACCAGAAGCCCGTCAGCCCAAACGGATTCATGCTGTAAACGGTGGCGTTGGTGAGCGAGAACACATTTGAAAGCCCCTGCGAGTAGGTCGCGTCCGGGTTGAGACGGAATATCCGGCTGTAGTCTTTGCTTGCATCCGGTATTTCCAACGTAAACCGGGGCAGGCGGGGAGCTTCCATTCTCATGAGGCTCATGTCCAGGAGAAAGCCGTCATAATTCTTCGTTTCGGGTAGGAATGTCCCTTCGGGCGGCGTACCGTCGGGCAGGCTATGGGAGCGTATGCTGTCGCCCTTCGCTTCGGTTTGGGCGTGCAGTGAAACGACGCTTGCCAGTAGGGCGATGATAAAAAAACAAACTTGTTTCATGATTGGGCACGGTTATTGTTTTCTTCTCAGACAAAGATAATCCTTTCCGTCAATTTTCTGAAACTTCTTTATATTATTTCTTATTCTTTATACTATCAGTTTATAGCCTATCCCCCGCACGTTTACGATGCGTATGCGGTCGTCTTGCGCCAGCTTGTGGCGCAGCTTCGTTATGAATACATGCAGGCTGCGGGAGTTGAAGAAGCTGTCGTCTCCCCAAAGGTCGAGCAGTACATTCTGGGTATTGACCACCTGATTGCGGTTCTCGCAGAGGCGCTTCAGTATTTCCGATTCGCGGTGTGAGAGTTCCATTTCCGTATCGGCGTGCGGAGCAGCACCGGTTCCTGTATACGACAGCCGTTGTGTGACGGGGTTGAACCGGTAATTGCCTATTTCAAAGTCGGTGGCCTCTTTGGGAGCAGGTTCCGTAAAGTTGAAAGCCTTGCCCGCCAGCGATTTGATACGGATAATCAGTTCCTGCATGCCGAAAGGTTTCTTCAGATAATCGTTGGCGCCGAGTTCAAAGCCCTCTACAACGTCATTGATGGCAGAGCGTGCAGTGAGGAAAAGCACCGGCGTGTGCTTGTCGGTCTGGCGGATGCGGCGTACCATTTCGAAGCCGTCCATACGGGGCATCATGACGTCTGCCACCAGCACATCGGGGCGCAGGTCGAAGAACAGGCGCAACCCCTCTTCGCCGTCGGCAGCGGTGTGGATAATGAAACTTTGCCCTTCCAGCGTGTCCTTTATAATCATGGCGAGGGTCTCTTCATCCTCAACCAGCAATACTTTTATTTTATCCATGACATCCTTGTCTTTCTTGTTATTCTTGTTTATTATGTAATATCTGTATGTACTCCGGGGATATATTCCTGTTTCTCCTAAGTAAACTTCCGTTTCCGCCGGGAGAAACTTCCGTTCTCATTAGGGGAAACGACAGTTCCCTTTAAAGGAAACGCGCGTTCCCCTTAAGGGAAACCGGAGTTTCTTCCGGGGGAAACGGACGGGTACTCCTTTTATCCGTTCGGAAATCTCAGAGTGAACGTGCTTCCTTTGCCCGGTTCGCTCTTTACCGTTACGCTTCCGCCGTGCTTTTCGGTCATGGTCTTGACATAGAACAGACCGAGGCCGTAGCCCTTCACGTTGTGCAGATTGCCGGTGGGAACGCGGTAGAACTTATCGAATATGTGGCTCTGCTTTTCGGGAGCGATACCTGTTCCACGGTCACTGATGGCGATTTCAACAAACTCTCCTTGTTCGGCAGAGGCGGTTTGCCGGCAACGGATGTTTACGTCCGCTGCTTCGGGCGAGTATTTTATGGCATTGTCAATCAGGTTGCTGATGATGTTGCTGAAGTGCGTACGGTCTGCCGTGAGGGTAAGTCCGGCAGGCTCGATGTCCGTAGAGATATGCACGGGCTTCTCCGCCTTCAATTTATGCTGCTCGATAAGCGGTTCGAGAATGCTTTCCATGGACAGCGGTTCCGGATGCAGGCGGAAGGTCTTGCGGCGTTCCATGCTCATGGAGAGTATCTGCTCGACAAGTCCGCTGAGCCGTTGCAACTGCTCCTGGCAGATGCGCAGATACTTGTCGCGTTGTGCCTTTTCTTCCGCCTGGTTAAAGTTCAGCAGGGCATCGTTGGCGGCATAGGCTACGGCGATAGGGGTTTTCAGTTCGTGGGTGATGTTGTTGGTAAAGTCGCTTTTCATCTCCTCCAGCGTCTTTTGCTGCAAGATGGTGCGGATAAGTATCCAGAACGCGAAGCAGAGGATGATGAGGATAACGAACGAGGTAGTCAGAATGCCCGACATCTGCTTCAGCACCAACGGGGTAACGGGTTCCATCCAAAGGCGGTAGCTCTGATGGGTACTGATGTCGAAAGCGTACTCGTATAGCTTGGCTTCGGGGCTTGGAACGTATCCGGGAGTACCGGCCACGGCAAGCGTGTCTGTAAACGTATGGGGAGATGCTTTGTCGTTTGTATAGATATGCTCCAGGCGATGGGGCAGCGTGATGCCCCGGTCTTTGAGCTGAAAGGTGAGCAGGCTGTCGTATACAAGGACATCAGGGTCGGAAATGACATCCAGGCCGGAGTGCAGGCCGCGCTGGAAATATGTGGCGAGTTCCAGCATGCTGTTCTGGTCGCGCAGAATAACATCCAGCCCGCTGTTTGCCCTCAGTGCGGCTTGGGGCGGAACATCGGTGTCTTTTATGGCGGCTTCCAGCTTCTTTTGGGCTGAATCGGCATTCAGCCATTGAGCCTTGTTCCGGTCTTTGTTCCGTTCTATGAAAAGTACATCGTCGGAGTCCGGGACGGCGATGCCATCACGGGTGATAATAGCCTGTACGGAGGAATTGTCCGAGATACTCATCAAAAGGGTGTCGCTCTTTTGATGAATGACCTGCTGGTCGGAGGTTTCTTCTTTCCGGCCGTTGCGGTCTATGCTGGTGGTGCTGTGTACATAGGTTTTGTTTTGCGTTCCGTCTTTCTCGAATCCGGCGGATACGCTCACTGTCCCATGGTCGGCACTGTCCTTGCGCATCCTTTCCACACGCAGCATCATTTCGTTATAGTCGCTCATGCGCATGGCTTCTATGATGTTGCGTTCCAGGTCGTTGCGCATGGTGCGGTACAGCCCGCCGAGCCAGTAGGCCTGGTAGGAGAAGATACCCGCCAAAGACAGGATAACGAGTATGGCAATGTATTTCAAAGGCAGTTTCATGGTGGTTCCTTGATATTTGTGCAGGCAAAGATAAGGAGTTATGGTGTGCGGTGTATCGTGCGATAAGACTAAATAACACTTCCGGTAACAGTAGATAACACTTGGTAAGCAGGCGATAACACAAAGTCGGGCGGGTAATGCCGTACTTTGCGGTGTGAAAACGAATTAAAACATCAAATACAATAAATTAAAGCATCGAATACGTATGAAACGATTTTATCTGTTATCTGTAATCAGCCTTTTTAGTGCCGGTATCTCCGCCCAGGAAATCACCGGCGGAGAACGTACCCTCAGCGCCGACAGCATCATTACCTCGGATGCCCGCCTGGACAGTATCTACCAAAGCCTGCCCGAAGTGATGATTACCGGCGAACGCCCCGTAGTCAAAGCCTCGCAAGGCAAACTGGTGTATGACTTGCCGCGGCTTATCCGCGACCTGCCCGTGGACAATGCCTACGATGCCGTAAAGGAACTTCCCGGCGTAACCGAGATGAACGGCGGCTTGCAACTAGCAGGGCAGGGTGTCACCGTCATTCTGAACGGAAAAGTGACCACCCTCAGCGTCGAACAGCTTTACACACTGTTGCGGAGTATCCCCGCAAGCCGGATAGAAAAAGCCGAAGTGATGTATAACGCACCCGCCCGCTACCAGGTGCGCGGCGCACTTATCAACGTGCAACTGAAGCAAACCGCGGACGGTCCCTCTTCCTGGCAGGGCGAACTCTACGGCAAATACAATCAGAAGCATTACGAAGGTTTTGAGGAGCGCGCCAGCCTTTTATATAACGGAAATAAATTCTCAACGGATTTTCTTTACTCGCACAAACACGGCCGTACTTACACTACGACGGACAAAGATGCTATGCACGCTTTGGCGGATGGCTCGGTGTACCCGATGGCAACCGATGAGGTACGCCGCGGCCGTTCGCATACGCATAGTTTCCGGGTGGGAGCCGATTATACTATCGCTAAAGACCATCAGTTGAGCTTTGTCTACAACGGTAACTATACAACGTCTCACAACCGGATGAATATCAACGGTTCGCAGCAGTCCGCCACGTTGAGCAACAGCACCGACTGGCTTCACAACGGCCGGCTGGACTATTCTACGCCTTTTGGCATGAAAGCCGGTGTGGAGTTCACTTACTACCGTTCTCCGTCCGACCAGTTGCTGAACAGCCGCCTGCTGGAAAACGACGAGCTTGACTTCTTTACACAGGACTGCCAGCGCATCAACCGCTGGAAAATGTTTCTGGCGCAGGAACACAGCCTGGGCAAGGGCTGGGGACTGAATTACGGTATTGTCTATACTACCGGCATCGACAACAGTTACCAATATTACTACGACCCGGAGACCGGCGAACAGTTGGGAGATGAAAATACAACTTCGTTGGCAGCCGGTGATAATTCCGCCGGTAACTTCACTAATATGAAATCCCGCAAACGGGAAGAAACGCTGAACATCTATGCAGGTTTCAGCAAGAGTTTCGGCGATAAGCTCTCGCTGGATGCCTCGCTGGCTGTGGAGCGTTATAAAACGCCCGTTTGGAACCAGTGGGATTGGTATCCTACCGTCAACCTGAACTATATGCCTGCCCCCGGACATATCCTGCAACTTGCGCTGAGCAGCGATAAGCACTATCCCGACTATTGGGCCGTGCAGGATGCTGTTTCTTATATCGGCGGCGGATATTCCGAGATTCACGGCAACCCTCTGCTGAAACCTGCGCAAAGCTATGAGTTTCAAATGAACTATATCTTAAAGAGCAAGTACATCTTCAGCACCTGGTTCAGCCACACCAAGGACTACTCGGTACAGACGCTTTACCAGTCCTCGCAACGGCTGGTTGAAATCTATAAATACCTGAACTTTGACTACCGCCAACAGTTTGGCATACAGGTATCAGTGCCCTTTAAGGTAAAGAACTGGTTGAATTCCCGCCTGACCTTTATCGGCATCTGGCATCGCGAGAAAGACAGCGACTTTTGGGATATCCCCTTCGACCGCAAACAGTGTTACGGCATCGCCCAAATGAACAACACCTTCACCCTTTCCACCAAGCCCGACCTGAAGCTGACCGTCACCGGATTTGTGCACAGCAAAGCGATTCAGGGAATTTACGACCTGCCTGTTTCCGGCAATGTAAATGCCGCCTTGCGCTATGGCTTTGCCAAGGGAAAGGCCGTCCTGAATCTGTATTGCAACGATATATTCGAGACCGGGCAGATTTCTCCGCGCATCCGCTTCCAGACGCAGAATGTAACCAACCATTACTCTTGTTTCCGCGAGTTGGGCGTATCGTTCACATACAAGTTCGGCGGTTATAAGGAAAAGAAGAGGGAAGGAGTGGATACGTCGCGGTTCAAATGATTGTTTGATAACCAATCCTGTTCGGGTAGTTAAGCTGATACTAAATTCTTTTTCATATACCTGCATTTTCCTTTCTTTTTTGTACTTTTGCAGCTTTCAAAAAAAACAAAGTTGTTATTTAAAGAAAAGACCCTATATATGAAATCGGATATCGAAATAGCACGCAGCATTGAACTGAAGAAAATAAAGCAGGTTGCCGAAAGTGTCGGCATTCCCCGTGAAGAAGTAGAGAACTACGGCCGCTACATTGCCAAGATTCCCGAACACCTGATTGACGAGGAGAAGGTAAAGCAGAGCAACCTGATTCTGGTAACCGCCATTACGGCCACAAAGGCAGGCATTGGCAAAACCACGGTCTCTATCGGCCTGGCATTGGGACTGAACAAGATAGGCAAGAAAGCCATCGTAGCCTTGCGCGAACCCTCGCTGGGTCCGTGCTTCGGCATGAAAGGCGGAGCGGCAGGCGGCGGCTACGCGCAGGTACTTCCTATGGAGAAGATAAACTTACATTTCACAGGAGATTTCCATGCCATCACTTCCGCTCACAATATGATTTCCGCTTTGCTGGATAACTATATCTACCAGCATCAGGCGGACGGATTCGGCCTGAAAGAAATCATCTGGCGGCGTGTGCTCGATGTGAACGACCGCTCCCTGCGCAGCATTGTTACCGGACTTGGACCACGTACCAACGGGGTTACCCTGGAGTCCGGTTTCGACATTACACCTGCATCGGAGATTATGGCAATTCTCTGTCTGGCAAAGGATACGGAAGACCTCCGCAGACGCATCGAGAATATCATACTTGGTTTTGACTATGAGGGCAAGCCGTTTACAGTGAAAGATTTAGGTGTGGCGGGCGCCGTCACCGTACTGCTGAAAGATGCCATCCATCCCAACCTGGTACAGACCACCGAAGGAACAGCCGCTTTTGTGCATGGCGGTCCGTTCGCAAATATAGCGCATGGCTGCAACTCCATTCTCGCTACCAAAATGGCTATGACCTTCGGCGATTACGTAGTGACCGAAGCCGGCTTCGGTGCGGACTTGGGAGCGGAGAAGTTCTATAATATCAAATGCCGCAAAAGCGGTCTGCAACCCAAGCTGACCGTTATCGTCGCCACTGCACAGGGATTGAAGATGCACGGTGGTGTCAGCCTCGACCGCATTAAGGAGCCGAACATGGAAGGACTGAAGGAAGGCTTCGGCAATCTTGACAAACACATCCGTAACCTGCGCTATTTCGGGCAGACCGTTGTGGTTGCCTTCAACCGTTTTGCCAGCGATACGGACGAAGAAGTAGAAGCTATCCGCCGTCATTGCGAAGAGGATTTGAAAGTGGGCTTCGCCATTAACAATGCCTTTGCCGAGGGTGGGGAAGGTGCGGTGGATTTGGCTAACCTCGTTGTGGAAACAATCGAAAAGAAGCCATCCGCCCCGTTGCAATATACTTACGGGGAAAACGATACCGTACAGCAGAAGATAGAGAAAGTGGCATGCAACCTTTATGGCGCAAGTGTAGTGACCTACAGCAGCGCTTCACGCAAGATGATGAAGCTTATCGAAGAAATGGGTATTGCACATTATCCCGTCTGCATAGCCAAGACGCAGTATTCTTTCTCTGCCGACCCCAAAATATACGGCGCTGTCAATAACTTCGAGTTCCACATCAAGGACATCGTTATCAACAACGGTGCGGAAATGCTCGTTGCCATTGCCGGTGAGATACTCCGAATGCCGGGGCTGCCCAAAGTGCCGCAAGCGGAGCACATCGACATAGTGGACGGCAATATAGAGGGGCTTTCCTGAACCTTCTTAAATAGAGAATTGAAAATAGAGAATTAAAAAATAAGCTGCGCAAGGTTCGTTTGAACTGCGCAGCTTATCTTTTTTACTTTTTATTGTAGAAACTATTATTTCCCGATTTCATAATCAGTAAGCGAACAGCGGATATTCCTTCATCTTGGCATTTACGCGTGCGCGGACGTCGGCAATGACCTGTTCGTTTTCTACGTTGGAGAGAACGGTCTCAATCATTTCAGCGATTTCCAGCATCAGGTCTTCTTTGGCGCCGCGGGTTGTGATGGCGGGAGTACCCAGACGGATACCGGAGGTCTGGAATGCGGAGCGGGTATCGAACGGAACCATGTTCTTGTTCACGGTGATGTCGGCAGATACCAATGCCTTTTCGGCTACCTTACCTGTCAGGTCGGGATATTTGCTACGCAGGTCTACCAGCATGGAGTGGTTGTCCGTACCGCCGGAAACGATGGTAAAGCCACGGTCTATCAGGGCTTGTGCCAGCGTAGCAGCATTCTTCTTCACCTGTTTGGCATATTCTTTCCATTCCGGTTGCAGAATTTC
>ERZ1106943.3644-NODE-3644-length-11465-cov-2.138650_pt1 | contig 11465 bp, 8 predicted proteins | sample MGYA00403671_ERZ1106943 | MGnify/ENA primary metagenome ERZ1106943 (study PRJEB35170, sample SAMEA104062427) | human gut metagenome | biome: human gut; feature: human-associated habitat; material: faeces | place: Denmark | collected 2012-06-14 ...
GATATAAATGCGTACCATGTTTCATATTTCCGCAGAAAGTGGGACGAGGAAAGAGGTTTTCATACCTGCAATTTAAGAAAAAGCAAGGGCTTTCATCTTGTTGTACAAGGTGCAGACCCTATTCCGAATTGCGAGGACGCATTTGAAAGCTATCATATAAAGCTTGTAAAAAAAGACGGTAAGATTGATTTTATAATTGACGATTTGCCTGTATTTTCATGGCAAGACGACGGAAAGGAATATGGTCCTGTTTTAGGCGGCGGAAAAATAGGTTTCAGACAAATGGCGCCTATGATTGGTGAGTATTCTAATCTAAAAGTATATTCTATATAAAATAGGAGAGGTAAAATGGATAAACAGAATAAAGCGTTCAAGGTGCTTGAATTTGACAAGATACTTGAACGGCTTTCATCATATACGGAGAGCAAAGACGTAAAAAAACGCATTGAAGAAATAGTTCCGTATACGGAATTAGAGGACGCAAGGGCGGCACAGAAAGAAACGACAGAGGCAATGTCAACCTTATTAAAGCTCGGCTCACCGCCGGTAAATCTGTCTGTTGAAAATGTGCTTGGAGCAGTAAAAAGAACAGAGCGTGACGGTGTACTTCATACAAAGGAACTTATGAACATATCAAGACTTTTGTATGTAGCAAGACGTATGAAGTCGTATATAGACGAATCAGCCGAAGAATGTACAATTCTTCACGGTATAGAGGAGGCTATCATAACGGCAAAACAACTTGAGGACAAAATTAATTCGTGTATCGTTTCTGAAAATGAAATTGCCGACGATGCGTCACCTGAACTTAACACAATCAGAAGAAAAATAAGAAATCTAAACGGCAAGATTAAGGAAAATCTTAATTCTATGATTCACTCAACGCATTACAAAAAGTTTTTGCAAGACCCTATTGTAACAATGCGTTCGGACAGATACGTTATACCCGTAAAGAGTGAATACAGAGGTGAAGTAAACGGTATTGTACACGATACGTCCGCGAGCGGTGCAACTCTGTTTATCGAGCCTATGAGCGTTGTAAACAACAACAACGAAATCCGTGATTTGCATACAAAAGAGCAACAGGAAATTGAGCGAATACTTGCGGAACTTTCGGCACTTGTTGCAGAAAACAGTCATACAATTTTTGTGGATTATAAGTATGTCACGGAGCTTGATTTTATGTTCTGTAAGGGCAGACTGTCGCTTGATATGAACGCAAATGAGCCTGTACTGAACGACAAGGGTATCATACGATATAAAAAAGCACGTCATCCGCTTATCGACAAAGAGAAGGTCGTGGCAAATGACATAATGCTTGGCGGCGAATATGATACGCTTGTCATAACAGGTCCGAATACGGGCGGTAAAACAGTAACGCTTAAAACTATCGGATTGTTTTCGATTATGGCGGCGGCAGGACTTCATATTCCGGCACAGGATAACAGTGAAGCGGCTGTGTTCCATCATATTTTTGCGGATATAGGTGACGAACAGTCAATAGAACAGAGCCTTTCGACATTCTCGTCACATATGGTCAATACGGTGAGCATACTTGAAAATATTGATTTTAATTCACTTGCACTGTTTGACGAATTGGGTGCGGGAACTGACCCGACAGAAGGTGCGGCACTTGCTATATCAATATTGGAATTTCTTCGTGCAAGAAAGGCTACAACCGTTGCGACAACTCATTACAGTGAATTGAAATTATTCGCGCTTTCGACTGACGGTGTGGAAAATGCATCATGCGAATTTGACGTTGCGACACTTCAGCCGACTTACAAACTTCTTATCGGTGTACCGGGTAAGTCAAACGCGTTTGCAATTTCACGCAGACTCGGACTTGACGAAAGAATAATTGACAGAGCAAACGATATATTGTCTGATGAGGATATAAAATTTGAGGACGTCATAACAGACCTTGAACAAAACCGTGCAAAGGCGAGAAAAGAGGCTGACGAGGCGGCAAGAATGAAGCGTGAACTTACCGATCTCAGAAAGCAGATTGAAAATGACAGAATAAAGCTTAAAGAAAATAAATCAAGAATACTTGATGAGGCAAGACGTGAGGCGAAAATACTTGTAATGGACGCAAAGGATGAGGCGAACAGCATTATTCGCGACCTTGAAAAAATGCGTCAGCAAGGTATTTCAAACGGCGGCAATCTTGACAAAAAGACTTCCGCAATGCGTGACAAGCTGAAAAAGAAAGAAGATACGATTGATAAGGCAATGGCGCGTGCGGCAAAGCCGAAGAAAACATATGTCGAACCGCCTAAAAATCTTAAACCGGGTGCAACTGTTAAAATCGTTGATATGAATCAAGAGGCGACAGTTTTAAAAGAACCTGATAAAAACGGCAATGTTCGTGTTCAGGCGGGTATTATAAAAATGGACGTGCATATAACGAACTTGCGTAAGGTTGAAGAAAAGAAGTCAAAGGAATTGGCTGAAAAGTACGTCAGAAGTACGAGGGCTTTTGAATCAAAGTCAAAGAACGTTTCAACGGAAGTTGACGTCAGAGGACAAAATCTTGAAGAAGCGTGGATGAATGTTGAAAAATTCCTTGACGATTGCTACCTTGCGGGAATTTCGCCTGTAAGCATTATTCACGGTAAAGGTACGGGCATTTTGCGTAAAGGCTTGCAGGGATATATGAAAAAACACAGATACGTCAAATCGTTCAGAAACGGCAGATACGGCGAGGGCGAAGACGGTGTAACGATAGTAGAATTAAAATAAGGTGATATAAATGGCAAAGGACAAAAAGACTGTAACAAATGCAATGCGTTTGCTTAATGCGTCAAAGATAAAATATGAAACGGTTGAATATGAAGCTGATGAAGTCGGCGAGCATTTCGGTGAGGCTATCGCCGAAATGACAGGTATTCCGCCTGAAAAATCATTTAAAACTCTTGTCGCAAGAGGTGACAAAACGGGTATAATGGTTAGCTGTATAGCGGTAAATCACGAAGTGGATTTAAAAAAACTTGCAAAGGTTTCGGGTAACAAAAAGGTTGAGATGATACACGTCAAAGAACTTTTGGGACTTACGGGGTATATCAGAGGCGGAGTATCGCCTGTCGGAATGAAGAAGAAATATCCGACATATATAAACGAAACGGCACAAAACTTTGAAACAATCGCAATCAGCGGCGGAAGATGCGGTACAACGCTTATCCTTTCGCCGAATGATGTGCAAAAAGCAACAGACTGCGTATTCGCAGACATAACGAAAGAATAACGGAGGGCAGAACTATGGCAATTTTTAAACCGGCGGACATACTTATTCCGCAAAATGTTGATTTCACAAAGTGGAGCGTTGTGGCGTGTGACCAATACACTTCTGAAAGAGAATATTGGGAAGATGTAAAAAATATTGTCGGCGACAGTCCGTCAACATTGAATATTATTTTCCCTGAGGTTTATCTTGAGGACGGTGACGGAGACGAACGTATCAAGAAGATAAACAGCACAATGGAGGAGTATATAAATAAGGGTATTTTCAGAGAATTAAAGGACACGTTTATATATGTAAAACGTACTCAGCCGAACGGAAAAACACGTCACGGTATTGTCGGAATGCTTGATCTTGAAGAATACGATTTTTCAAAAGGCTCACAGTCAAAAGTTCGTGCAACTGAGGGTACAATTATCGAACGTATTCCGCCAAGACAGCGTATAAGAAAAAATGCACCGCTTGAGGCACCGCATATCCTGATACTTATTGATGACAGAGAAAAAGCGGTTGTTGAACCGCTTGAAAATCAGATAAATGATTTTGAAAAGATTTATGATTTTGACCTTATGAAAAATTCGGGACATATCGTGGGTTATAATGTAAATGAAAGTGCAAAGAAGAATATACTTGATGCAATAGAAAAACTCGGCGATAAGGCTGATTTTGAGGCGAAATACGGTGTTAAGGATAAGGGCGTGTTGATGTTCGCGGCAGGTGACGGAAATCATTCTCTTGCAACCGCAAAGACTTGTTGGGAAGAAATTAAAAAGGAACTTTCAGAGGAAGAAATTAAAACTCACCCTGCACGTTTTGCGTTGGTTGAGCTTATGAATATCCACGACGAAACACTTGAATTTGAACCTATTCAACGTGTAATATTTGAAACAGAGCCGAAGAAATTGCTTGATGAACTTGTTGCGTTTTACGGTGCGGAATATGAAGATAACGGCGGTCAGCGTATTGATTATACATACGGCGGTAATGAGGGCAGTATCTATATTAAGAATACAGACTCAAATCTTCCTGTCGGAACACTTCAAAAATTTCTTGATAAGTACCTTGCCGAAAATGGCGGTAAAATTGATTATATCCACGGAAACGACGTTGTAAGAAATCTTGCAAAGGCAGATAATACAATCGGTTTTATGGTTGATTCAATGGAGAAGAACGACTTGTTCACAACAGTTATAAAGGACGGCTCACTTCCGAGAAAAACTTTCTCAATGGGTGAGGCGGCAGATAAGAGATTTTATCTTGAATGTAAGAAAATCAGATAATAAAAAAGTGCGGTCAAATAAAATGACCGCACTTTTCAAAAAAGTAGACAAAACCTTTATGGTTTTGTCTACTTTATTTTGGGGAGTTTGAGGTGCTTTTTCAGTAGTTTTGCCTGTGGCAAAACCGCTCTACGAGCGTCGGATGTCTTTCCGATACGACCTCATTAAAAATCATTTCTGGCGACATGTGCGGCAGAAATGGCTTAAAATCTAAAGTTTCGACTTCGGAGGAACTTTATGATTTTTTCTCTGAAAATACTCAAAAATTACATCTATGATGTGATTTTTGGAGCTGTCGACATTTTGGCGACAGGCTCTGGTCTTTATATTCTCTTGCTTGCTTTATGATAAATAAAATACGCAAAAACGGCTGTGACAAATTCGGCGAACGGAAAGCTTATCCATACGCCTACTGCACCGAAAAATCTACTGAAAACGAAAGCAGCTGGAATTATGATTATTATATATCTAAAAAGCGAAATCCACAATGACGGCATACCTTTTCCAAGCCCCTCCAAAGCACCGGAGGACGTTACGGATACAGCTGATACGATAAATCCTATACTGATAATGTTAAGTGCCGTAACGCCTAATTTAAGCGTGGCAGGGTTTGCAGTAAACATTCCGAACAGTGTAGACGGCATAATCCACGAAAGTGCAGTACCCAAAGCCATAATTATTGCCGACAGCAAAAGTGCGGTGTTATATATTTGCTTAACACGTTTGTGTTCACCTGCACCGTAGTTATAGCCTATGATAGGTCTGATACCTTGAATAAGACCGTTGGCGGTTAGGTATATAAATGTTTGAAGTTTGTAGTATACACCGAGTACAAGAACATATGAGCCTGAAAATTCGGAAAGTATTCCGTTAAGTGCCGTTATAAGCAATGACGGAAGTGCCATATTAAGCATAGCCGGTACACCGATTGAGTATAACCTTTTCAGAAGTCGTTTGCCGGATTTGAGCAGACTTATTCTGAATTTTGCCTGAATAGGACTTGCAAAGTAGAATATGAAGTAAATGATAAGCGTTATAGTCTGTCCTATACCTGTGGCAAGTGCCGCACCTTGAATACCCATAGCGGGAAAAGGTCCTAAGCCGAATATCATTAACGGGTCAAGAATAATGTTTGTGACACAACCGCATATCATACTTATCATTGATACGTTCATTCTGCCGACTGCTTGGAAAATCTTTTCAAATGCTATGCCGACATTTACTATTGTTGAAAATGAAAACACGATAGTTGAGTACATTACGGCAAGATTGATAATATCTGTATCGGTTGTGAACATTTTTACGAAGTACGGCATACCGAATATTGAAAAGAAGGTAAGTATAAGTCCGTGTATAAAGCTTAGAAACAATCCGTAAGTTGTTGCTCTGTCTGCGTTCTGCATTTCGCCCGCACCGAGATGGAATGCAACTACCGCATTTATGCCTACACCAAATCCGACTGCGATAGAATTGACAAGATTTTGAATTGGGTAGACAAGCGAAAGTGCGGTCATTGCGTTTTCGCTCACTTTTGCGACAAAGAAACTGTCGATGATATTGTACAGTGAATTTACCGCCATAGATATTATCATAGGCAAAGCCATTGAAAGCACAAGCGGCAATATCTTTTTTTCTTTCATAAACGTTTGATCCATAAATAATTCTCCTTATATTTATTCCGAAAAAAAACTATAGGGTTAATACTGTTTGACTCAAAAACAGAAAACCCTATAGTCTCATTATAATCCGGACAAGATTATTCAATTTTATATCAACCTGTCGGACAGGCTCAAATTTTATATAATTTCCACAGTATGTCTTGTTGCGTGACAGTTTACGTTTACTGCAACCGGCAAGCCTGCAATGTGGGTAGGGAATGTTTCCACATTTACGGCAAGGGCGGTTGTTGTACCACCCATACCCTGAGGACCTATTCCCAGTTTATTTATTCTTTCTAAAAGCGTTTTTTCAAGCTCTGCATAAAAAGGATTGGCATTTGGAACGTCAATATCTCTTGTAAGAGCCTTTTTAGCAATTTGTGCCGCTTTATCCATAGTACCGCCGATACCTACGCCGATTATCATAGGCGGACAAGGGTTTGCACCGGCTTTTTTGACTGTTTCGATAACGAAGTCAATAACTCCGTTTATGCCGTCTGACGGATTAAGCATTTTAAGTCTGCTTTTATTTTCACTGCCGAAGCCCTTCGGTGCAAATGTGATTTTAATTTTATCGCCTTTAACGAAGTCATAGTAAATAACAGCCGGAGTATTATCCTTTGTATTCACTCTGTCAAGCGGATCGCGGACAACCGACTTTCTTAAATATCCGTCTGTATATCCCATTGAAACACCCTTGTTTACGGCGTCTGTTATTGTGTCACCCTCAACAAAAACTTCATTGCCGATTTCGATAAAGAACACCGCCATACCGGTATCCTGACAAATAGGAACTTCTTTGCTGTCGGCAATTTCGGCATTCTTCAAAAGGTTTTCTATAACACCTTTTGAAATATCCGATTTTTCGGTTTTGACACTGTTGCTAAGTGCAGATTTGATGTCTTTGTTTATATGACAATTTGCTTTGATACACATACCCTTAACAACTTCTGCAATGTCATTTGAATTTATAATACGCATAAATTTTTCTCCTTATCTTATATCAATACCCATGAGTCAAACCATTTCAAGAAGTGGTCAACGTAGTCTACACTGCACGGATGACCCGAAAGAATAGGGTAGAACATTGCAAACAATACGATTGCAAGTCCTGCATATACAAATGCACCGTACATAACCGCCTTTTTATTCTTCGCCTCGTTATAGATGTTGAGGATTGAATAACCGAGCATAAGCACGATAAACGGTACGCAAGGGAAGTAGTGGTATATAAACGTAAGTCTTGTAACAGGTATCCACGATACAAGCTGTGCAAGGTAAGCGATTACAAGGAATAATGCGTTTTTATCTCTGTTCTTGAAAATCAAATATACCATATAGAAGAATGCCGGAATACCAATCCACCATACAAGCGGATTACCGAACGAGCTGATACCCTCTTTAACCTCCGATGTAATTGTTCCCGAATAGTACCATATAGGACGTTTCATAATAATCCATTCATACCAACGTGACGAGAACGGATGCTCTGAGCCGAGAACGGTCTTTGAATGGTAAGTAAGCATTGAACTTTGGTTATCAATAATAGTCTTGAAACCTTGCGAATTCGGTGCTTGCAAGTACGGAATATATGCAAGACAGTATATAATAAGCGGTACTATTACGAAGAATATACAGCACCATAAAATTGTTTTTATCATATACGGCTTAAAGTTGTCAATTATAAATTTGTGACTTATTCCGTTTGTTTCGCCATTTGGTGTTTTAACTGCGACACGGTACTCACTGTAACGCTTGTAAAGTGTTATGAAGAACAGTACCGCAAGTCCGGCACCTGCATATATACCTGTCCATTTACTTGCTATGCCGAGTCCCATACTGATTCCGCACAATGCAAGTGTGATAAGTCCTTTTTTGAATGACGAATCATAGAAACTTGTGCTGTAATACTTATACATAAAGTAGTACATCAGCATTACAAAGAATGTGATATATACGTCTATTGTTGCAATTCTTGTCTGTGCGAAGTGCATAAAGTCGAATGTGAGCAAAAGGCAAGTAACTATTGCAAGCCAAGATTTCTTTAGCAATTTCTTTGCAAAAAGGTATATAAGCGGTAACATAAATATACCGAATACAGTACCGACAATTCTCCAGCCGAACGGACACATTCCGAATATTCTTATACCGATTGAAATAAATACTTTACCAAGCGGTGGGTGAGTCCATTCGTATACGTTTAGATGATGTACAAATTCATAGCCTGTACGTCCGTGATAAATTTCGTCAAAGTATGTGCCGTTTCTGAATGATGAACGCTCCGGAACTTCCTGCTGTTCGTCAAACAAAGCCTGTCCCTCTGACGGTGTTGCCGAAACGGGCTCTATAAGGTTGCCCGAAGAATCAAGCAAGGCAAATTCTTTCATTGAAAGCTCTGTGCCGTTTGTTGAAAGTGTAACATATCTTGCGGTAACGCTCTTTGTTTTTTCTTCCCAATGGAATACAGAACCCTCTGTAAGTGTTTCCGTAGCGGTTGTATTGTTTGATGAGTCCGCAAAAGTGATTGTTAAATTGCGGTTGTCCTCAAGTTCATATGAACCAAGGAAGAATTTATATTGGCTGATGTTGCAGTCCTTACCCAAATCAAGCGTTACAGGTGCGTCTGAAATCATATATTCCGTTTCTGCCGCGTGCATATCGCCGAGGTCGTAAAGTGCGATACATGAATATACAACGACTATAGCCGCCATTGCAATAACGTCTACACGGGTTATTTTAGGGAATATTTCGCTTACGGTGAATTTAGCCTGTTTCTTAACAGGAGTATTTGAGAATGTTTTTGAACTTTTTGTATTCTTTTGATATGCTTGTTTTGAATTTTTCGTACTCTTAACTTCTTCTTTTACCGTATCTTTAAGTTCGTTGCCTGCATAAAGTTTTTGCGTCAAGTAAACTACAAATATCATAAGTGCGACATTTATTAAAGACGCAATCAAAACAGGTGCGGAACGGAAGTAGTCGTTCGGACTTTTTTCGTATACAAACAGTACCCATGCAGTGTTAAAGAACTGCGAAAGTGTAACAAGTGCATACATAATAAAGTTTTTGAAATCAGTCACTGAAACAAATGCCAAAAGCAAAAGCCCCATTGCAGGGAATGCGTAACGGTCGTGCATTTTTGTTGAAAGCATATATGTCATAAACGCAAGCAATGCACCGACAAAGTAATACTTCGCATTGTTTTTGCTCTTGAAGAATACATATACCGAATATGCGACAATGGCAATAAGGAATACATAACCGATAACAGTTGTGAACGATGAAAGACCTTCCCAGTTTTTACCCAATGCACCCCACAAGTTAAACGCATTGACCGTTAGGTAAGGATATGACGCCATAGTCGTGGTGTATTGGTCGATTACATTTGATATTCCGAACGGAAGTGCAAGCAACACCATAAGGATTATTGCACTGACACCAAATCCTAAATTCTTTAACAGCTTTTCTTTGCTGAAATCTTTTATAAATACATTTTCGATTATACCGAATATAAGTATAGGCGTAAATATAAATGCCTGCGGTTTTATGAATATACATATTGCGAACATAAAATATGAATAAATCATTTTCTTTTCGCTTATGAAGTATATCATAAGAAGTATAAACAATGTATATACCGAATCAACTTGTCCCCAAAGAGAACAGTTTACTACAGTTGCGGGATTGAAAAGGTATAGCGACGCGAACACGGTTGAAAGTCCATCTGAAAACTTTTTCTTTGCAACTTTATATATAAGTACACCGGCGAGAATATCGCATACAATAGCCGGAAGTTTTACAAGTGCGTATTGCGCACCGTCGGAGAAACCGAACAGTTTTTCAATCGCACCGACTATATAGAGGACATACATATATCCCGGCGGATAGTCGTGAAACATATCGAGTGTGTAAAACTTACCGAAACCGTTTTCAAAAACGGCGTTTGACCAGCCTATGAAACAACTCATATCAGTGTTGTGTCCTCTGTAGACCGCTCCGAGGATTAAACGAAGTATAAATGCCACTGCCGCGGCGGCAATAATATACATTGCGTTGTTATCCTTTTTCACATTGCTTTTTAGTGCCGGATTGATGTAATATGACCATACAGCAAAAGCGGCAAGTGCCGAGAAAAGCACTGTTAATGAAATTCCAAGCATATTTTCACCTCATATTTTAATAATTATTATCTCAACTTATTTTACTATATATTCCTATATAATGCAAGCATAAAAAAATATAAAAATTTTTTCAAAAAAAATGTTTGAACTTGTAATATGGTGGTATATATATAGTAACAAAGATAATTTATTAAAAATAATCTTTGGCTAAACACAAAAGGAGTGAGTTTTATGAAGTTCAAAATTATTGGCAGAAGATACGATGTGACAGATAAGATCAGAGATTATGTTGAAAAGAAATTGGGAAAGCTTGATAAGTTTTTCAAAGATGAATCTGAGGCAAGAGTCGTAATCGGAACGATTAAAGATAATGATTATATTGAAGCTACAATTTATGCGGCAGGTATGATGTACAGAGCAGAGGCATCGGATAAAGAAATCCTTGCCGCAATCGATAAGATTGTAGACGTTATCGAAAGACAAATCAGAAAGAATAAGACACGTCTTTCAAAGAAGATAAAGAGAGATGCTACTCTTGACGCAAAACTAATCAGCGGTGCGACTTATACAGAGGGTGAAGAAACAAAAGAATTTGAAGTTGTTAAGACAAAGAGATTTACCGTTAAGCCTATGAGTGTTGAGGAGGCTATTCTTCAAATGAATTTGTTGGGTCACACATTCTTCGTATTCAAAAATCAGGAAACTGATGAAATGAATGTTGTATATAAGAGAAAAGACGGCAAATATGCTGTTATTGAATCAATAGAATAATATGTAGTGATGCACCTTTCGAGGTGCATCATTTTTTATATAAATTTTTTTCGTTTTGGTTAAGTCCTAAAAACCACATTGACACTGCATAAAAGACGGTGAAGATAATACCGCACAAAGCTATTGAGAACAAATTATCCGAAACAAAATGACGGATGACGATTATCGTCAAAATCGGAATAATCAAAGACGGAATAAATTTAAAAATCTCTTTCCAAAAATATTTAATATCAAGTCCGACGCGTTTATGATAATATATATTCATTATAATTATATTCCCGACAACAAGGCTTAAAGACGTACCGAATGCACAGCCAAGCTCGCCGAATTTTATACACAGGGGAATACTTACGGCAATATTAATTGCGGCGATTGCAAAGTACAAAACCGAGCG
>ERZ1106943.3652-NODE-3652-length-11449-cov-4.021327_pt1 | contig 11449 bp, 11 predicted proteins | sample MGYA00403671_ERZ1106943 | MGnify/ENA primary metagenome ERZ1106943 (study PRJEB35170, sample SAMEA104062427) | human gut metagenome | biome: human gut; feature: human-associated habitat; material: faeces | place: Denmark | collected 2012-06-14 ...
CTCCGCTCTCCGCCTTTATCCCCGGAGCATGACCCTTGCGCGGAATACACCGTCCTGATAGGTAAACGTGCTTGCCCCGCCGGAGCGCTCCGCGATGTGGCGGACGGATTGAAGGCCCACGCCGTCCCCCTTCCGCTTGGAGGAGCGAAAGACGCCGTCTTTTTCCTTCACCGTACCGTCGAATGGGTTTTCGACCTCGATGAGCAGCAGACGCGCGGCGTGAAGATAGGCAGTCACCGTGATCTGCCGCCGGACAGCCGCAGTGCGCAGGCTGGCCTCCAGCGCGTTTTCCAGCAGGTTTGAAAGCACCAGGCACAGATCCATCTCATCCACGGGCAGTGTTTCCGGCAGATCCAGCCGCACATGAATGGGGATCTCCTCGCGCCCGCACAGCCCGCAGTAGTAGCCGACCACGCTGTCCGCCGCGCCGTTTTCGCAAAAGCGCGTCTCCAGACTTGGGATCCGTGATACGCTCCGCGCCAGAAATCCACGCAGGCCCTCCATGTCGCCTTCTTCGACCAGCATGGAGATCTGATTGAGCTGGTGACGCAGATCGTGCCGCGCCTGTCTCGCCTCCTCGATGGCGGCTTTCAGGCTTTCGTACCGCTGCCGCTGCATGATCAGAAGCTGGTTTTCCTGCCGGAGCCTTGCATTGCGGTTCAGGCTGACAGCCATCAGCAGGAAGATCGCATAGAAGCAAAGCAGCAGCATCAGCAGCGTGATGCTGAACACGATGTAGACCTGTAAGACACGCCCGGTCTGGAGCGTTGCCTGATAGCGTGGGGTCATAACGATATTGAGCAGGATAAATATCAGGGGCAGTACCCAGAACACATACCACGTCTGCGCGAAATGGTCGTCCTCCACCATCGTGCGTACAGCGCGAGTGGATGGATAGTACGCCGCCGCCGTGAACAGCCAGCAGGCCGCGTTGTAAAAAATGCCCGCGCTCAGGCAGAGCCACGGCTCCAGCCATGGAGCCCGCATGTAGATCAGGAGCGCCGCGCTGACGGCGCGGGAGATGCTGTTGATACAGGCGAATACCGCGCATACGCTCAGGGCGATGGTTCCCGATTTCCAGCGGGAAATACGCAGCGTTTTGATATAGATCAGCGCTGCCGCCAGCGCGAGGACCGCCTGCGCCGCCTCCGTGGGGCACTGAAAGCGGAGGCAGATCAGTCCGCCTCCGACGCACGCCCCCACCATCAGGGGTAGCAGCCGCGCGGCAAGCCGCCCCGGTGACTGCTTCAGATAGGACTTCACGGGAAAATACGCAAGCAGAAGGCCGGGGATCACGGCCAAAAGCTCTAAAATCGGACGCAACGCAGCGTTCATACCGTGCGCCTCCTTTGCAGCAGATATTCCATAAAGGATTGCCGTGCGTTTTTTTGAAGCTCCTGACTGACAAATACGCGGCTGCCGTCCTCCATACGGAAAGCGGCATCCTCAAAGTCCTCCGCGTGTTCGAGATTGACGATCACGCCCCGGCCGCACACGAAAAAGCGGGAATCCTCCTTCAGCGGCGCGGTAAACGCCTTGAAGGACTGCCGCGTGGCCAGCGTCTTTCCCGCGGTGGTGTGGACATAGATCACATGGGCGAAGTGCTCGGCGCGGATGATATCCCGGTAGCGCAGACGGATCTCCCCTCCCTCTACCCGCAGCTCCATGAATTTCTCCGGCTGGGGAACACGGGCGAGAAGCTCATCCGTCAGCGCGTCGATCTCCCCTTCGGCAAAGGGCTTGACCAGATAGTGTAGCGCGCGAACCTGAAATCCCTCCAGCGCGTGATCGGTGGAGGTCGTGGTAAACACCAGAAGGCAGTCCGTGTCGGTTTTCCGCAGCGCCCTTGCCGCCTCCATGCCCGTCATGCCATCCATATAAATATCCAGAAATGCGGCGGTGAAACGCCGCTCTTTTTCTGCCGCGAGAAACGCCTCGCCGCTGTCAAATTCCAAAAGCTCCGTCTCCGCGCCCCGCCGTGCCAGCTGCCGCGCCAGCTGCTCCCGCAGCAGCGCCCGCTCGCCGGAAAGGTCGTCCACAATGGCGATCCGCATGTGCCGTCCCCTCCTCCAGTCCCGGTTTTAAGCTGATTATACCACAAAGAACCGTGGGCGGCGAGACGCGAATGGTGGAATTCGTGCCGAAATCCCGCCATTCGTGCCGCGGCACTTGAAAGCGGCGGGCCACCTTTTTTATACTGGTCGCAGGCAAGACGTTCCATCAGAACCAAAAAGAAGGGAGGCAGGCTGTGTACCGTATCGCCGTGGTGGCGGAACAGGAAAGGGAGGCTTTTCACTATGCGGAGCAGATCGCCCGATTCTGCGGGGAAAAGGGGATGTTCCCCAAAATCGAACCTTATGATGATCCGGAACGCTTTTTTGACGCCGTGCGGAGGGATGCTCCCACCAACGCCGTCATCGCGCTTTCCGGGGTGGCGGGACTGAACACGGCGGAGCACCTGCGTTCGCTCTGCCCCGCCTGCCGGATCATCTGGTGCAGCGATCTGGACTTTTCGCTCCACGCTTTCCGCCTGCGGGCGGACTATTTCCTGCTCAAGCCGGTGACTGACGAGGCGTTCCGCCAGGGCCTGAGGGTCTGGGGGGGAATGAACCGCCAGTGAATGAACGTATAAAATATAGGAGGAACTCTATGAAAAAACGGATCATCTGTCTGCTGCTCTGCGCGGTCACGCTGCTGCCGAGCCTGACTGCCCCAGTCTTGGCGGCCCCCGCCGATGAGACCGCCCAAACTCCCGCCAGCGAAGCGGCCAATTATCTGCAACAGGGAGATTACTTCGTGATCTCCCCCGCTGAAAAGTGGCAAGCCTTCCTGGATCTCTCCAAGCCCGGTTTCAATGCGGAAATAAAGCGCGTGGCCGTTGCCACCACCGAGTGGGAGCTGACAGCGCAGCACAGCGGCACCGCCAACGGCAATGACATCCAGACATGGAAATACGGCGTCAGCGATAAGTTTTACGTGGAGAGACATGACGTAAGAGGGCCTGACGGCGCGGGCTGCTTCCGCATCCAGAACAAGAGCTTCCGTGAGTCCGACAACGGGCGCTACTGGGACATCGAAGGCCGCAACTTAAAGCCCGGCGGCAACGTGCACGTCTGGGATTTCAAAAAAGGGACGCTCTCTCAGTGGTTCTATCTGGAGGAGGACGGGGACGGCGATCCCGAAACCTTTTTCCTGAAAAACAGGAATTCCGATCTCTACATCGTGCCGAGGCACTACTTCAAGGATCCCAAAAAGGACTGCGGGCCGGGAAAAGCATCGTGGTCGGAGGAGGGCTGCAATCTGGAGCAGAGCGAATTCTCCTTCCGCTGGCGGATTCAGGTGCTGAACCGGGATGCGGCAAACGACATGGGCAAAACGGATAAATACGCCAACTGGATGAGTTTGCTGCCGGATGACCGCTATCTCTCCGCGCTCAACATCCCCGGCACCCACGATTCCGCCACCGCCAACGTGGAGGGCAGCTGGAACGCCAGCTACAACAAAGTGGCCTGCCAGAAATATTTCATTGAACAGCAGCTCTACGCCGGCGTCCGCGCGCTGGATCTGCGCACAAGATGGCACGGAGACGATATGGTCATGGTGCATGGCGACTTTATCTGCCATACGCCCGACCACAACAACAGATCCAAAAACAAGACCTTCCGCTCCGTGCTGGATACCGTCATTGAGTATCTGGATAAGCACCCCTCCGAAGCCGTGATCGTGACGCTGAAGATCGACAGCGGCAATCAGGATACGGGCAGACAGGCGCTGATAAATATCCTCAATCAGTATACCACCAGGCGTCCCGACCGCTTTTACTGCCAATTACCCCAATCGCTTTTACTGCTGGACGGAGACAGCCTTCCCGAACACCCTCGTGGCTGCGCAGAACCGGATGACCAGTCCGACGCTGGGACAGGCGCGGGGCAAGATCGTCCTGATGACCCGGGTGGACATGAGCGGAGCCGGAGAAAGCAGCCTTTACAGCTACACGGGGCCGGATCTCACAAAATGGGACGACAGCTACAAGGACAGGAATCACTACGCCCAGAAGATTGAATCCGAAAGCAAGGTCTCGGTCTATATTCAGGACGATTATTCCAGCCCTGACGGCAATAAGAAAAAGCAGGTGTTCAACACCGTCTATCAGCTCAACGGAAATCTCGATCAGGGCGATTCGATCCGACCGCAGGATTTTGCGTTCAACTACACCAGCAAAACCGACAGCGACCACTATGGCAGCACGCCCCTTGGTGCCGCCAAGTACATGAATGACCTGATTTACAATGACGACCTGTTTACACCCGGCAGCAAGACGGCGAAGGAAAACCCCCGGCTCGGCATCGTGGTGATGGACTTCGTCAACAAGCAGCTCTGCCGCCGCATCATCGACCGCAACGCCTTCCCCAGCAGCGCGGCAATGAAGGTTGGAACGGTGACCGCCGACGGAGAAACGCAGACTGTGGAGCAAACGCCCTTCCTGTCGGCTTTCGCCGAAATGCCGCTCTCGGATGGGCTTACGTCCATGCCCGCTCCCACGGAAGGTACGCCTACGCCCACGGAAGGCGCGTCCGCTCCCCCCTCTTCTGAGGGAAACACGCCTGTTCCCGCAGAAAGCGTGACCATTCCCCCCTCCTCTGAGGAAAACGTGAACGTTCCTCCCTCCCCCACCGTGTCCGAAGAGATCGTCTGGCCGGTGGCGGCAGAGCTGACCTACGGCTATGTGCTGGGCGAGGCGGCACTGCGCTTTGCGGGTAATGCGTCCGGCGGCAAGGAGGGACGCTTTGAGTTTGAAAACGCCGCGGAGATCCTTCCTGCCACAAAGGACGGGGAAACGCCCGGACTCCGGACGCTGAAATTCCTTTCCGCGGACGGCTCCGCCGGGGAGACAAAGGAGATCCCCGTCACCGTCCGCAGACGCTATCTGCCCATCAAGATCAGCAATTTTGAGGTGGAATACGGCGATCCGTTCTCACGCGACGCGCTTACCAGAGATGTCACCGTCACAGCCGGCGGGTATCTTCTGCCGGAGCATCTGGCCAGCCTGAATGAGATCATACAGCAGTATGAGATCCAGTGGCTGCTCAGGGACGGCGAGGGAAATGAGATCCCATGGCCTGCGACACCGGAAACAGACACGCTTGCGTCCGGGACCATCGACCTGAGAGCAAGCGTAGGGATCACCCCGGAGACGGAATTTCCCAATTACAACGCCCGTGTGGAACGGGGCGTCTGGAAGATCGTTCCCCGTACCGTCACCGTCAGCTGGCGGTGGGACAACGGAGCATGGCGCGCGGTTCTGGGCAACATCCTCCCCGGCGACGATGTCGCCCCCGTCCTGACGGACGGGACCTTGACCCTTACCGGTGAACAGGCCGCATACTATCAGGTCGCGGACGAGGATCAGACCGCCCCTCCGATCCCCTCGGCCCCCTCGGAAGATTCGGACAGAGATCCTTCGGGGCCGTCTGCCGGCCATCCGCTCCGCGCCGTGGAAGCGGCTCACGGAAAAGTGGCGGTCAGCAAGGGCCGCGTAAGCCCCGGCGAAGCCGTGACCCTCTCCGTCACGCCGGACAAGGGCTATGTACTGGAAACGCTTGTCGTGACGGATGCGCTGGGCAAGGCCCTTCCCCTCACCCCGCTTGGCAAGGGCAGATATTCCTTTATCATGCCGGATTCCGAAGTGACGATCAAGGCGGCCTTTCTGAACGCAGCCGACGTGCCGGTCTCCTTCGCGGACGTGTCGGCGGACGATTATTACTATGAAGCGGTCCTCTGGGCCGTAAGCCAAGGGATCACCCTCGGAACGGACGACGCGCATTTCTCTCCGGACGCGGACTGCGCCCGCGGCCAGCTGGTGACCTTCCTGTGGCGGGCGGCCGGAAAGCCCAAGGCGGAGCAGGCGGCGCTCTTTTCCGATGTGGGAGCCGACGCCTACTATGGGGAGGCTGTCCGCTGGGCGGCGGCCCTTGGCATCGTCACCGGCTACAGTGACGGCTGTTTCGGCCCCGGCGATCCCATCACCCGTCAGCAGATGGCGGTCATGCTCTACCGCTTTGCCAGGGCGCTGGGTATGGAGACAGCGCAAAGCGGCGCGGGCGCGCGGGGCTTTGACGATTTTGAGCAGGTGTCCGCGTATGCGGAGGAAGCCATCGCATGGGCGGCGAACGCCGCTATCCTCAGAGGCGCGGATAACCGGCTGATGCCGCAGGCCCCCTGCACCCGTGCCCAGATGGTCACGATGCTGAACCGTCTGCTGGGCGAGTAAGCGGCTCTGCCCCCGCGGAAACAGCTTTTCCCGCGTCCGGCAGCGCCGCACCGCCGTGACGTCAATTTTGAGCATCAATTTTTGACATCAATTCGACCATTTTCCTCTTGACCTCATGACATTATGATGTCATAATAGTTTTCAGAAATTACCATCAAAACGTCGCATATACGGAGGATTTGTCGATGGATGAGAAAAGCAACAAGGTCAAGCTGCTGGTCTACGCCACGGAGGATGACCGCGCCCGCATCAAAATGGCTGCCGCCAAGCTGCACATGAGCATGAGCCAGCTGATTTTGGACAGCGTTTTAGAGCAGGTGGCCAGCATCGAGGAGCTGGAAAAGAACGGAGGTGCCCGGGAATGAAGACCATCGCCGTGATGAACCAGAAGGGCGGCACCGGCAAGACCACCTCCGCCATCAATCTGGCGGGCGAGCTGGTGCGCCGTGGCAAAAAGGTTTTGATCGTGGACATGGATACTCAGGGCAACGCCACCAGCAACCTGTCCCTGACGGAGATCCCCGCCGCCACGCTGACGGACGTCATCGTGTCCAAGACCGCCACGCTGGCGGACACCGTCTGCCACACCTCCACCGAAAACCTCGACCTGATCCGGGGCGGCAGCCTGCTGGCTCCGGCGCTGGCCACCATGCAGGAGATGCCCTTCGGCCGGGATACCACCCTGCGCCGCCTCCTGCCCCAGATCCCCGATACTTACGATTTCGTGTTTTTCGACTGCTCCCCCTCTCTGGAGAGCCTGTTCAATATCAACGTGCTGGTGGCCGTTCAGTACGTCCTCATCCCCATCAAGGTGGATAAAAACTCCATCGAGGGCTACGACGTCATGCTGGAGACCATCCAGTCCGTCCGTGAGATCGCCAACCCGGACATCCGGGCCTTGGGCATCTTCATGACCGCCGTGGAGACCGGCTCCAGCCTTGACCGGGAAATGATCGCCAACTTCCCCGCCATGCTGCCGGGTCTGGCCTTCCAGACGTACATCCGCAAGAATATCGACGTGAAGAAGGCCCCGCTGGCCCTCCAGCCCCTGTGCTTCTTCTCCCCCCGCTGCACCGCCACCGGCGATTACGCCGCCCTGTGCGACGAAATGCTGGCAAGAATGGAGGGCTGATCCATGGCAGGTAAAAAAAGCCCCTCCATCTTCTCCACCCTGCAAAAGACCACGGAAAACGCCAGCGCCGTCAACGGTGAGCTGACCCGCCAGCTGCCCGTGGCGTCTCTGGTGGATAACCCCATGAACCGCTTCTCCATGGCGGAGGACGATGAGTTCCTCTCCACCATGCGCTCCGTGGAGCAGGACGGCTTTTTGGAGGACATCGTGGTCACGCCCGACGGCGAGAACACATGGCGCATCATCAGCGGACACCGCCGGGTGATGGCCGCCCGGAAGCTGGGCAAGACCGCCGTTCCCTGTAAAGTCCGCCGGTATCCGGACAAGCTCTCCGAGCTGCGGGCGCTGATGGGCGCCAACGTCCACCGGCGCAGCCTCTCCCCCTTCGACATGGCCCGCCAACTGGAAACGCTGCGGGAGGTGCTTTCGGAAAGCGGACAGCTTCCCGAGGGCACCAAGGAGCAGGCGGAGCTGATGGCCGCCCAGAGCGACCTGAGCCGGGCCACGGTGGAGCGGTATCTGGATCTTCTGAATCTGGACGAGACCATGACCGGCTGGGCCGAGCGGGGCGAGATGACCATGACGGACGCCTATGAAATGGCCCGCCGGAAGAACGTCCACCTCCAAGCCGCCGTGGAGGAATATGTCGCTCACAACAACGCCAACGGGGACTTCCCCGGCCTTGTCCACCGGGCCATCGCCTGGGCGAAGGCCGCCGAGCTGCCCCCGCCTCCGCCCAAGCCCGCCCCGGCCGCCAATCCTCTGCGGACGGTGGATTCCTTTGGCCGGGCCGTCCGCCGCTCCACCGCCCAGCTGAAGGCGCTGGATCTCTCCGCCGACGTGGACCGCACCACCGCCCGGAAAAAGCTGGACACCTGCCTTGCCAATCTGGAAGAACTGCGGCGAACGGTGGAGGCCCTGAAAGCCGGTCTGGACGGCTGATCCCCTCCCCTGCCCCCGCGCTGTCCGCGCCGCGCAAAACCGCATAGAAATCAACGATAACGGGACGCATACGCGTCCCGTTACCGTCATATTGGCCGTCTTTCCACCCATTCGGCAAATCATTTGCTTAGTTCGCCAAAGTGAGTTTTGATGTGATGCGTTTATATCTTCATGTTTCCATAGGATCCAGTAAAAGGACAGAGTGACGTCTTGTTTGAGATGCACTCTGCCCTTGAATTATGGATGCAGTTCTTTGTCCTCCGCTAATGAATAGATGGCATTAACAATGGTTTTAATCTTCGATATGTAATCCTTGACAAATTCTTTCGTTATGTCATTTTGCTCAGCCGAGGCATGACTTCGATCATTCTGGTGGGCAATGGCATTGCGCCGCTGAAACAAGTCAGTAATGATTTTTGCGCCGTCTTTTTGGGAGGTTTCTTCTTTGGAGCGGGGAAAGGCCTTTTTCATTGTGTCAGCAAATCCAATTCCAATCAGATTTAGCTGATCTCTCATGCTTCAGAAACTATGTCTGCAAAGTTAAGGTTCAGCATGGGAATTGCGCCATATTTTCCTGAGATATAACCCCTGCCAAAGTTATCTTCTTTCCGAACATTTTTTATCTCTGCGAGTGAATAGAGATCGGTAGAGCGATCATCTTTACGCATCTCGGCAAACCAAATCTGGTCACGCCTAAACAGGTCGAGATTTAACAGGCCGGTTTCGTGAGTTGTAAAGATCATTTGCGCAAACTTATCCGTCTGCGTGTTCATGAATAACTTGACTAACCCGAAAACAAGTGATTCGTGGAGGCTGGATTCCAATTCATCGCAGATAAGAACTTTCCCGTTCGTCATGATATCGATTATGGGGCACAAAATGCCAAATAGCTTTTGAATCCCGGGAGATTCTTCCTGCATCAAATCAATATCGAATCGATCATAGACGACACGAGCTGTAATTGCGTTAATATTGTTTTGCAGGATCATTGCCCTGAATTCATCAGACAAGAATGGAGGCAATTCGGACGGATCAAGCTTTTTCTCGTCGATCTTGACCTGAATATCTTCAATTCCGGTGTCGAGTTCCGACAAAAAGTTTAAGACCGCCGATTTCATTTTGGGATTCTCATTCATCTGACGAAGAGAATAGTGCATCCAATTATCCTGATTTGCAGGGCTATAGATGACCAGCTCATTATTAAAGAAGGTATAGGCATCTTCAACTTCTTTTACAGAGCTGAAGTTTGCTGCGCAAGAGAGCAAGAGGCGGTTCGGTTTAAGGACATCTTTGCACGTGGTAAATTTACCTTGGAACTTATTACCGGCACTAAATGTTTCACCGGAACGCTCATAAATTTTAGTTTGTCTGTTGTTGGGGAAATAGTAAAGATATTCGTCTGATACAAGCATATTGCGCAGGGAGAATCCAAAAACATATCGAACATCCTGAGCAATAAATTGAATCCGATAGACGCTGTCTTTTTCAAAGCCATCTAATTTGTGAGGAGTTTGGCGTATTCCCTGCCCGGGCTGATGGCTAATGCTGTTTGTTACAAGGTCCTTCACAAAAGCGATTGCATTGACAAGATTACTTTTTCCAGCGCCGTTAGCCCCATAAATAATCGCTGATTTTAGGACTCTTCCACCGGGAATTTCCTTTGTTTTCTCTTCAAAAGTATTGTCTTTACCAGCCAAAGCAGAAAATAATACTTCGCCTCGAATAGACTTGTGGTTTGAACAAGCAAATTCAAGCAGCATGGATATTCCTCCTTTTGCAGTATGGATAAGTATAAGATAACACGTTATTATGTATTTATCAATGGTATTTGCAGAACTTTCCTCAAATATGTGAAATAAAATTGTATTCGACATAGTTTTACATTAGCATATCACTGGCTGCTGCCGCAGAAAGTCATACGCTGAGAGCCATCACCAGACCATACCCATCAAGCTGGAACTGCCGCGCTCCTTGCGAGCGCCGCCGGGCGAAGCGGAGCTGAATAGTCTCCATGCAGTCATTTCAATTGAAACGGCCTTGTTTTCTCGCTTTTTATTTGCTATACTGTGAAAAAGGAGGGGTATGGAACGCTATGTCTTTTGGCGCCGCAGTTGTGGTCGCGCTTGGCTTCAACGCCAGCCAGAAAGCCGCTTTGCAGCTCATGGCCATGCAGCCGGACAAAGTCCCGCAAAAAAACAATTCCGTGCGGGTCGAGATTGAAATAGACCCGGAGATTGCCGAAGCATCGGAAGTACTCCAAGGCCTTTCAGAGGATTTTTGAATATCGGTCGGCGCATTCTCGTGTCTTCAGTCATGAGTAAGCCGGCCGAATGGAACAGGAGCTATCATGGATGATGACATGATCTATTACGCGAAATCTCCAAATCCGCAGGGGTATCAGCAGACGGTAAAAGAGCACTTACTGGCAGTTGCGGAGCTTGCCCAGAAGTTTGGGACACCCATGGGTCTGGCTACGGCCGCGGAGCTGGCGGGACAGACGCATGATTTCGGAAAGTACTCTCAGGCGTTTCAGGAGATACTTAGCGGCACCCGGTCAGGGGTCGACCACGCCATGGGCGGCGCGTGTTATTTGGAGGCCGTTTACAGGGGCAGCGTTGGTGCCCGCCCGGTCATCGAGGCAGTCAACGGTCATCATAACGGTCTTGTGGCTTACGACGAAATCCGAAGCGAACTGCACGCCGTTGCCGATCCGCGTAAAAGGCCCTGCGGGAATGGTGGAAAGACGCCTGCCATCGAAGATAAAGAGCAGCTGCAAGCGGCAAACGCCGCATTCAGGAAAGACTTTCCTTCCTTCAAACCACCGATGCTTTCCGCTCCGCCCATTGCTGAATTGGAGTCCATGCTGTATACCCGGATGCTGTTTTCCTGTCTGGTGGACGCGGACTATACGGCCTCTGCCTTGAATGATGACAGTACCTATTTGGATCGTGCGGAAAACAACAGCTTTGATCCGCAGGCGCTTTTGAAAAAGCTGACTGAATACCGGGACGGCATCCGGCAATCATCCACGGCGGACAGGAGCCTGAATACATATCGGGACCGGGTATTTGAGCAGTGCGGGAAAATGGGCAATGAGCCGGAAG
>ERZ1106943.3656-NODE-3656-length-11436-cov-7.098410_pt1 | contig 11436 bp, 6 predicted proteins | sample MGYA00403671_ERZ1106943 | MGnify/ENA primary metagenome ERZ1106943 (study PRJEB35170, sample SAMEA104062427) | human gut metagenome | biome: human gut; feature: human-associated habitat; material: faeces | place: Denmark | collected 2012-06-14 ...
TTCTCTTGGAGTAGATACCTTGCTTATTGTCCACTGCTGGGCTGCCGTTCCATTAGGCGTGTACATCTGCAGTTTGGTCTGCTGCGTGGCGTTGCCGCCAGGAATATCCACGGCTTTGTTCGCGTTCACTGATATTAATGTCACCTTGCCGCTACCGTAGTTACGTACGGTCCATTGTTGGGCGCTGGTACCGTTGCTGTCATATTGTTGAAACGCTGCACCATTGGCCGTCGAGCCTCCATACACATCCAATGCTTTACCGGAATTCACATTGGTAATGCGGTAGGTCGCATTTCCTACCGATGTAAAACGATACTTTTGCGCGTTGGAACCGTTGCTTGTATACAACTGGATTTGCGTGCTATTGGCAGTTGATGCACCAGGAACGTCGAATACCAATCCAGTGTTTTTCGTTGATCGAATCGTTGCTGGCGCATCTGTCGGAATATTGACTTCGCTAGAGGAAAGAGTGAAGAGTTGCGCGACCGTTCCGTTAGGCGTATACAGATGAATCGCGGTACCGTTGGCCGTGCTGCCACCACTTAGATCCAGAACCCAATTGCCTAATGCGGATTGCAAGTAATAACCGGCTCCCGAATCACGGATGAACCAACGCTGGGCGTTCGTACCATTCGCCGAATACTGCTGCACCACCGCATTATTACCCGCAGCGCCATTACGAACGTCCAAGGCCTTACCGGAATTCACATTAACAATCACATAGCTGCCATCAGACTGTTTAGTGAAAGTAAACTGCTGAGCTTTGGACCCATTGCCGGAGTACAGCTGAATAGCTGTGGAATCCGCTCCACTGGCTCCAGGGATATCAACACTAGAAGCCACTTTGGAACGTACATTGATGTAATAATTCCCATTAGGAATGCTCACAGCACTCATCTTGCGCACATCAAGGGAAGGCTGAGAATCGTCATTCCCTCCATTCTGCACAGAAGTCTTATTGCCAAAGGCACTCATATCCACGGAGCCACTGATACCGTTGATATGACCGCTTTCGGTGTACTGCCAGCCACGATCGTTGGTCCCGAACGCCGTGAATTCCATCTGCGGACCATATTGCGCCACCCAGCGTGTCTTCGCATAGATGTTCGCATTGTTCAACGGCCCCTGCAAGTAGCTCGTGTAGGAGTACACGCCGAGATTCTGGTAACCGCCGGACTGCAACGCGCCATACCAAGCATTGACGATGCCGTTATACACGTTCGGATCGTTCGGCGGCGTGTGCCCGGTCCACGTCCAACTCTCAAGGTCGTAGTACACGGGGTATTTCAAGTCGTTCGGTCTCACGCCAAACTGGCGGAGCTTGGACACCACATCGTTGCCCTCCTGCCTGGAACCGCTCGCATCCTCCGCATACGAGTACCAGTAGATGCCGAACGGAATACCCAGCCGCTTGCATTCATTAATGTTGCGTTGCGCTTTGGCATCGGCGTCATTGCCCCATCCAAAGCCAAGACGGATGATCGCGCCTTCCACGCCGCCGGCTTTCGCCTTAGCCCAATCGATGTCTCCCTGCCATGAAGAGACATCAATCACGCCCTTGGCCTGCTGGGCGAACAGGTTGTTTTTGTAGTCGAAGAAGGCCTTCGTGTTGTTGTAGGTTCCCCAATGCGCGCCGTAATCGTTGCCATCGAATTTGGCAAGCTTCACGGTGGCTCCGTTTTTTGAGGACGATTGCTCCACGGATTGTTTCACAGATTGTTCCACAGCATCTTTCACATTCGAGGCACTCACCGGAATGAATGATTCGCCATTCGTTTTGGCCAGTGGATCAGGTTGCTGCGATTGCGTGCCGACCAGCTGAGCGTCCGTCACGGTTTCGCCGGTCTCAATGTTCTGTACATCACCTTCCGGCGTAACCGCAAGGTTCTCCGAAACCACAGTGGAATCGTCCGAAATGTTTTCGCTTACCGTTTCCGGCAGCGTCGCGTTCGGATTGTCCGGCATGCTGTTTGACGAATTCTGCGCATCATCCACAGTTGCGGCAAAAGAACTTGGCGTATCCTCAATCGCAATATCCTGCATGGCGTAAGCCGGCACCACGGCAACGGAAACCGTCATTGCAACCACGGAAGCGGTGGTCGCAATCTTCATCAAGCTTTTCGGCGATATCATCGTCAGCCTCTCTCACAAAACGCATTTTCACTCGTTGACGCAATTGCACACGCAAAACTTAAGTGTATTCTGAGATGTCCCCACTTAAAATAAAGCAGCTGGATTCCAGACCAAACTTCACATTTACCGAATATGCCACAACATGAAGTGCTGGCATTCGGAAGTGGAACGGGTAACATACCTTATGTATTGTCATTTGGGAACAGAGGACCTTGTCGGACCACCTCCAATAGACAACATCAGAACGGTATCACGGACTCCTGGAGGGAAGCATGGCACGGCACGAAAGGCAGCCAAATAAAGCTGACAGTCAAGCAAGTAACGTCCGCAAGCCCCGAACGTTCAGCAGTACCGCGACCGTCGGGACCAGCAAATCCAACAATTCCGTCAATGCCACCAATCGTGACGAAAAGCTTAGAACAAAAGCACCGGGGACTTCCTACCGAACGGCTCCCGAAGATCCGTTCCAAATGGCCATATTGCAAGGCGTGCAAGATGGCGACACTTGGGTACATAACCATGTCAAGAACTTGATTCGCCGTTCCATCATCGTAGCCGTTATCGTCGTTGCGGTATGCATTGTGGTCTTCGGCGTCATGGGCGTGAGAACATCGCAGAAAATGCGCGAACTAAATGCCATTAACGACTGCAGAGACGCGGTTGCCGCCATGAACGCTTCATATTCCAAGGATTTCCAGCTCAAGGGAAAGATTGTCGACGCATTTTCCAGCATGGATTCCTCATATGATCTGGAAAAGCTCAGCACCTTGTATCAGGAAGAAGTCAAATCGCCGAAGGCGCTTGACTGCAAAGCCGACCCGTCCGGGACCACCAGCAAAGCCAACACCGAACGAGCCGCATATGACAAACAGGCCAGAACCTTCGAGCGGGCGTTGACAAAGAACGAGGCAAATCAGAATTGAATACGAAACGATTGGCAAGAACGGCACTTGCCGTTATCGTAACCGTAGGAATAGTCGTTGCCATCATCGTCGGGTGCGGCCCCAAATGGGGCAACGGAACGGCAACCGGTAAAACCGGATCGCAATCCACCGCCACCGCCCATACTGCGGCCACTGTTGATGTGCAGCTGCCCTCATACTACATGGACAATATGGTGTTCCAGCGCGATCAGCCAATCGTAGTCAAAGGCAACGTCAGCTCCACGGAAAGCAACCCCATCGACGTTTCGAAACTGTCAGCGACACTTACGCAAGGCAAAACCTCCGAGAGCGTCAAGGCAAAGGTAGCGAAAAACGGCAGTTTCACCTGCACGCTGAGCGCGCAAAAGGCAAGTCTCAATCCGTATTCGCTGCAAGTGCAGTACGCCGGCAAAACCGTGCTGAAACTGGCCAAAGTGTATGTGGGAGACGTCTTCGTAGCCGCTGGCCAGTCGAATATGGAACTCAACTATGTGCAGTATTACGAAAACGCTACTTACAATTTTGGCAATGGACTAATCACGACAGGCGATTTGCCGAAACCGCTCGTAGATGACAGCGTGAAATTTGTCATCGCAAATCATGATGTTGAAGACACTGATTTTCCACTGTCCGCTGTTAATCAGAGCGCCGATGCATGGCTGACTGCAGATTCCACGAATTCACTGCACCTCAGCTATCTGGCTCAGCAATTCGCCATGCAGTTGCGCGCCAAGCACCCCAATGTGCCGATTGGCATCATCCAGACCGCGTGGGGTGGCACGCCTATTCGCCGGCATGTACAAGGCGGCGATATTTATGCGAACCATATCGCGCCGTTGAAGGGATTCCATGTGGCGGGCGTGCTGTGGTATCAAGGTTGCGATGACGCCAATAATTACGGAACTGCTTTGCAATACGAATCGCAAATGACCACGCTCATCAACCAGTACCGTAACGTGTTCGGACGCAAGGACCTGCCGTTCCTGTACGTACAGCTCGCGCGCTGGCCAAACTACCAGTACACGCAAAACGTGCGAGAAGCGCAACGGACTACGCTCGGCAACACCAACCTGCACGATTCGTCGAATGTGGCGATGACGGTTTCCCTTGACACAGATAAGGGCACATCCGCGCTAATCCATCCGCTCGGCAAGGATATTCTCGGGGCACGCATGGCCGCGCAATATCTCGCCATGGAAGACGGCACCACCGTACCCAACGGACCGCTTATCGAACATGCCCGGCACACTGCGAACGGCGCAATCGCTTTGTCTTTCCGGAACGGCACCGCAAGCGGGCTGAAAGCCATGCAGCCGAACTATTCGAAAACCGCGAGCGCAATCGCACCAAACTATAAGAGCGCTCCGAAAGCGACCCCGTTAAGCGGTATCAGCAATATCGCCGCTCCCACCACTACGGCATTGCAGGGGTTTGAGGTCGCCAATTATTCCGGTCAATGGCAGGCGGTCAATGCCACTATCAGGGGCAATCAGGTGTTGCTCACCGCAGCCGATGGTTCAATACTGAACGATCTCAACGCCATGAGCCAGGTACGTTACCTGTTCAGCGGCAATCCGAAGTGCGCGAGCATGCTGTACAACGGCTTTAATCTGCCGGCTAGCCCATTCATCACTATTGTTGAGTGATCTTTGTTGGGGGCCGCCGCTAGATAAACCAATACGGGCGGGATAAGTACGGGCGGTCTGAGCCGTTGCTTGGCCTGCTTGGTCATGTTTTGAGCAGGCTGTTCCGGCTTCTGGTTTGGATTCTGGTTTCCCGCTTAAACTATGAAGACTGCTGCAGCATCGCAGAAACTAGACAAATGTCATTTTTCCACCGGTTTATTTAGGCACATTCCCCTCCTACTATGGCATACGGAACGAACGCGAGCGCACAATCACAGATCGAATGCAAACGTGCGCAGGAGAGGAACCACCATGAGGAATCGTATTGCAGCAGCTGCAGCGGCGGGAATATTAACCATCGGCATGGCCGCCTTGCCTTCCGCGGCTTCGGCCAGTGAAGTCGCACCGTCTACGGACGGATTGGCCGGCAGCACCACCATCAGCGGGCAGATCGACCAGGATATGGCCGTGTGCACCGACAAAGCGTGCGATGCCGTACAGCATGTGCGCAAAACCAACCAGCAGATCAAGTCGGACATCGATACCGCCAAGCAGCACGCCGAGCAGCTGCATCAGAACGCGCACGAGGACGCCGATGCGCTCCGCCAGTACGGCGAGCAGGCCTGGAAGAACTACCAGGAGGACCGCGAGGATATAAAGAATGCGATTGACGGCGCGGTCAAGCGTGGTCAGGAGCGCCACGACACTCTGCATCAGGATATACAGGATACGCAGACCCATCTGAACCAGATGCATGCCGACATGAAAGAGACTCACGACGAGCTTAAAACCAGGCATGATGCGTTCGCGGCGAGCAGCCACCAGTGGCATCAGTCGTTCATCGCGGCGCTGAAGGACGCGAACTCCAAGACGGGTCAGCAGGGCGGCTCATCCGTTGCTACCGGCACGCATGGCATCACGGCTGGAACGAATGCCGGTACGACCGTTACTGGAGTCAACGGCACCACTGGCACTGTGCACACGGTTGCCGACACTGGCGCGAATGGTGCTGCAACTGGATCCGTCACAGCTTCCGGCGATCAAACCGCCGCGTCCACCGGCGCGCTGACCAAGTCGGAATATGGACAGCTTGCACAAACCGGCATCGGCATTTCCCTTGCCTGCGCAGCCATTCTGCTGCTTGCCGGCCTTGCCTACGCCATGAAGACGTTCGTGCAGTATAAGCGCGAAACCAGCGAAGACTGAGCCGGCTCGCTGCCGGACAGCGTTTGCTTCATCGACTCATGAAAAACGGTCTCGAATATATCGGGACCGTTTTTTCATGCGCGTTTTTCGTATGTGCTTTTCATCTGCTATACGCATTGTTGCGATTCAATTGGAATGACGTAGTACAGCGACGTACAATGCAGCGCGAAGCGCGCGTACCGTGCATGAACCGCGTGTATGTCCAGTATTCCCACTGATTTGTTACGTTGGCCGTTCTGATCAGTCCACTGGTCAATTCGCATAATGGGGAGCACTGCTGGCGATTCGCGGCGACGGCGTATCGCCATTCCCCGCCGTCCGTCCGGTACTACCCGCGCTCCCCACATCGCCGGCCTTTTCAGCATTGCCGATGTTGGTTCTACGCAACGACCCCGCGGCCAACGAGCGGATGGATCGCCTGCGCTGCGCCTGTTCCGTCTGCGAAGCGGACTGAATTGCGGGAAAAGCGCCCGTTACGGGACGAATACGACCGGTTGCGGTCGGAATAAAGCTTGGTGGCAAAACCTGCGTTGTGATGGCGCTTATGGATGCCATTTGCGGCTGCTGCGTATTATCAGGACCATCCACAGCGTCTTTTTCTTTCACGGTTTGCGATTCTTCCGCACGATTCGCGTCATCATTCGCATCCTCGCCCGTTTGCAAGGCAGACCCAGCTTCGCTCTGCTTTTCTTGTTTTTCCTGCTTTTCCTGCGGAGCGGCCTGCACATCACTCTGCAATACGATTGGCGATGAATTCGAACGGCGTCGGGCAAGCGCCGCCAGAGAGTCACGAGTATCAGCATCGCGTTGGTCAGTCTGCTGGCTGCCGGCAGCCGTCTTGTCAACCATCGTCGTGCTTCTTTCTCTCAACGTCACGATTTCGAGCGTAACGTAGCGCAGCGCAAAAGTGCGCGTAAAACGACGATGTACGCAACTCCCCCACCGAATCGCAATCAAATATCGACATATGAGGGCAAACAATCCCATTATTGAGACCACAGACTGGCACCAATAAGCCGCAGCATGACAATCAGGGACTTTCCTGGATGCCGGCCCGTACACGCGAGACTTGCGATACGGGACGATTCAAAAACCGAGACCAATGAAAGAAGCATTCGGAGGGAATCTGGAAGGAACCGGAAAACGGAGTGGAAAAGAAGGAACCCCAGAAACCGAATGATTCCAACGGTTTCCGGGGTTCCAATCCGGGCGGAGAATACGAGATTCGAACTCGTGAGGCTGTTACACCAACACGCTTTCCAAGCGTGCGCCATAGACCACTAGGCGAATTCTCCAATTATGCAACGCTTCCCGGTGTCTATCCGTGAAACGCAACTTGACTAGAATACAACAGGAGCAGCAAAAAGCCAAATCGGCGTGTCGCACTGCTGGTTTGCAGAGTTGGGCATACGTGTCAAGGTTGTGCAACAGGTATGAGCGATCGGCTGCCTTTACTACGGATACTTCTTATTTCGCACACTGTAGATGCTATATTGCCGCCGATGGAATCCAATAGGCAACGGGATTCGGTAAGCATGGGAAAAGATACGAAAAAAGGGTTCCCGGAGCGACGCCCGCCGGGAAGCCCGGAAAAAGAGCATGAAAAAAGGGACCTCCCGGGAGCCAAAGGCTCGACCGGGAGGCCCGATACGTTTGAAGCGGCGGCGTGCTACTCTCCCACACCCTCTCGAGTGCAGTACCATCGCCGCGCCTGGCCTTAGCTACCGGGTTCGGAATGGGACCGGGCGTCTCACCAGGGCTATGACCACCGCAAAACCGCGATCACGGAACGACAGCCAAAACATGGCGGCCATTCCGGCCATTCAATTATCGTGTGGCGGTTCGGGAACCGGCTAGCGGACGCGAGGCAAAACCCATCGATTGTATCGTCTCATGACCATCCCAACGCATATTGCCGTCCAGGACGATCCAGCACAGGAAAGACGCGGAACCAACCCTCCACAAGGGAAGGATCGGAATGTTATGTCGCCATCGCCCGTTAGTACCGGTCGGCTCCACCCCTCACGGGGCTTCCACCTCCGGCCTATCAAACACGTGTTCAACATGCGGGCTACAGGATCTCGAAGATCCATGGAATCCTAATCTTGGAGCAGGCTTCCCGCTTAGATGCTTTCAGCGGTTATCCCTCCCGAACGTAGCCAACCGGCCGTGCCGCTGGCGCGACAACCGGCATACCAGAGGTTCGTCCACCCAGGTCCTCTCGTACTATGGGCAGGCCTCCTCAGGATTCCAACGAGCGCAGAGGATAGAGACCAAACTGTCTCACGACGTTCTGAACCCAGCTCGCGTGCCGCTTTAATCGGCGAACAGCCGAACCCTTGGGACCTGCTCCAGCCCCAGGATGCGACGAGCCGACATCGAGGTGCCAAACCATCCCGTCGATATGGACTCTTGGGAATGATCAGCCTGTTATCCCCGGGGTACCTTTTATCCGTTGAGCGATGCCGCGCCCGTGCGCCGGCACCGGATCACTATCTCCGACTTTCGTCCCTGCTCGGACCGTCGTCCTCGCAGTCAAGCCCGCTTGTGCGATTACACTCGACACCCGATTGCCAACCGGGCTGAGCGGACCTTTGAGCGCCTCCGTTACTCTTTGGGAGGCAACCGCCCCAGTTGAACTACCCGCCAGGCACTGTCCCTGACAAGGATGACTTGTCGAGGTTAGACGTCAAACGAGAACAGAGCGGTATTTCACCTTGCGGCTCCACGAATGCTGGCGCACCCGCTTCGAAGCCTCCCGCCTATGCTACACAATCCGCGCCTAACGCCAATACCAAGGTATAGTAAAGGTCCCGGGGTCTTTTCGTCCTTCTGCGCTTAACGAGCATCTTTACTCGTACTGCAATTTCGCCGAGCTCCTGGTCGAGACAGTGGGGAAGTCGTTACGCCATTCGTGCAGGTCGGAACTTACCCGACAAGGAATTTCGCTACCTTAGGATGGTTATAGTTACCACCGCCGTTTACCGGGGCTTGAATTCACCGCTTCGCTCCGAAGAGTTGACGGATCCTCTTAACCTTCCGGCACCGGGCAGGCGTCAGTGCATATACAGCGGCTTTCGCCTTCGCATGCACCTGTGTTTTTGGTAAACAGTCGCTACCCCCTGGTCTGTGCCACCCACCAAAGCTCCCCGGGCTAGCCGGTTCACCCCAGCGGGTCTCCCTTATACCGAAGGCACGGGAGTGATTTGCCGAGTTCCTTGACCAGGATTCGCTCGATCGCCTTGGTATTCTCTACCTGACCACCAGTGTCGGTTTGGGGTACGGGCGGCCATGGCCCTCACGCCGAGGCTTTTCTCGACGGCCTGGACAACCGGATATCGAGCCATAACGGCTCCCATCATCACACCTCGCCATGCGCGCCATGCGGATTTGCCTACATGACTGGCTGCGTGCTTGACCACGGAAAACCACCTCCGCGGCCGGCTCCCATTCCGTGTCACCCCTGCGCTGACCTACTGCGGCTACAGTCCCAACGCCACGCGACGGAACCAACCCGAAGGAAGGAACCACCACGAGGCGGAGGTTAGTACTCACCGTCTCGGTTTTGCCGGTCCATGGTCGGTACGGGAATATCCACCCGTTCATCCATTCGACTACGCCTGTCGGCCTCGCCTTAGGACCCGACTCACCCGGGGACGACGAACGTGGCCCCGGAACCCTTGGTCATCCAGCGGACGGGATCCTCACCCGTCTCTCGCTACTCATGTCTGCATTCTCACTCCCACGAAGTCCACGGCACGGTTACCCGGCCGCTTCGCCCCTCGCAGGACGCTCTCCTACCCAGCAACCATGAAGATTGCTGCCGCGTCTTCGGTGGTGTGCTTGAGCCCCGCTACATTGTCGGCGCGGAACCACTAGACCAGTGAGCTGTTACGCACTCTTTCAAGGATGGCTGCTTCTGAGCCAACCTCCTGGCTGTCTATGCGACTCCACATCCTTTCCCACTTAGCACACGCTTCGGGACCTTAGACGACGGTCTGGGCTGTCTCCCTCTCGACGACGGAGCTTATCCCCCGCCGACTCACTGCCGGAATACACGTCAACGGTATTCGGAGTTCGGCTGCTGTTGGTACCCAACAAGGGCCCGCAAGCATCCGGTAGCTCTACCCCCGCGACGCAATCGACCGACGCTGCACCTAAATGCATTTCGGAGAGAACCAGCTATCACGGAATTTGATTGGCCTTTCACCCCTAGCCCCAGGTCATCCCCCCGGTTTTCAACCCAGGTGGGTTCGGTCCTCCACGCGGTCTTACCCGCGCTTCAACCTGCCCAGGGCTAGATCATCCCGCTTCGGGTCCAGGACAAGCGACTAAAAACGCCTTTTAAGACTCGCTTTCGCTACGCATACGCCACACGGCTTATGCTCGCCACCCGCCACTGACTCGCAGACTCATTTTTCGATAGGCACGCCGTCACCCCACAAGGAGGCTCCGACGGTTTGTGGGCGCACGGTTTCAGGAACTGTTTCACTCCCCTCCCGGGGTGCTTTTCACCTTTCCCTCACGGTACTGGTACGCTATCGGTCAGACAGGTATGCTTAGACTTACCCAACGGTCTGGGCTGATTCACGCGGGATTCCACGAGGCCCGCGCTACTTGGGACAACACGATCGGAAGACGGCTCACGTCCAGGTACGGGGCTGGCACCCTCTACGGCCAGGCCTTCAAGCCTGTTCCCCTGGCAAGCCGTTTTATGACTCCCGCCCGGCCCGTCGGAACCGGGACACGTGATCCCACAACACCGGCAACGCAACCCCCGACGGGTATCACGCGCAACCGGTTTGGTCTGATCCGCTTTCGCTCGCCACTACTCACGGAGTATCCCTTCCTGCAGGTACTGAGATGTTTCACTTCCCTGCGTACCCCCCGCCCATAGGCGGTGCCGGCCCATGACGGCCGGCGGGTTCCCCCATTCGGAGACCCTAGGATCAAAGCCATGTTGGAGGCTCCCCTAGGATTATCGCATCCTCAAACGTCCTTCATCGGTACTGTCTGCCAAGGCATCCACCATACGCCCTCGCAAGCGGCACAACAGCAAAACAAATTGTCATTGCCCCACCCGCGGGTTTCCTGATAGCAAGATCGCCAGACGACAAATCTTAACACTAAAATGATCACAAAACGATCGATCTCGAAACCAAACTCAATTGAAGAGTTTGGCGAAATCGCGATAAGCAAAAAGAAACGTTCTTTCAGTTTCTCTTGCTCGCGTCCACTATCCAGTTCTCAAACCACCACGCGCCACCACCCTCACCCGAAACCAACAAAGGAAACCAGGCTGACGATGATGGGCATCGAACCGCACCACAACAGACGTTGTGGGGTGGCGGTCCGGGAGCCCAAAAGCATACCCATACCACTCCCGGACATCCCGACGGGACATCCAAGCCCATGATCTCTTCCACACCAGCATCCACACTATAAGGCATGACTGTCACGCCATCGTGTGGCACACACTGTCCAAAAAACATTGGACTGAATTCTCCGTAGAAAGGAGGTGATCCAGCCGCACCTTCCGGTACGGCTAC
>ERZ1106943.3660-NODE-3660-length-11421-cov-4.522787_pt1 | contig 11421 bp, 10 predicted proteins | sample MGYA00403671_ERZ1106943 | MGnify/ENA primary metagenome ERZ1106943 (study PRJEB35170, sample SAMEA104062427) | human gut metagenome | biome: human gut; feature: human-associated habitat; material: faeces | place: Denmark | collected 2012-06-14 ...
AGAAGCTGCCCGTCGATGCTTCGGCAAAATTCAAGTATTCGCGCCGTGAGCAGCGGAGTTAAAACGCTCTTAGCATATTGCTCGTGCTCGGCCGTAACACAGAAGCAGCGGTCAAATTCTTCATTGCCGGTCGCGATGCCGCGAGGACTGTCCTCCGTGCGAGCGCCGACAAGCACGCTCTCGGCTGCCGGGTGGCGCATCTCAAGGCGCAAAACAATGCCCTTGAACACCATGTCGCGGCAGGTCTCCAAGCCGTCTTGCGGCCGCGCTCATAGACATGGTTAAGGCGCACGTTTGCTGCTGAAAAGTGTGCGCCGTTGTGCTCGCCCTCGCGGAAATTTTCCGTTTCGATCTCCTCCCACTGCCCGTCAAGCAGCCGGAGCGAGCGCACAAGCTTTTCGTCAATCAGTATCTGCGCCGTGTGCATATCCGGCCCGAAGGCATTTTCAAGCTCCGCGCGGAAGAAATCGCCCATTTGCTCCTGCATAAGAGCTTTCAGCTTTTTCTGAGCACCGCCGCCGAGAAACAGTGAGGCACACACACCGCCGAAAAACAGCACTGCCGTTAAGATCGATTTTAGCGCCATGTCATCCACGGCAAAAAACGAGATCACTCCGCCCAGAACGCCGACCAGTCCGATGATCGTCCAGATGCGCGCCTGCTTCTGATATTGCCCAAGCTTTTTCGAAAGCTCGGCCTCACTCATCTTTTCGTAATGCCTGTCATTCATAGCCCGACCCTCCGTCAGCAGATATCGAAATACAGGTTGCTGCGCGCGTCGAGCGTGACTATGTCCATAAGGCATGCTTCGGGAGAAATGCTGTCAAGCTGCATACGCTTTGCGCTGTCCTTGTAATTATCAGGCTGAGTCTCGGCGGCAAAAATAAGGCCGTCGTAGTCCTCGGGAAGATAGACAACGTAGCTTTTTGTCAGCACCGAAGCCCAATTATCGACATTGTTCTGCCAGTCGGTAGAATAGGCAAACTCTATATCATAGGTCTTGCCGTTTGCACTGACAGTATGCAGATAGTAATTATCTCCGCGCTCACTGTCGCCGTATGAGGACGCGGCTGTGAGCCACATGCCGGTGTATTCGTCATATAGCTCGCTGTCGGTGTTCGTTATGTAATCGCCGCTGAAGCTGCCGACGGAATCCTTCGGAACATAGCACACGGCATCAAACTCCAGCTCGCGTATGCCGTCATGAGTCTGGTCGGGGATCATTTTGACCTCCCAGTAGCAGTCACCGACGGTGTAGCCGTCGCCGAGGTTTGCGTAGCTGCAAACTCCGTTTTCAAGCAGATAGCTGCCGTTGTCGACAGCGGCGTTAGCATAGAGATCATTATCTTCAAAGTATGAGCCGCCGGCAATCGACACGGATGAAAGATCTTCGCTGAAAACATAGCGCTCGTCGGGATCCCATATCCATACAAGCTCTGTACTGTCTCCGTTTTCATGTTCAAAGCGGATGTAGACATCGCTTTCGCCGTCGGCGCTGAGGTCATCGAAGGATATGGAAGTGAATGTGTCCTTCGCGTCGGGTATTGCCACGGGAAACGACACGCTGTCAAACAATATTTGCTCTGCCTCATCCCTATAGAATGCTGCGCTTTCGGTGCTTATGGTCACGAGAACATCCACGCTCTCACCGTCGTGCGTGATGGTTCCGCTGCCGATGACTATGCCGGTAGTACGCCAGTCGCCGCCTGCCTCCGGGTCATCATTGCTGCTGCAGGCTGCAAGGCTCAGGCACATGAGAAGGGCCATAAGCAGGGGCGTAAGTCTTTTAAAAGAAATCATGCCGCACCTCACTCAGTCTCGCACAGATCAAGGCGTATGTAGCTGTCGCCGTCGTCTCCCCACGAGAACGCTTCCTTTTCAAAGGACATGTTAATATCATAGGTTACATCGGCATACTGACGGGAATGGGCATAGTATTGCTCCTCAATACCGGGGTCCTGCTCAATATATCCGTAGTCTGTCATTTTAAACGTACCGTCGCCCTCGCCCTCGAACAGCTCCCATTCGCCGTTTTCATCGATAGATATGTAGCTGGTGGAGTAGGGAGAGCCGTTGAGACACCATGTGTTTGCAATGTCGGCAAAATATCCGTCGGTCCTGGGAGCGGGAGTGTCCATGACGAAAGTGCCGAAGGACTCGATGGTCATGCCATCGGTGCCGCCGCTGACCTGATAGGCCTTGCCGTCATTTTCGTTGAAGAAATAGATGTAGGCATATTCCGTAACGTTCTGCGCGTTGCCGGCGGCTACTATGTCGTAGCCATTGTACAGGGTGAAGTACAGGCCGCTGTCAATTGCCTCGACCTCGAGCGCATCGCACACGTCGCTGTCGGAAGCGGCCCATAGGCCGAGATACTCGTTGTAGCTGCTGTCGTACGCAGCCGCAGAATCGTAAGCTGCGTCCTCTATGACAGCCGGCGCTCTGTAATCATCGTCGCTGCTGTCGTCGTTTCCGCAGGCTGTAATGGCCAAGCACATAAGCAGCGCCATTATAAGCACCAGATACTTGTTAAGGCTTTTCATTTTATTCTCTCCTTATGATTTTAATTATTCTTTACTGCTCTGCCATGGATAAGATCTCATCATGACTGAGCTCCACGTTCCCGAATCGGATGAAAATGCCGTTTGTAACGGCGCTGTTCCACACCTCGGGGTTTGCCAGTGGGCGGAAGCGGAGCTTGTCCAGATATCGGCTCATGTCCAGAAGCAGACGGCTGCCGGTCACAAAATCAACCTGCAAAACATTATCCTTCAGCGGCGTGACGGCTGATATATATTTCCGGGTCAAATGCCAGTCCTCCTTTCGGCTCAAAAAAGGCAAAAAAAGTCCACCGTACAGCTATTGTACGGCGGACAATAAAAAATAACCATTCACCAAAGGTTAGAAGTTTTGCTGCATAAGCTCCGAAAGCTGCTTTCTTTTTGTTCTCGTATCGCCCTGTATGCCGAGCTTTGAGTATATCTGCTTCATATATTGCTTGACGCTGCCCTCGGAGAGAAACAGCTTTTCCGCGATCTCCCGGTTCGTCAGCCGCTGTGCCATCAGGCCGACCAGCGCATATTCCCGCTCCGTCAGCACGGCGAACGCTGCGGGGCGGACCGTCCCGCTCTGCCGCCGCTCCCCTGCCTCGCCCAGCGCGAGCACCCGCGCCGTGAGCGCGGTCTGCGGTCCTGCGGCAAGCAGCGGCTTGAGATAGCGGTAATTCTCCGCAAACGGCATCACGATGCCGTCCGGTGCGGCGTCGGCAAGCGCCTGCGCCAGCAGCGTCTCGGCTTCCCCGCGCTTGCCCAGCCGCTCATAGGCCGACGCGGTCTGAAGGCGAACGTGCAGCGCGACGAGCGCATAGTGCATCCCCTCGCACAGGGCGAGCAGACCTTCGCTGCGGCCGATCACCTTGGCGTAAGCGCCCTGGGCAAGATACACCTGATTTTCGATCATCTCGATCATCGGCCGGCCCGGCGCGAGGATGCTGACCGAGGCGAGGCGGTGCTCGGCAAAGACCTCCGGAATTTGTTCCATCTCGCCCGACAGGGCGTGGCAGTAGGCGCTGACGGCGTTCCAGAGGTTGAGCCACGAGGCGTTGTGGTGCCGCAGCAGCTCCGCACGGCGCTCGGCAAAGCTGCGGTGCGGCCCGACCTCCGCGTACCGGGAGAGGCGCTGCGCGAGGAAGTCGCAGCAGAGCGCCATATTCTCCTGCCCGTTGCCCTCGATCTGCGCATAGGCGCTCTCCAGCGCGATGTGCGCGTCGGTGAAGCGTCCCTGCACAAAGGCGGCCTCGGCGCGCATGATGGTCTCCGCGCCCTGACCGTGACCGTTGGTGATCTTATAGTAGTGCGGCATACATTCGGCCATCTCGGCAAGCTCGCCCGCAAGCTCGCCCGGGGCGCGGTAGAACATCATCAGCACGGACGGCGAGCCGAAGGTCCAGCCGCCGCTCGAGCGGATGCTGATGGCGGGACGGGACATCTGCGCGCTGGCACTGCGGTGCAGACGGCTCATGGCGCTGATGTCGTTATAGCAGAGGAAGCTCATGATAAGGTCGCATTCGCCCAGCAGGTTGCCGCGCTCCTCCGCGGGCAGCTCGGGATGCTCCTCCAGTGCGGCGAGCAGGAGCGCCTTGAGCTCCAGCATTTTCGGGATATTGCGCCAGTTGAACATACTGCGCATCAGCACCAGAAGCGCGAACGGGTGCGCCTTCAGAGCATCGGCGGGACATTCGTCGAGAGCGGCCGGCACCTCCGACGGGGGCAGCGACGCGAGCAGGATGCCCGCATCCTCCTGCACCACGCGCAGCAGCGCGTCGTAGTCCCCGCAGCGCCGGTAGGCCGCCATGGCGTGAAGATACTGCCCTCGCCCCTCGTACCATGCGCCGTAGCGCTCCCGGCAGCGCCGCTGCCTCTCCGCGTCCAGCGTCCGGAAGGTGCGCTCCGCACATTCCTTCATCATGTGGTGGAAGCGGTAGGTCACGCCGTCCGGCAGACGCTTGACAAAGGCGTTCTGCGCGGTCAGCACGGCGAGCAGCTCCTCCGCGTCGGCGTCCCCGGTGACAAAGCGCGCCATTTCCGCGGTAAATTCGTCGGCAAGACCCATCACCGCGAGAAATTCCTGCTGCCGCTGCGGCAGCGGCTCGATCATGGCGGCGGTGAACATGGTGAAAATATCGGAATCACGTTCGGGCAGCGTCCCATGCTCCGAGAGCGTCCGCAGGTTCAGGTAGACGGCGGAGAACCAGCCCTCGCTGGAGTAGAGCAGCGATTCCGCCTGCGCGTCGGAAAGCTCCGTGCCGCAGCGGTGCGCGTAAACGGCCAGCTCCGTATGGTTCAGCCGCAGCTGCTCTGTGCCGAGCCGGTAGACCCTCGCCCCCAGCCGGACGATCTCTGCGGCGGGCAGAAAGCGGTCGCGGCTGGCGATGATCAGGTGGACGTTGGCGGGCAGGCGGCCCGCAAGCATACAGAGAAAGGCGGTCACGCGTTGGTCTGTGAGCAGGTGAAAATCGTCGATGAACAGATAGCAGGGCGTTTCCCCCGCCAGCTCATGGCAGAGATCGTCCGCCAGCAGCCCTCCGCCGGCGGCGTCCGTGGGACAGGCATACTCCCGCAGCAGGTCGATGCCCGCGCGGGCAAAGGCGTCCTGCGCGCTCCGCCAGAAGATCGCAAGATTGTCGGAATACACGCTGATGCGGACGACGCGCAGCGGCCCGGCCTTTGCGCGCTCCTCCAGATACCAGTTCACCGCGGTGGTCTTTCCGTAGCCCATCGGGGCGACCACGGTGGTCAGCGCGCAGCGGGAGATCGGCCGCAGGCTCTCCTGCAGCCGCTCGGATATGTAGATGGTGTTCAGCTTCCACTTTGGCTTCGGCATGGTGCTTCCTCCGTGCGGCGATGTGCTCTGACCATATTTTATACGAAAACCGGCCCGCTCGCAAGCGGCAAAAAGAAAAGAGGAATGCGCGGCATCCCTCTTTTCTTCTCTGCTGTTTTATGCGTTGATGGCCTCGTCATAGACGGCGGCAGCGGTAGGATAACTCGCCAGGAGCTTATCGCGGAAGGTGTTGACCAGCTCCTCGTTTCCGTACACGGAAAATACGCTCTGCCCGACCGTGACGATGACCAGCTTATCCGGGAAGCCGCACATCCAGCGCTTGGCCTGAATGGTCGTGCGCAGGTCGTCCGCGAGCCTGGCGACGTTGTTCGCGTCGGCGACATGGAACGCGCCGCAGGTAAAGGTGTTCAGATTCATCATGTGAACGAGCGAGGCGGCGCTGTCGATGAGCGAAGCGTCGTCCGCCGGGAAGGTGAGCAGATAGCTGAGGCTGTCGGCATTGCTCACGTCGAAGCTGCCGGGCGCGCCGTCTACGGCGTGCTCGGAATCCCCTCCGGCGGCAGGGAACTTTTCTTCATCGCTGTATGTATTCCAGATCGCGTTGAGGATCGTCAGCGCGTCGTCGACAGCCGCGGCGGGCTTGTCCTCTGCCGGGGTCTCGGGCTTGGGCGTCTCGACCGGCGGCTCTGCGCTCGTTCCCTCCGCAGGCTTTTCAGCCGGCTTGGGCTCGGGCTTCTGCTCGGGCTGCTTGGCAGGCTCCTTTTCCGGCTCCCCGGCAGGCTCCTGCTTGGGCTTGCTGTTGTCAGCCGGCTGCGTCTGCTCCGGCTTGCTGTCCGCCGGCTCCTGCTCTGTTGGCTGCGTCTGCTCGGGCTGCTCCGGCTCGTCGGGCGTCCCGGTCGTTCCGCCGGACTGCTCCTCTCCGCCGCCCTGCTCCTGCGAAGGCGCGTTGCCGTCGTCGGTCGGCGCGGCGTCCTTGCTGCCGCAGGCGGCGAGAGACAGCAGCATCGTGAGAATGAGAATGAGGGAAAGCGTTCGTTTCATGCGAATGGTTCTCCTTGATAGATCGTTCTTTTGACCGCGTGCCGCGGCCCTGCATGAATAGACGAAGGAAAGCAGAAAAAAGTTCCGGATCTTTCGATGTTTTTTTCGGGCGCGTTTTGCTCAGCCCACGCGCAGCTCGTAGTTGACGATATCGAGGTAGCGGCCGAATTTCAGCCCCACCTCATGCAGGGTGCCGGAGTAGGTGAAGCCGAATTTCTCATGCAGGCGGACGCTCGCCGCGTTGCCGCCCGCGATGACGGAAACGACCGTGTGCGTGTCCGCGTCCTCGCGCGCCAGACGGAGAACGGCCTCCATCAACGCGCTCGCAATGCCGCGGCCGCGGCTCTCGGGCGCGACGTAAACGGAAAGCTCAACGGTTTGCAGATAGGCGTCGAAGTCGCGGTAGGGCGAGAGCGAGGCGTAGCCGAGGACCTTACCGTCCTCCTCCGCCACGAGCAGCGGATGGTTGCCGGTGTTGTGCGCGGCGAACCACGCCTCCCCCGCCGCGCCCGCGCGGGGCTCTACGTCGAAGGTCGCCGTGCCGTTTTTCACCTCGTAGTTGTAAATGTCGAGCATCGCGGAAAGATCGCGGCGCTCTGCCGTGCGAATGTTCATCAAATGCTCTCCTTTTCAGGAAAACAGGCCGAGCTGTCCGCCGCTTTCGCCGTTTTCCGGATCGTCCTCGGCCTTGCCGCCGAGCAGCGCCAGAAATTCGTCCTCCGTGAGCACCGGAACGCCCAGCTCCTGCGCCTTGCGCAGCTTGCTTCCGGCGGCCTCTCCGGCGACCACATAGCTTGTCTTTTTGGAGACGGAGCCGGCGGCCTTGCCGCCGTGGTCGGCGATGAGCGCCTCGGCCTCGTCGCGCGTGAAGCGCGTGAGCGAGCCGGTGAGCACAAAGGTCTTGCCCGCAAAGCGCAGGTCCTGCGGGGCTTCTGTGCTGGTCATGTTGACGCCTGCGTTTTTCAGGCTTTCGATGAGGTCGCGGGACTGCCCGTCCGCGAACCAGCGCTGCAGGAACTGCGCGGTGATCTCGCCGATGTCATCCACGGCGGTCAGCTCCTCGACCGTGGCGTTCATCAGCGCGTCCATCGAGCCGAAGCGCTGCGCGAGCACACGCGCGGCCTTCGTGCCGATCTGGCGGATGCCGAGGGCGCAGAGCAGCTTGGAAAGATCGTTCTGCTTGGAGCGATCAATGGCGGCGACGGCGTTCTGCGCGCTCTTGAGGCCCATGCGGTCGAGCTGCGCAAGCGTTTGCACGTCGAGACTGTAAAGGTCGGACGCCTTGCGGACAAGCCCGGCGTTCACCAGCTGCTCGAGCAGCGCGGGGCCGACGCCGTCAATGTCCATCGCCTCGCGCGAGGTGAAGTGTGTGAGGTTGCGCAGCAGCTGCGCGGGACACTCCGCGCCCGTGCAGCGCGTGGCGCTCTCGCCCTCGGCGCGGTAGACCGGCGCGCCGCAGACCGGACAGCGGTCCGGCAGACGGTAGGGCTGCGTGCCGTCGGGACGCTTGTCCTTCAGCACGCGCACGACCTCAGGAATGATCTCGCCCGCCTTGCGCACCACGATGGCGTCGCCGACGCGGATGTCCTTCTCGTCGATGAAGTCCTGGTTGTGGAGCGTCGCGTTCGTGACGGTCGTTCCGGCCAGATGCACCGGCTCAAAGACCGCCTTCGGCGTCAGCACGCCCGTGCGCCCCACCTGCACGACGATGTCCGTCACGCGGGTCTCCTTCTCCTCGGGAGGGTACTTGTAGGCGATGGCCCAGCGCGGCACCTTGCTCGTTGAGCCGAGAATTTCTCGGTCTGTAAGGCTATTCAGCTTTACAACTGCGCCGTCCATATCGTAGGGCAGCTCCGCGCGCTCCTCGCCGAGACGGCGGATCTCCGCGAGCGCGTCCTGCACGTTGTCGACCACCTTGTTGCCGATGACCTTGAATTTCTGCGTGCGCAGATAAGCAAGCGTCTCGGCGTGGGTCGTGAAGGTCCGTCCCTCGGCGAGCTGGAGGTTGAAAACGGCAATATCCAGCCGGCGCTTCGCCGCGATCCTCGGGTCAAGCTGGCGCAGCGAGCCGGCGGCGGCGTTGCGGGGATTGGCAAAGGTCTGCTCCCCGTTCTCCTCGCGCTCGGCGTTGAGCGCGGCAAAGACCTTTTTGGCCATGTAGACCTCGCCGCGCACGATGAGGCGCGGCAGCTTCTCCGGCAGCACCATGGGAATGGACTGGATCGTGCGCAGATTCTCCGTCACGTCCTCGCCCACGCGCCCATCGCCGCGCGTGGCGCCGCGGACGAACACGCCGTCGCGGTACTCGAGCGCGACGGACAGACCGTCCACCTTCGGCTCCACGCTGTATTCGACGTGCTCGAGCTGCTCGCGCACCTTCTCGTCGAAGTCCACGACCTCGGCGTCGGAGAAGGAGTCCTGCAGGCTCTCGAGCGGGACGGCGTGCGTCACCGGCTCGAACTTCGTCAGCGCCATGCCGCCCACGCGCTGCGTGGGCGAGTCCGGCGTGATCTCCTCGGGGTGCTCCTTCTCCAGATTGGCCAGCTCGCGCTGGAGCATATCGTATTCATAGTCGCTGATGCTCGGCTCGTCGAGCACATAGTAGCGGTACGAGTGTGCGTTGAGCGTGTCGCGCAGCTCCTTTATGCGTTCCTTGTAGTCCATGGCATTCTCCCCTTTTATCCGGCGTTGTTCATAATGAAGTCCTCGGCGGTGGAGGACATATCCTCGCGTGTGTCGAAGTAGGTGTAGGTATCCGGCACGGAGCCGACGATGACCGTCTCGGCGACGGCGCAGCGGTTGGTGACCTTGGTGACGGTCGAAAAGCCCGGCAGCAGGACGCTCACATACACGTCCACCACCAGCCGGATCTCGTGGCGCGTCTGGTTGATGCCCGCGGAGGCGAAGGCATTCTCAAAGTGCGCCGAGGACGAGCCGACCGACTGCATTTTGATGTGCAGGAGCGGCCCGCGGCCCGCGAGCAGCGGCGAGCCGGTCAGGCTCCCGAGCGGGATGGCCAGCTCGCGCGTGGAGACCTCCGAGAGCCTTTGCAGCACGTCCGCGAGCACGGCGGACTGCAATCGGTTGAACTCCGCCATGTTGCTCTTGACCGCCGTGATGTGTCCCTCGTTGTCCTTTTCCAGCGAGATCAGGCGGTCGTAGTCCACACCGGCGTCGTAGAGCGTTTCGTTCACCGAGGTGTTCACGACGCGCGTGACGGCGTTCGAGACGCGCGCGGTGGCAAGGCTCGTGAGAATGGGCCGAAGCTGCGTCATCGCGGTGACGGCGAGCGCGATGAGCGCGGCGCAGACAAGGAAAAGCAGCAGCCGGCGTTTCTCCCGCCCCGTCATGCCGCGGCGCATATAGCGGCGCATGGGCGTTCCCCCTTTCGGGAGAATCTATGCGCCCACGGCTTTTCCCTATTCGCCGAGCTTTTTCACCATTTCCTTGTAGGCTCTGCCGCGCTCCATAAAGTTCGCGTAGCAGTCGAAGGCGGCGCAGGCGGGCGAGAGCGTCACCACATCGCCGCTCTCGGCGCAGAAGTAGGCGGCGTCCACCGCCTCCCGCAGGTCCTTGCAGCGGAGGATCCGCGGCCGCTCGGCCGCGGTCTCATAGGCTTCGCTCTCCACCACCGCGCGCTCGATGGCGTCGGCGGTCGCGCCGCAGAGGATGAGCGTCTTGACGTGCTCGACCACCTCGGGCGCAAGGGGTGCAAAGGGAATGTGCTTGTCATACCCGCCCGCGATCAGCACGACCTTGTGCGGGAAGGCGCGCAGCCCCGCGATGGTGCGCGTGGGACTGGTGGCGATGGAATCGTTGTAATAGCGGACGCCGTGCAGCTCGCGCACGAACTCGATGCGGTGCTCCACACCGGCAAACTCCCGCGCGACGCGGCGGACGGTCTCATCGCGCACAAGTCCGTCCACGGCAAGGAGCGCCGCCATATAGTTTTCCACATTGTGCCAGCCGGGAAGGCGGATGTCCGCCAGCGGCAGGACCTCGCGCTCCCCTGCCGCATCGCGCAGCCAGATCGCGCCGCCGCGCACGAACGCGCCGTCGGCGACCTCCTCCTGCCGCGAGAACAGACGCGCACGTCCGACCGCCTTGCCGCTCAGATCGCGCGTGATGGCGTTGTCGGCGTTGAAGATGGCGGTGTCCCGCGCGCTCTGGTGCAGGTAAATATTTTCCTTGGACGCGATGTACTCCGCCATGTCGCGGTGCACGTCCAGATGGTTCGGGGCGAGGTTCGTCAGCACCGCGACCTGCGGCGAGTACGGCATATCCATCAGCTGGAACGACGAAAGCTCCAGCACCGCAAGATCGTCCGGCGTCATCTGCTCCGCGTCCGCGAGCAGCGGACGGCCGATGTTGCCGCCGAGCCACACGCGCCGTCCCTCGGCCTTGAGAAGCTCGGCAATGACGCTCGCGGTGGTGGTCTTGCCGTCGCTGCCGGTCACGCCGAGAATGGGACACGGACAGACGGCGAAGAACGCCTCCATCTCGCTCGTGATGACCGCGCCGTGCGCCTTCGCCTCCAGCAGCTCCGGCACGTCGGGCCGCATCCCGGGCGTGCGGAAGACGACGTCCGCGTCCAGATCGCGCAGATAACCCTCGCCGAGGTGCAGCACCGCGCCGAGCGCCTCGTAGTGCGCCGCCGCGCCGCCGAGCGCCGCGCGCTCCTTCCTGTCGCAGGCGATGACCTTCACACCGTTCCGCGCCAGCAGCTCCACGAGCGGACGGTTGCTCACGCCGAGGCCGATGACCGCGGCGGTCTTTCCCTTCATGCCTTGCAGATATTCGTGCAGCGTCATACACAAATACTCCCCTCTGAACATTCGCAATATAAGAAATTATACCGCGCCCGCCGTATTTTATCAACGATTTCCCTGCACAAATTTTTGTTTCTTGACTTTGCCCGCTTCGTCCTTTACAATAAGGAGCGCGAGTAAGACAGGCGGTCGCGCGGCAAAGCCGAAAGGCTTGCTGTGAGGAAAGTCCGGGCTCCACAGGGCAAGGATAACGGGTAACGCCCGCCCA
>ERZ1106943.3663-NODE-3663-length-11416-cov-4.753895_pt1 | contig 11416 bp, 9 predicted proteins | sample MGYA00403671_ERZ1106943 | MGnify/ENA primary metagenome ERZ1106943 (study PRJEB35170, sample SAMEA104062427) | human gut metagenome | biome: human gut; feature: human-associated habitat; material: faeces | place: Denmark | collected 2012-06-14 ...
TACGTTACCGCTGGCCCTTGTCGTAGGGGATGCCCTCGGCCTTGGGGGCGCGGGACTTCTTGGAGGTGAAGGCCAGCACCAGCAGGGTGATCAGGTACGGCAGCATCCGGTACAGGTGGGCGCTGATGCCGATGTCGGCCAGCAGGAACACGCCGTCGCCGTTGATGTCGATGCTGGCATATGCCGCGGCGATGCACTTGAACAGGCCGAACAGCAGGGACGCGCCCGCGATGTTCAGAGGCTTCCAGTTGCCGAAGATCATAACGGCCAGAGCCAGGAAGCCGAAGCCCGCCACGTCACCGTTGGAGGAGCAGTTGGCCGTGGTCATGGCGTACACAAAGCCGCCCATGCCCGCCAGAGCGCCGGAAATGGTGACGCCGGCATAGCGCATCCTGTAGACGTTGATGCCCAGAGAGTCCGCCGCCTGGGGATTCTCGCCGCAGGCCCGCAGACGCAGGCCGAACTTGGTCTTGTACAGGATGATGGACAGGATGATGAACAGCAGGATGCAGATGTAGGTGGCCAGATAGATCTTGTTCAGGAAGGTTTCCCCAAAGAAGCCCCAGTCCACGCTCTTGTCCACGCCGAAGGTGGACTTTTTCAGCATGAACCAGCTGGCAGAGTCGCCGGTGGCCATTTGCAGGGTATTCTGGTTGGCGATGATGCGGATCAGGAACAGCACCAGAGCGGGGGCCATCAGGTTCAGCGCCGTGCCGCCGATGGTCTGGTCCGCCCGGAGGTTGATGGACGCAAAGCTCAGCAGCAGGGAGAACACCGCGCCCATGGCCGCCGCCACCAGCATGGTCAGCAGCTCCAGCCCCTGAAGGGCCACCCAGTCGCCGGCCTGCTTGGCGGCCAGCACCGCCTCGGAGCCCTGCATCAGCCGAACGAACAGCACGCCGATGAAGGCGCCGAAGATCATGATACCTTCCAGGGCCAGGTTGATGATACCGCTGCGCTCGGCGAACACGCCGGCCAGGGCCACGATCATCAGGGGCACCGCATAAATAAGCGTCTGTTGGATCAGGAACGTCATGCCTGGTCGCCTCCTTCCTCCGTCTGAGCCGCTATCGGCTCTGCCGGTTCCGTGGGTTCCTCCGCCGGTTCCTCCGCCGGTGCGGCGTCCGCCGCCGGGGCGGCAGTCTCCTCCACATGGGCGTGGGGCTTTTTCTTCCGGGACAGCATCATGCGGATGGCCAGGGAGAAGGCGGACAGATACACGATGACGGAGATGATCACGTCGGTGATGTATTCGTTATAAGCCGTCAGGTTGGTCAGCTGCTGGCCCACGATGTTCAGCATGGCCATGAAGATGCCGGTAAACACCACGGCGATGGGGTTGTTCAGTGCCAGCAGGGCCACGGGGATGCCGTTGAAGCCCACGGCGGGCAGGGACTGATAGGTGGACCAATAGAACTCCGTGTTGCCGGACAGCCAGTACAGCGCAGCGCCGGCGCCGGCCAGCGCACCGGCGATGGCCATGGACAGCACGATGTTGCGCTTGTCCCGGATACCGGCATAGCGGGCGGCGTGGCGGTTGGCGCCGCAGGCCTTCAGCTCATAGCCCAGGGTGGTCTTGTTCATCAGGATGTACATGGCGATGGCGATGACAATGGCCACCAGGATGCCGCCGTTGACCTGGGAGCCGGGGAACAGCATGTCCAGGCCCAGCTTGGGCGTGGCCACGCCGTTGAAGGTGGTCTTATAGATGTAGCCGGACTTGGTGCTCTCGGTGAGGTTCTTGAAGCTGCTGATGTCGAACATCCAGGTCACCAGGTTGGCGGCGATCCAGTTGGTCATGATGCACGCCAGCACCTCGTTGATGTTCAGCAGGGCCTTTACCAGGCCGGGGATCGCGCCCCACAGAGCGCCGGACAGGCACCCGGCCAGGAAGGCCAGCACCCAGATGACGCCCACGGGCACGGACTCGGAGGGGATGGACAGGGCCACCATCAGGGTGACCATGGTGGAGATCAGATACTGACCGGGGGCGCCGATGTTGAACAGACCCGTCTTGAAGGCCACGGCCACGGAAAGTCCCGTCATGATCAGGGGCGTTGCCCGGAACAGCATGTTGCCCAGGTTCACGGCGTTGAAGCCCCAGGTCAGGGTACCGGCGGCGTCCCGGCCGGTGCTGAAAATACCGGCAAAGATGATGCGGATACCGTCCCACGCGCCGGTCAGAGAGATCTTCTCATTGCACAGGCCCACGATGAGCACGGCGATGCCGCCCACCAGCAGACCCGCCAGAATGGAGATCAGGGATGAGAGCACCTTTTTGGTGCCGTCTTTTTCGTAAAGCGCTGCCAGTGCGTTCTTTTTCATGCCTGGTCACCTCCCATATCATCCCGCTTGGCGCCGGACATGTACAGGCCCAGCTCGGCCACGGTGGTGGTTTTCGGATTCAGCTGGCCCACAAGCTGGCCCTCGTACATCACCAGGATGCGGTCGGACAGGCTCATGACCTCGTCCAGCTCCAGAGACACCAGCAGCACCGCCTTGCCGCGGTCCCGCTCGGCCACCAGCTGGCTGTGGATATACTCGATGGCGCCCACGTCCAGGCCGCGGGTGGGCTGCACCGCCACGATCAGGGACTTATCCCGGTCCACCTCGCGGGCGATGATGGCCTTCTGCTGGTTGCCGCCGGACATGCTGCGCACGATGGTCACGGGGCCCTGGCCGCTGCGGACATCGTATTGGTCAATAAGCCGCTGGGCATATTCCCGGACGGCGGCGTTCTTGATGAAGCCTGCCGTCTGGAACTGGGGCTCCAGATACCGCTGGAGCACCATGTTCTGCTCCAGGGTAAAGTCCAGGATCAGGCCGTGCTTATGCCGGTCCTCGGGGATATGGCTCATGTTTTCGCCCCGGTGGCGGATGGAGGCGTGGGTAATGTTCTTGCCGCACAGCTCCACAGTGCCGCCGGTGATTTTGTCCAGGCCCGTCAGGCCCTGGACGAACTCCGTCTGACCGTTGCCGTCGATGCCGGCGATGCAGACGATCTCACCGGCCCGGACCTCCAGGCTCACGTCGTGGACGGCGTCCCGCTTGTGCTGATGGGAGGCCACGCACATGTGGCGCACCCGCAGCACGGGGTCCTTGGGCTGGGCGGGCTCCTTCACCACCTGCAGCTGCACCGGGCGGCCCACCATCATGTTGGACAGCTCCTGCTTGTTGGTGTCGCAGGTGTTCACCGTGCCCACATAGCGCCCCTTGCGCAGAACGGTGACCCGGTCCGCCACGGCCATGATCTCGTTGAGCTTGTGGGAGATGAACAGGATGGACTTGCCCTCCTTGGTGAGGCTGCGCATGATCTCCATGAGCTCGTCGATCTCCTGGGGGGTCAGCACGGCGGTGGGCTCGTCGAAGATGAGGATCTCGTTGTCGCGGTACAGCATCTTCAGGATCTCCACGCGCTGCTGCATGCCCACGGTGATGTCCTCGATCCTGGCGTCCAGGTCCACCCGCAGGCCGTACCGCTGGGACAGGTCCTGCACCTTCTGCCGGGCTGCCTTCTTTTGCAGGAAGCCCATTTTGGTGTCCTCCGCGCCCAGGATGATGTTGTCCAGGACGGTGAACACATCGATGAGCTTGAAGTGCTGGTGCACCATGCCGATGCCCAGTGCCGTTGCGTCGTTGGGGTCGTTGATCTTCACCGGCTTGCCGTTTTTCCGGATCTCGCCCTCCTCCGGCTGGTACAGGCCGAACAGGACGGACATCAGCGTAGATTTGCCGGCGCCGTTTTCGCCCAGCAGGGCGTGGATCTCACCCTTGCGCAGCTGCAGGGTGATGTCGTCGTTGGCCTTAATGCCGGGAAACTCCTTGGTGATGTGAAGCATTTCGATCACATACTGGGGAGATTGCTCCATGCCGCCACCTACTTTCTCTCATTTTCTGTCTGCCGCAATCGCTTCCGAGGCGGACAGTATAACAAGTTTATTATAGCGTCCAATGCAGGGAATTGCAAGAACGAACCGGAAAATAGGGCGGTATTCACAAAAATCGTCCCCCTCCCTCCGGCAAATAGACGGAAAAAACGCCGCCCAAGCGGACGGCGTTCTTTCCGGGAGCGTGTCAAAGATTATTTGACACGCTCCGTAGCATTTTCAGAACTTCCATAGAAGTCCTGAAAATGCGGTGATTAAAAACGAAAGACACCCCTGATGGGTTTCTTTCGTAACTATCTTCCTTTCCGAAGCCGGCGGCCACCGCACTTTTTGACCGTCTGACGGAAAAAACGCCGCCCAAGCGGACGGCGTTCTTTCCGGAACAAAAAGAAGGAAAACAATAAAAGGATGGAAAGCGGATTTACTTGTGATCCACGGAGTACATGTGCTCAATGAGGCACAGGATCTTATCGGAATAGCCGATCTCGTTGTCGTACCAGGAGACCACCTTTACGAAGGTGTCGGTCAGGGCGATACCGGCCTTGGCATCAAAGATAGAGGTATGGGTGTTGCCCAGGAAATCGGAGGACACCACAGGCTCGTCGGTGTAATCCAGAATACCCTTCAGCTCGCCCTGGGCAGCCTCCTTCATGGCGGCGCAGATCTCGTCGTAGGAGGCGGGCTTTTCCAGATTCACGGTCAGGTCCACCACGGACACATCCAGGGTGGGCACACGCATGGACATACCGGTGAGCTTGCCGTTCAGGCTGGGAATCACCTTGCCCACGGCCTTGGCGGCGCCGGTGGAGCTGGGGATGATGTTGCCGGAGGCAGCGCGGCCGCCGCGCCAATCCTTCACGGACACGCCGTCCACGGTTTTCTGGGTGGCGGTGGTGGAGTGAACGGTGGTCATCAGGCCGTCGGCAATGCCGAAGTGATCATGCAGCACCTTGGCAATGGGGGCCAGGCAGTTGGTGGTGCAGCTGGCGTTGGAAACGAAGGTCATGTCGGAGGTGTAGGTGTCCTGGTTCACGCCCATAACAAACATGGGGGTGTCGTCCTTGGAGGGGGCGGACATGACCACGTGCTTGGCGCCGGCCTCGATGTGGCCCTTGGCCTTGTCCTTAGTCAGGAACAGGCCGGTGGACTCGATGACGTACTCCGCGCCGATCTCCTTCCAGGGCAGGTTGGCGGGGTCGCGCTCGGCGAACACGGGGATGGAACGGCCATCCACAATGATGGCGTTCTCGCTGGAGGACACCTGGGCGTCGATCTTACCGTGCATGGTGTCATACTTCAGCATATAGGCAAGGTAATCAGCGGGACACAGGTCGTTGATGCCCACGATCTCGATCTCGGGGTGGTGCAGGCTGCACCGCAGGACCATGCGGCCAATACGACCAAAACCATTGATACCGACTTTGATGCTCATAAATACAGCTTCCTCTCTGTGATGGAATATATCAAACATATGGTACGTTTAGTATTATATGCGAGAATTTTGGAAAATGCAATACCCGCGTGCAAATTTTTTTATCTTTTAGCAGGTTGCGACAAATATCTTGTGTTTTTCCTTTGCGTTTGATATAGTATGGTATAAATTCGCATGACAGCCAGATCATTCCGGGGATAAGTCCTATGCCTTCCCGGAATCGTATACAGGGGAAGGAGGCTGTATCATATGGAGTACAGCGAAACGGAAAAGCAAATGCTCCGGGAGATCCTGCCGGGCATCGCCACACAGCTGCGGGGCTCTCTGGCCAACATCCACGCAGCTTTGGGACGCCTTGCCCCGGAGCAGGCGCGGGACGCCAGCACCGACACCGACCGCAGTGCCGCCATTCTGTGCCAGAGCTATTACCGCATCCTGCGGGTGGTGAACAATCTGTCCGACGCGCCTATGCTGGCAGAGGAAAAGCCTCTGGATACGGAAAATGTGGAGCTGGTACGCTTTCTGGACGGCCTGTGCCGCCAGGGGGAGGCCCTGGCCCAGCTGATGGAGCTGCGGCTGACCTTTACCTGCCCGGAACGGGCCCACACCGTGGCTGTCAACCGGGAGTATCTGGCCCGGCTGTTCTGGAACCTGGTGTCCAACGCCATGAAATTCACTCCCCGGGGCGGGACCGTGGACGTGTGCCTGCGCTCCGGCCAGGGCTGCGTGCTGCTGTCGGTGAAGGACAGCGGCTCCGGCATTCCGCAGGACAAGCAGGCCCAGCTGTTTGACCGGTGGCAGCACAGCCATATGGACCTGCCGGCCCATGGCCTGGGGCTGGGTCTGCCTCTGTGCCGCCGCATTGCCCAGGGCCACGGCGGCAGCCTTGTGGTGTCATCCCGGGAGGGGCAGGGCACCACGGTGACGGTGCGCCTGCCGGACCGCCGCAGCGGCGTGACCCTGGTGCGGGACATGCCGTTCCACTATGCCGGCGGCTTCAACCCCACGCTGGTGGAGCTGGCGGACGCCCTGCCGTATCAGGCGTTCACCAAAAACTATATTGAGTAATTTTTCCCGGTTTTACCGGATTTATGCACAGGAGGTCTGGCGTGGAAGGAAAACGCGTATTGGTGGCCATGTCCGGCGGCGTGGACAGCAGCGCCGCGGCGCTGCTGCTGCGGCAGCAGGGGTACGACTGCGACGGAGCCATGCTGCGGCTGTATAACGGGGAGAAGGCGGGGACCTGCTGCTCTGCCGACGATGCGGACGATGCGCGGTCCGTGGCCTACCGGCTGGGCATGAAATTCTATGTGTTCAACGAAACGGAACGCTTCGCCCGGGAGGTCATGGACCGCTTTGTGGCGGAATACTGCGCCGGGCACACGCCGAATCCCTGCATCGACTGCAACCGCTGCCTGAAGTTCGGGGCCCTGCTGGACCGGGCTCTGGTGCTGGGCTACGACTATATCGCCACCGGGCACTATGCCCGGGTGGACCGGGACCCGGACACCGGACTGTACCGCCTGCTGCGGGGCCGGGACCGGCGCAAGGACCAGAGCTATGTGCTCTATCAGCTGACCCAGCACCAGCTGGCCCATCTGCTGCTGCCGGTGGGGAACTATGACAAGCCCGCCATCCGCGACAGTGCCCGTCAGGCGGGGCTGCTGAACGCCGACAAGGCGGACAGCCAGGATATCTGCTTCGTCCCCGACGGGGATTATGCGGAGTTTCTGCGGGAGTATGGCCATGTGGCTATGGAGCCCGGGGACTTTGTGGACCAGGACGGTCATGTGCTGGGCCGCCACAAGGGCCTTCCCTGCTACACCACCGGCCAGCGCAAGGGCCTGGGGGTGTCCGCCGGGAAGCATGTGTATGTGGTGCGGAAAAACGCCGCCGACAACACCATCCTTCTGGGCGACAACGAGGATCTGTTCACCGGCCGCCTCACTGCCTGCCGGGTGAACTGGATTGCCGGGCAGGCCCCGGCGGGCCCCATCCGGGTTACCGCCAAAACCCGGTACAGCCAGACGGAGGCGGAGGCCACGGTCACCCCCCTGGAGGGGCAGCGGATAGAGGTGGTCTTTGACCGGCCCCAGCGGGCCGTCACCGCCGGCCAGGCCGTGGTGCTGTACGACGGGGATCAGGTGCTGGGCGGCGGCGTCATCGAGGACTGACAAGCAGATACCCACACGCGCAAAAAATCCCTTGACCGTACCGGTCAAGGGATTTTTCAGCTGTTACAGGTGTTACAGGCTCTTTTGGCTTACAGATACTTGCGCATGCCATCGGTAGCCACGGAAGCGTCGGCGGTAAGGGTCACGGTGAACTTCACGGTGTTGGCGTCGCTGAACTTGTCCAGCCAGCACAGGAACTTTTCCACGGCGGTGAAGTCCTCGCTATGTACGATCTTGCAGAGGTTGTCCACATAGACGTGGGAAATATCGTAATTGCCCGCATACAGACCGCTGATGAAGCCCCGCAGGCACTCAAAAGAATCCAAGTGGTATTCACCAGCATTGACCAGACGCACGCTGGACTTGATATCGTACGTCATATCAGCGCCAGGCTCGATGCAGACGACACAGCCGCCCTCCTCGGCCACGGAGGCATGAACCAGCTCGATGAGCTGCTTGGTCTTGCCTGCGCCGTTGTCGCCCATAATCAATCTAACCATAAGAGATCACTCCTTTTGCATATATGTATACCATACCATAACTCGACGGAAATGGCAATGGGAAAATATACGGTTTTTTACCGGCCCAGCTTTTCCCGCAGGGCCTGGCCCATGTCCTCATAGCCGGGCTTTCCCAGCAGGGCGAACATATTCTTCTTGTAGGCCTCCACGCCGGGCTGATCGAAGGGGTTCACGTCCAGCAGATAGCCCGACAGGCCGCAGGCGTATTCAAAGAAGTAGATCAGCTGCCCCAGGGTGTCTGCGTCCAGTGCCCCGCAGCGCAGGATGATGTTGGGCACGCCGCCCTCCTCATGGGCCAGCAGGGTGCCGTCCATGGCCTGGGTGCGGATAAAGTCCATGGTTTTTCCGGCCAGGAAGTTCAGCCCGTCGCCGTCGGCGGCATCGAAGGGCACCGCGCTTTCCCCTGCCTCCGGGTCAAAGCGCACCACCGTTTCAAACAGGTGCCGCTCGCCCTGCTGGATATACTGCCCCATGGAGTGCAGGTCGGCGGTAAATTCCACGCTGGCGGGGAAAAGCCCCTTGCTCTCCTTGCCCTCGGACTCGCCGTACAGCTGCTTCCACCACTCGGACATAAACCGGAAGGCAGGCTCATAAGCCGCCAGAACCTCGATCTTCTTCCCGGCGCGATAGAGCTGATACCGGGCTCCGGCATACTGCCAGGCGGGATTCTGCTCCATATCCCCGGCGGTGCAGGCCTCCTGCATCCGGGCCGCGCCCTGCATCAGCGCCTGAATATCCACTCCGGCCACGGCGATGGGCAGCAGGCCCACGGCGGTGAGCACGCTGTATCGTCCGCCGATGTCATCGGGCACCACAAAGCTCTCATACCCGGCCTGGACGGCCAGAGCTTTCAGCGCGCCCTTGTGCCGGTCGGTGGTGGCGTAAATGCGCTTTGCCGCCCCCTCCGGGCCGTATTTCTTCTCCAGCAGCTCCCGGAAGAACCGGAAGGCCACGGCAGGCTCCGTGGTGGTGCCGGACTTGGAGATGACGTTCACGGAGAAGTCCACCCCCTCCAGCAGCTCCATCGTCTCCCGCAGCTGCCGGTCGGACAGGCCGTTGCCCACGAAATAGATGTTGGGCGTGTTCTTCCGCTTCAGATTATAGTTGGGGGAGCACAGGCACTCGATAACGCCCCGGGCCCCCAGATAGGACCCGCCGATGCCGATGACCACCAGGGCCTGGGAATCGCTCTGGATGCGCCGGGCCGCCGCCTGGATGCGGGCGAACTCCTCCCGGTCGTATTCCTGGGGCAGGCGCACCCAGCCGGTGAACTCGCCGCCGGGGCCGTCGCTCTTCTGCAAATGATTGTGGGCAATGCGCAGCCGGGGCGCCAGCGCCGCCTCATAGGGCAGCGCGATAAAATGCCGCATGTGGGTCAGGTCCACCTGGATCATAGAGATTACCTCCTATGTGTATCGGATTTATCCATCATCTCGTATCTTACCGCTTTTCCCGGGAAAATACAAGGGGATACCCGTCGAAACGATGAAAATCTTATCACCCGCAGAAGCACATGGTCCGGGCCAGGCGCAGCAGCATCTGCCCGAAGGTCAGCTTTTCCACGGTCTCCGCCGCCCGGATGGGGACCTCCAGCACCGTCTCCCCGTTCTGGGTCACCGTCAGCGTACCCAGCACGTCTCCCTGCCGCACCGGGGCCTCCGCAGACTCCGGCAGGGTCACGGTCTGCTCCAGCCCCTGAAGCCGGGATTTTTCCGCCAGCAGCAGGCCCTCCGCCGGGTCCACCCGGGGCTGCACCGTTCCCTGAGCCCCCAGCTGCACCGGCACCGGCGGCAGCGGCTCCTCCGGAGACGCATGCACCAGGCCGTAGGTGGAGAACCCGCAGTTCAGCAGGGCCTTGGCGTCCTCGAACCGCTGCTGCCCCGAGGGGGATTTCAGCACCACGGCGATCAGCTCCATGCCCTCCCGCTCCGCCGTGGCGCTGATGCAGTACCCCGCCGAGGCGGTGTACCCGGTCTTCAGCCCGGTGGCCCCGTCATAGAAGCGGATCAGCTTGTTGGTGTTGGCCAGCTGGAACGCGCCATTGCGGATGGTGTCCATCCAGATGGTGGTGAAGCGCCGGATGTCCGGGTGGTGCAGGATCAGCTCCCGGCTCATGAGCGCGATGTCCCACGCGCTCGTCACATGCCCCTCCGCGGGCAGACCCGTGCAGTTGACAAAGTGCGTGTCGTTCATCCCCAGCTGCTTGGCGCGGGCGTTCATCTGCTCGACGAACAGCTCCGTCACGCCCGCGATGTGCTCGGCCATCGCGACGGACGCGTCGTTTCCGCTCGCGACGCAGATCGCCTTGAACAGATCCTCCACCGTGATCTGCTCGCCCTCCGACAAAAACACCTGGCTGCCTCCCATCGACGCGGCGTAGGCGCTCACGGTCACGGTGTCGTCATAGCGGATGCGCCCCTCGTCGAGCGCCTCCATCGCCAGCAGCATGGTCATGATCTTTGTCACCGACGCAGGCTGCAGCTGCTCGTCGGCGTTATAGACGTAAAGCTCCTGCCCGTTTGCCGCATACAGCGCCGCCGATTTCGCGTAGAGCGCGCCCATTTCGGGCAGCGCCGCCGCCTGCACCGTAAGCATACCGCTGAGTAAAGCGGTACAGATTATCTTCTTCACTTCTGTTCACCCCTTTATGACAGGCTATGTGCCGGACGGATAGATTATGCAGTCAGGCAGGAGTTAGGAGTGAGGAGGTTTCCTTAATTAGTAATTAGGAATTAGGAGTTAGTAATTGGTGGAATCTGGTGTGTTCTTCCAGAGTTCCGGATTTCTTGGCGAGAAAGTACACAGAGCAGAGAAGAGAACAGAAGAGCAGAGAACAGTACAGTAGAGTAGAGCAGACCAGAGCAGAGAAGAAAAGAGTAGATATTACAGCAGAGAACAGCAGAGCAGAACAAAATTGAGAATGGAGAATGGAAAATGACTGACTGATCCTGATTTGACGTTTCTGATGGAGAGAGTGAATTTATTTCTCTGAATAAAAAATGGAGAATGCTCTCCCATCGAGTTCATTCTCCATCTTAAATATCTTTCAATTTCCCGGATTAGGATTAACAGCAACAAACGGAGATTCAAAATATACTTCGATTCGGTCATTCGTCGTTTGATTATTCTCCACGGGTGTTATATTCGCACTTGCAATACGAATTCCATACGGAACACCTTTGAAAAGAACATCCATTGTACATGCCTGACCATTCTCAACTACACTTCCATACTGCGGATAAGTCGAACTTACGATATCGCCATTTTTATCAATAAAATCCACATTCAGATTCAAAATCGTGCCCGATTTTCCTGATTTATTGCGTACTTTGATATACACCTTTGAATATTCTTCACTACCCATGCAATTTTCAAATTCCGCATTTTCAATAACCAGTGCAT
>ERZ1106943.3670-NODE-3670-length-11397-cov-5.889790_pt1 | contig 11397 bp, 8 predicted proteins | sample MGYA00403671_ERZ1106943 | MGnify/ENA primary metagenome ERZ1106943 (study PRJEB35170, sample SAMEA104062427) | human gut metagenome | biome: human gut; feature: human-associated habitat; material: faeces | place: Denmark | collected 2012-06-14 ...
AACTGCCGTATGAAAACGAACTGTATGAGCTGCGAAAGTGGATAGACTTTACAAATGCAAACTTGCAGATGCAGTTTCTCCACACGCCACAGGAAATTCAACGCGTCTACCAATGGATCAACGCAATTATGAGGGGAATACAAACAGATTATCCTTTTTATGCTGCTACACTACCCCGAATTGCAAGTGTTCTCTTCATAGATAACGGAATGGGAACATTCATCTTAAACCAAGCTGCTTTTGGAGAACTTGTAATTATTATTCGCCATATCGAAGCAGAACCCGTCGTTGTTTCGTTCTGGTCTGTAATTCATCCGCGAATTGTGAATGTCTCCCATGAGTTATATGTAGATGGTCATTGTTCAACCGCAGCAGAAAAGGCGGTCAAAGAAGTGGAATCTCGTCTGCGCGAAAAGTTTTCGGAGTTAAAACCCGGCGCAGCAATTCCTCCGAAGATTGGTGATGTGATTGGCGCACTTATAAGCGAAAATGGCGTTTTCAGGTTCTGCGACACAACTACTACCAGCGGCAGGGACTACCGACGTGGAATCCACTCTCTATTTGAAGGAATCATGGCAGCCTATCGCAACCCTGCGGCTCATGCTAATCTTCAATATGAAAAACGTGAGGCTATGGAGCAAATTATGCTGGCAAGCCAACTGATGTATGTGTTGGACAAGCCGCAAATCTAAGAAGAAGGTGAAATAAATTATGTCATATACTGTAAAGTCATCAGAAAAATTGCGGAAGTCCGGCGCGGAAACTGAAACAAAAGCATTATTATATTTAATGAACTTCAGATCAGACAGTGATGATATATACTATTTCGTTGTTGACTTCTTTAACGATTTAACCGGCATGAATAACATGGCGACACGTTTATGGGACGTACAGTCAAAAGGAAATCATAATGTTGGTCCCAAAGCTATAGGTAGAGAACTGGTAACGCTATTCAAAAATTACATGAGCGAATTTACATTTGAGACCTATATCCTTTTCGTGGGTAGTGTTTCGGGTGCGCTTAGGAAGGATCCATCACTTACAGTCTTTGGAATTGAAAACGCTAAAGATACCGCAGTTAAGCTGATTAAAGAGGGCCTTGTTGAAGAAGGTAATGCTAAGGAATATATAGATAATTCCAGTCTTACAGATACAAATATTGACGCTTTCTTGAAGTCGGTTCTATTTGTGATTGACGATGATAAAGAGCCACGTGAATATGTAAGAGCAATTATAAAGCAGCATCCAAATATCGTCCCCGAGGACAAGGTTCTGGATGCGATATTTAATGAAATACGAGATAAACAATCAAGTAAAAAGAATATATCCGTTGTCGAGGGTGTCGTTATTGAGACTACCGATGAAGCGCTGAATTATTGCCGCCATCTGACTAATAATGAAATAAGACTGATGACACTTCAACGTATTATTAGCAGAGATCCATTGAGTCAGGGTATTCCCACCTCTTTTATCCCGATTTATAATTCTTGGCCACCAGAGAGACAACGTGAAATGTTTGAAGACTGTCAAGGTAGTCTATGCAGGGCGCTGTTCAACAAAAATGCAGCCGATGGGTTCTGGTGCCTTTTTGAAAACACATATCAGTTAATCATAGCGCATCCCGATGAACCAGTACAACAATTATTTGTACGTCTTCAGGTATTGGGAGATTGCGTCTCGCGTTGCCCGGATTTTGATGCCATTTCGCTAAAGTATTTTATTTCCGTTGTAAAGGATGGTATCCAACAATGAAAATATTGAGGGTTGCTGTAGGTAATTCAAAAGAAGCGTTTATTGAAAGCCGATTCACCGAAGGGCTGAATATTATTTCCAGTGATGACAATAACAAAGGGAAAACCATTGTTATTCAGTCTATGATGTATGCGCTGGGGAATGAACCGACCTTTCCAACTTCTTTCGAATATCAGAAATACTATTATTATGTTGAATTTGAAGAGCACGGGAAAAATTATCAAATATGCCGTTCTGGGAATGGATTTGTCCTGAGTCAAGGATCGTCCATATTGATTTTTGATAATGTTGCAGAACTCAAGCGGTACTGGTCAAAACATATTTTTTCACTTCCAGCTATAGTAAAGAATCAGCTTTCAATGATTGTTGATCCTGTACTATTTATGCAGCTTTACTTTGTTGGGCAGGACAAGAAAGATACTTCAAATATCGCACATCATGGTTTTTATAATAAGCAAGACTACATTGAAATGCTCTATGCGTATGCAGGATTAGGTGGCGAACAGCTCTCGCAAGAACGAATTGACGAGATTAAGCACCGAATATCTGAGCTTTCCGATGAAAAGAAAGTGCTTTTGCAACAACACAAAATATTGAAGTCCAAGAAGGCTCCCGTATCATATCTTAGTGCGGAAAGCGATCGCTTGGCATTTGGCGAAAAGGTTGCGAATTTAGAGAGGGTTCAGTCAAAAATTGCCGAGCTTCGGAAATTACGTAATGCTTCAACTATTCGGAAGAGCAAATGGGAATATACAATTAATGAGCTACGATCATTGAATCGTTCTATCTCATGTGGTGAATTGCGATGCATGGACTGCAATTCTACTAATATTTCATTTAGCACTGGGGAAATATCTCAGACATCATATTCCTTTGATGTGTCTACAGTAGAGATGAGAACTGAGATAATCAACTCAATCTCCGAGAAAATTGCTGCATACGCGGAAGAGATTCAACGTTTGTCCGCAGAAATCTGTGCCGAGCAAGAAAAAATGCAGTCTTTGATGGAAGACGAAAACGTTTCTCTTGAATCTATAGTCGCATACAAAAAAGACATTTTTTCCGCGTCAGACGCAGAGGGCAGAATCAAAGATATTGAAAATGAAATCACTTCTCTGAAAAGCCAACTTGTAGCTAACGAGAATTCGTCTCAGGAAACGCAGGCGCGGAGGGTTTCTCTGCTGACCGCAATTTTAGGCAAAATGAACGAGCTATACCATCAAATTGATCCGGATGGAAATCTTACGTATACAAGTCTTTTTACTCAGCGAAATGAGGTCTATTCCGGAAGCGAGGCAACCGTGTTTCATTTAGTGAAGCTTTTTGCCTTACAACAAGTTCTGAGACACAACTGCCCGATCATAGTCGATTCATTTCGCGCTGAGGACCTATCAACAGGAAAAGAAAAAACTGTGTTAGAAATATCAAAGTCTATTAACAACCAAGTAATATTAACAACCACGCTTAAACATGAAGAATTAGGTAAGTATGATTCTATTGAGGGGGTTAACCATATTAACTACATATCACATATACCCAGCAAGATACTCGATGGCAGATATGTGGCAGATTTTTTAGGGCTGTTATCTGCGTTGTCCATAAAAGTTCAAAGCTAATCTATAATAAATTTACAATCCATCTTCAAAATCCGGGTTGACATCTGCTCGGATTTTGATTATACTATGCTTAACCCGAATTGGAGGTTGAATTACATGAAACAACTGGGTATGCGTCTTCGCGCATTGCGGGAAGGTATTGGCTTATCCCAATCAAAATTTGCCGACCTGATCGGCTCTACGCAGTCCAGCATCAACCGCTATGAAAACGGTCAGGCAACGCCGTCAGTTGAGCTTCTGCGCAAGTATGCGGACTATTTTGACGTTTCAATGGACTATATTTTTGCCCGCTGCGATGACCCGCACGGCAAGCTGTATGAGGCAAAACCTCCGGTTGACGCGAACAATCCTGAACTGAGGAAGTTTGTTGAGATGTGCTTCGATCCGGAATCACCGATGAACGAAAAGCTGAAAGAAGCAATGTTGAAAATGCTTGGGGAGGCGAAGATATGAGCAATGAATTAACCCATAATCCGGGACAGTTCGATGAAGTCATCCATATCATCGACAACGCCCGCAGCCGTGCCATGAAAGCAGTCAATGCAGAGCTTATTCAGATGTATTGGAGCGTCGGTGCGTATTTGTCAGAGCTTTGTTCTGCATCAAGCTTTGGCGATAAGATCATTGACGAAGTTGCCGCATACATTGCGCAAGAGAACCCCAACATCAAAGGTTTCAATCGTCGCGGTCTCTATCGTATGAAGCAATTCTACGAGACCTACAAGGACGATGAATTTGTGACACCACTGGTGACACAAATCAGCTGGACAAACCATCTGCTTATTATGTCTGGCTCCAAGACGGCAGATGAACGGCATTTTTACATGGCGCTCTGTGCGAAGGAACATTATTCCAAACGCGAGTTGGAGCGTCAAATCGGCACATCGTACTATGAGCGTTCAATGATTTCTGCCAAGAAGCCGATGCCTGAATCCGTTTCGCATGATGTGCGTGAAAGCATCCTCGATACCTATGTGCTTGAGTTTCTGGACTTGCCGGAGCAATTTTCTGAAAAGAATCTCCGTAAAGCAATCATCGAAAATCTGAAGCAGTTTATACTTGAATTTGGTCGGGACTTTACCTTTATCGGTGAGGAGTACCGTGTTCAGGTCGGCAATACAGATTTCTTCATCGACTTGCTGTTTTATAACCGTGCGCTTTCCTGCCTTGTCCCGATTGAACTGAAAATCGGAAAATTCAAGCCGGAACACATCGGGCAGATCAATTTTTATCTCGAAGCACTTGACCGCGATGTGAAGAAGCCAAATGAAAATCCAAGTGTAGGCGTTGTTCTTTGCGCCAGCAAGGATGACGCGGTTGTCGAATATGCTTTAAGCCGCAGTATGTCGCCCACGCTTGTTGCAGATTATCGGCTTTGTCTTCCCGACAAGACGCTTCTACAAAACAAGCTGCGTGAACTGACAGAGCTTGCGTTGGAAAGCGGCGAAGGCAACGAGGGTGATGAAGAATGAACGCTGTCATCTATGCCCGCTATTCCTCAGACAGCCAGCGCGAAGAATCCATTGAAGGTCAGCTCCGTGAGTGCCGGGAATATGCTGAACGCAACAATATGACCATCGTTGGAACGTATATTGACCGAGCATTATCTGCAAAAACGGCAGATCGACCGGAGTTCCAGCACATGATCAAGGACAGCGCAAAAGAGCTGTTTGAGATTGTCCTTGTATGGAAGCTCGACCGCTTTTCCCGTGACCGTTACGACAGCGCACACTACAAGCACATTCTGAAAAAGAATGGTGTAAAGGTTGTTTCTGCGAAAGAGCATATCTCCGAAGGCCCGGAGGGTATTATTCTGGAAGCAATGCTGGAGGGCTATGCCGAGTTCTATTCTGCTGAACTATCAGAGAAAATCCATCGCGGACAGAAAGAGAACGCGCTGAAAGGGAAAAACAACGGCGGTGGTGTTCCGCTCGGCTATCTGTTGGACAAGAAAGCACAGAAGCTTGTGATCGATCCTACGACTGCGCCATTAGTGGTTGAGGTATTTGAGAAGTATGCTGACGGCAAATCGGTTCGTTCCATTGTTGAGGATTTCAATGCCCGCGGACTTAAAACGAAAAGGGGACAGCCGTTCAATATCAATAGTTTCAGCTCTCTGCTGAAAAACCGCAAATACATTGGCGAGTACCGTTATCAGGACGTTGTGATTGAGGGCGGCGTTCCTGCTATCGTTCCGGAAGACCTGTTCAACCGTGTGCAGGAACGCATGGAGAAGAACCGCCATGCTCCCGCAATGGCAAAAGCAAAAGAGGACTATCTGCTGACAACAAAGTTGTTCTGTGGTAAGTGTGAGCGCATGATGGTTGGTGAAAGCGGCAAGAGCCATACCGGCGCTATGCACTATTATTACAAATGCAGCGGTGCGAAGCGCCTGAAGGATTGCGACAAGAAGGCTGTTCGCAAAGACTGGATTGAACGTGTTGTTGTCCGCCTGACCATGCAGCGCGTCATGGATGAAGAAAAGATCAACAGGCTCATTGACGCAATTCTTGTTATGCAGGAGCAGGAAGACACAACAACCCCTGCGCTTCGCTCACAGCTTGCGGAAACCGAGTCCTCCATTGGAAACATTCTGAAAGCAATCGAGCAGGGCATTTTCACGCCGTCCACCAAACAGCGGCTTGATGAGCTGGAAGCACGAAAAGAAGAAATCCTTGTGAATATCCAGACTGCTGAACTGCAAAAGCCAAAGCTGACCCGCGAACAGATGACGGCATGGTTTGAGCAGTTCCGTCATGGCGATCCAGCAAACCGTGAGTTTCAGAAACGCTTGATTGATACATTTGTAAACGCCGTGTATGTGTTCGATGATAAACTGGTCTTGACCTACAACTATCAACATGGGACGCAGACAATTTCGCTTGACGAGATCGAGTCGGCGTTGAGTTCGGATTTTGATGGGGCTACTCCACCAAACTTCAGAAATCCTCCCCGTGACCGTTGGGTCATGGGGGGGGATTTCCTATTATTCAAAGAAAAGAAGCGAGATCACGCATCCGCTGATGGGAGGAATTCGCATGAAAGCACAGATCATCGCCGCACTGCTTTTTCTGGTTCTGGGCATCGTGTTTGCCTGCGGAAAAGGCACATTTTTGTATAATACGCTCCCGGAGGAGAAAAAGGCACGGTATGATGCGCGCACGATCCTGAGAGACATGAGCCGGATGATGTTTTCCTGCGTGGGCTGCATGGCGGTCGGGATCCTCGGCTCGATCGTGGACGCACCTTGGCTCGTGGTGCTCGGTGTTGCCCTGACGGTTCTGGTCATCGTGTTCTTTCTGATCCGCATCAACCGGGAGAGCAAGCGGTAACGCCTGCTGCACAAAAAGTCACCCCCGTGCTTGTCGCAATGACGAGCGCGGGGGGTTTTGCATGCATGAGCGGCCGGGTTTATGATGTTCAGGACAAAAGCGGCGTGTTTTACTTGTTATACTTCACCAAAGCGGGCCGGGTCCGATAATCGTCTATCTGAGCATTTCGGGAGAGGACCCGCAGCGCTCTGGTAAACGTTTGAATTTCCTCGTCGCTGAAGCCTTCCAGGGTATCAAAGAAAGGTTTCCACAGCTTCTGATACATTTCGGCTGAATGATTCTCGAAAGCCTTTATTCCTAATTCGGTAGGCTTGAGGATGATGTTTTTCTTGTTATCCATTGTCTGGTAACGCTCGATGAGACCCATACCGCAGAGCTTTTTCTGAATACGTGAAAAGGAGCTTTGCGGAATCGACAGAGCATGGATCATATTATTCATGTGTTCGTTGCTGTCTCGGTGCACAACAACATATTCCAAGACCTGCCACTCGTTGGGTACCAGGTAAATGTCTTCATAGATCTGAAACGCCGAAGTAGCTCTGGAAATATAGTTCACATGCTGTACAAGCGCGGAAACCAGCGGACGGTATCTTCCCATCCATTCGCTCATCAAATTCACCAATCTTTCTTGTCTGCCAGCGTCGCCGAATCAAAAGCAGGGGAAAAGCCGCTTGCCCGGAGCACTTCTCTGCCGGAAGCTGCGAGCAGACGGTGGGCAGAAAAATACATTAACAAAGTACCATACTTTTCTTCTTTTGTCTATGTATTATCTGTTGTTCATTCTGTCTAAAATGTGAAGAAATGATTTAGGAACAATGCCAATTGTATTCAATTGGATAAACTGTTATACTGCAATTGCATCCACATGGATACAATAATATTTAGGCGGATACAAAATGAAAAGCCTCACCTTCAAGACCCGAGAGGGATGCAGAAAGCTGCTTGTGCTTTTTCTGATCCTGATCCTGGTCAGCAGCTTCTTCGCGCGCCTTGTGCAGACGGACTTTGGTAATCTGAAAGTGGAACGCATTACCATTGACGCCCGCGGCGCAGAGCTCGACGGCGAGCTCTATTATCCTGTCGGCACCACGAGTAAGGATCTCTATCCCGGAATTGTTATCACCCACGGCGGTGGCTGTACTTACATGTCATCCAGAATTTGGGCGGAAGAGCTCGCCCGCAGAAACTTCGTGGTGCTGAACGTCAGCGCCTATGGCGCCGGCACCAGCGCCCAGCCCGACTACGATGAAAACGACCAGGGCATTGAAGGCCTGGACGGAAATCTGACGCCGATGGGTCTGCTCGACGCCAAAGCATTTCTCAGCTCCCTCAGCTTCGTTGACTCCACCCGGATCGGTATGGCGGGCCATTCGATGGGCTCCCGCCGTACCGGCTACGCGGCCGTCATGGACTGCGGCTACCTCTCCCTGAACGACCGCCTGATCAATGTCCTCTACGATACCTTCGGCGAGACCTTCACGGAAGATGAAATCAATGAAGATGCCTACAAGCTGGCCGAGAGTCGGCTGAACGTGGATCAGCTCAAGTACTTCAACAGCCTCGCGGCCGCGGAAACCGAGCTGTACAACGACGAGCTCCGTGCTATCTGCCTGCTCGGCGGCGATGGCTCAGTCATCACCAACAAGCAGTCCGTTACGGTCGGCGGCATTGAAGTCCAGAGGAACTGCCAGGTCAACATGGGCGTTCTCAACGGCGACTACGACACCGGCTACTACGACTACCCGTCCAGAGACACCTCCAAGGAAGCCTGGGAGACCGACGGCAAGGACATCGTGCTCGAAGAGTGGTACATCCTCAATGACGTGACCAACCACAGCACGACCGCCGGCCAACTCTACCAGACCTCGACCGCCTCGAACGCCGCGCTGAACGATGCGCTGGCCAACCGCGCCACCCGCATCATCATCCGCAATCCTGAGACCCACTCCAAGAATTTCTTCTCCAACGACACCACCTCCGACCTGGTCAAGTACTTTGAGCAGTCCCTGCAGTACAACCGCGGTGACCTCGGCAGTGCGGACGCCGCTCCGCTGGATGCCTCAAACATGACCTGGGGCTGGCGCGCGTTTTTCAACATCATTGCGATGCTCTCCATGATCTTTATGCTGGCGGCTCTTGCCGGTATCCTCTTCCGCAGCCCGAGCTACGCGGACGCGGTCTGCGAGGTGGAGGATGAGCCCGCGCCGAACAAGAAGCTGGTGTGGGCGCTCGGCATCCTGACCGTCATCCTGACCGCCATCGCCATCTACATGACCAACAAGAAGGGCTTCTTCCTCTACAATCCCGGTAAGTTCCTTCCGCTCGGCCGTACCGCCACGATGACGATGTACTTCCTCGTTTCCCTGACCGTCGTCTCGGTCATCATGCTCATCGTGAACGTGCTGATCAGCAAGAAGACCACCGGCAAGACCGGCCTGGCCGAGCTGAATGTCCTGATCGCGCCGAAGAAGATCCTCAAGCATATTGCCGTCGCGCTGCTCCTCCTCTGCGCTGCCTACGGCTCTCTCATGGTCATCCAGTACTTGTTCGACCAGGATTACCGCTCCTGGATGACTGTCTTCTCTACTATGAAAGTCGAGCACTGGTTCATCGCGCTCAAGTACCTCATCTTTGCCTTCCCAATGTACATCATCATGGGCATGGCCGTCAACTTCTCACACCGCACGGATATTCCCGAGTGGAAAGACACGCTGATCTCCATCATCGTCAACTCTGCCGGTGTGTGGATCATCTGCCTGATCAATATTTTCATCGCCAAGACCAGCTACGACGGCACCCTGTTTAGCAGCTTCATCTGCAGCTACCAGTTCAATGTCTTCGTGCCGATCACCGTGTATCTGTCCCGTAAACTGTACCGCATGACCAGGTCAATCTGGAGCGGCGCCATGCTTAACAGCTGCCTGGTCGTCTGGTCCATGGCCTGCACGCTGGGCATCAACGACATCTACCACGGCCAGAGCGTCATCAGCAACTTCTTCAACATCTGATGTCCCCAATTCTTTTCTCTCTCCTCTTCGCTCGGCACTGTCAAGGGCTGAAACCAATCACAAAGAGCACGTTGCGTCAGCAGCGTGCTCTTTTTTCCTGTCAGGCAAGGGTCGCTTCATGGGTCGCGCCATGCGGCTTCCGTTTTTTTGTTGGGATGCCTTTTTGAGGGGATTAGGGTTCTGTATCGGCTGACGGGATGTTCTCTCTCCGATGCAGGGCCAGGAAGCAAATCAGCGTACCCAGAGCCGCCAGAAACAGCAGGAGGCGCAGCACCAGATCAGTGCCGTTCAGGTCGAGCAGCTTCCCGAAAATGATCGACGCGAAGAAGGAGAAAAGGAGCGGCGCCCCGTTGATCATGCTCTGGGCGGTCGCACTGTTCCGGTGGGGGATCGTTTCACGGACGTATTCCACCGAAGCGGGATGGAGCAGACCCGTTGAGAAGGCGTGGAACAGGGAGGTGGCCCAAAGCGCACCGACGCTGGCGGCCAGGCAATAGCCGGCAATCTTCAAGGTGTAGAAGAGCATACTGGCAAACAGGAGCGCAGCGACGTTCCACTTTTTCCGAAACCGGGAAAAGAGGAAGATCACCGGCACTTCCAGAAAGGAAAGGAAGGCGCCCAGAGCGCCGAAAGAAGCGACGTTTCCGCCTACGTTCTGCACGATGTTGACCAGAAACAAGGTCAGGGTCTTATTGGCGCAGGAAACCAAAGCAATGCCCAGCACCAGGAAAAGAAACCGTGGATAATTTTTCAAGATGGAGGAGAGAGCGGAGATCCGGAAGCCGCCATCCTCTGTGCGCTTCCCTGCCGCTTCCGTATGGATACCGTTACGACGGATGCACTCCGCCGCGGCGGCCAGGAGGAGGAAGAGGCCGTGACCCAGCAGGAGCAGGGGAAGGGCGTGCAGCATCTCCAGGAGATAGCCGAGCAGCAGGGATCCCAGTGCATAGCCCAAAGACCCGAGCCCCCGGGCGAAGCCGAAGTCGATTTCCACACCTTCCCCCCGGAGGTCCAGATAGATCTTCGATACAAGGCTGCTGAGCACCAAGGTCAGCGACAGATAGAGCGTGTATCCGGCGGACACCGTGAGACAGGGTTTGCCGGGGCAAAGAATTGCAGGAAGCAGCAAGGTCTGTGCGGCGACAGTGATGAACAGGGCATAGTATGCGCTTTGGCCGCCTGTACGGTCGATGCGCGCGGAGACGAAAAGCATCAAAGCGAAACCAATCGCGGATGAGGCTGCGCTGATCGTACCGATCTCGGCGTTGAGAAAACCGATCTCTTGCAGGAAAGCAGCTGCGAAGCCAACAAAGGCACAGCCGCCGGTCCAGTACAGCAGCTGCATGAGATTGTACAAGCGCCGGGGAGATAACCCGTCCTTTTTTGCCCTCATGATACAGACCTCGTTTCCGACACTTCTATGAGTTTATGAACACACTGCTTCTCCAGTTTTAAAGACGCATTTATTGTAGCGGAAAAAGGAAACTATATCAATAGAAAAAGCATCGGAAGCACCGCGATTTACAACACTTGGGAACCGATGCTGGGAGGGAATTTGCATGAGAGCACAGATCATCGCCGCACTGCTTTTTCTGATTCTGGGCATCGTGTTCTTTCTGATCCGCATCAACCGGGAGAGCAAGCGGTAACACCTGCTGCACAAAAAGTCACCCCCGTGCTTGTCGCAAT
>ERZ1106943.3672-NODE-3672-length-11395-cov-8.455379_pt1 | contig 11395 bp, 8 predicted proteins | sample MGYA00403671_ERZ1106943 | MGnify/ENA primary metagenome ERZ1106943 (study PRJEB35170, sample SAMEA104062427) | human gut metagenome | biome: human gut; feature: human-associated habitat; material: faeces | place: Denmark | collected 2012-06-14 ...
AGCTTCATCTCCAGCGCGCTGTGCCAGTTCTCAAAGGCGAACATGGTGCGCCAGTACATCCAGAAGTTGGAGGAGAACACCTCATCGTCAAAGATATCGGTGATCTTTTTATCCTGCAGCTGCTCGTCCGGGGTGAAGAAGAGCTTCATGATCTCCATGGCGCCCTGATCGGAGATGGCGAACTTGCCATCGGTGTGGGCATCCTGGCCGCGGTTGACAGTGGCACGGCAGAGGGACTTGTTGGGGTCCTCCTTGTTCAGCCAGTAATACTCGTCCAGCACGCTGGCTCCCTCGGTCTCCAAAGACGGGATGGAGCGGAGCAGATCCCACATGACCTCGAAATGGTTGTCCATCTCACGGCCGCCGCGCATGACATAGCCGATATCGTACTTGTAGCCGTCGCAGGCACCGCCGGGCAGCGGGTCCTTCTCAAACACATGGATGTGGTCGCCCTGCATCTGGCCGTCACGGACCAGGTAGCAGGCGGCAGTCAGGGCCGCCAGACCGGAGCCGATGAGGTAAGCAGATTTATTGTCAACGCCCTCAGGCTTTTTGGGGTGTGCAAATGCTTCGTAGTTGCCACTGGAATAATACATACTGGGAACCTCCTGTAAATCGTATTGGGAAGACTGTGTTCATGGTTCTGTGTCGTCTTCCCTTTCGTTGTGCTTAGTATACCCCAGTGGTTTTTTCAGAACAACAAACAAATCCTGAACAGTGTATAAAATTTATACAAAACACAACCATTGTCGGAAATATGGCGAAACTGTGTATAACCCCCCAGTCACCTGCGGTGACAGCCCCCGCTAATAGGGGGGCCTTTGGCATTGCATAAAGCTTTGCAAGTCCCCCTTTCCGCACAGACTGCACCATTATGCCAAAGGCTCCCCTACGAGGGGAGCTGGCGCAAAGCGCCTGAGGGGTTTAGTCCAACAAAAAAAGCGCTCACCCTCCAGGGAAGGTGAACGCTTGCGTTTCTTTATCAGTTATTTTGTTTCGGGTGCCACCTCAAAATCGACCTTGCCAAGGTTGATATCGGCGCGGACGATGGTGATCATCATGCTGTCGCCCAGGCTCCAGGTCTTGCCGGAGGCGGGGTCAGAAAGGCGGATCCCCTCGGTGAGGGTGGTGCCGGTGGCGGTCAGGCTGGAAGCGGGCACAAAGCCCTCCACGCCGTTCTCCAGCTCCACAAAGATGCCGCGCTGGGTCACGCCGGAGATGATGCCCTCGTAGCACTCACCCAGATGGCGGCGGGCGTACTCGGCCTTGTAGTAATCCTCGGCCTTGCGCTCGATCTGAACGGCCAGCACTTCCCGCTCGCTGGACTGCTTGGAGGCCTTCTCCGCGAAATCGGTGTAGCGGACGATCATGGTCTCCTTGTCGGTGCCGCTGAGCAGGTCGGTCATCATGCGGTGGATGGCCAGATCCGGGTAGCGGCGGATGGGGCTGGTGAAGTGGGCGTAATCCTTGAGCACCAGACCATAGTGGCCCTTGGGCTTTTCCTCATAGCAGGCCTTGGACATGCAGCGGAGCATTCCGGTGTTGACGATCTGCTCAAACGGGGTGCCGCGCACGCCCTCCAGAATGGCGCTCAGCTCCTTGGGGGTGGGCACTTCCTTGGCAAAGTGGTCGTTGATGCCGCAGGCCTGCAGCAGGCTGTGCAGGCGCTCCAGCTTCTCGCCGTTGGGCTCCTCGTGGACACGGTAGACAAAGGGGATCTGCTTGACCCGGGCAAAGTGGGCGGCGCACTGGTTGGCCAGCAGCATGAACTCCTCGATCATGGCCTCGCTCTCGCCGGAGGTGCGCTTTTTCACATCGATGCAGTGGCCGTTCTCATCCAGAATGAGCTTGACTTCCCCGCTCTCGAAATCGATGCAGCCGCGCTCCTTGCGCAGGCGGGCGCGGTGGGCGTACAGCTCCTTCATGGCGGGCAGCTGATCCAGCACCTCGGCGTACTTGGCCTGCGTCTCGGCATCGGCAGTGCCGGCCAGCAGGGCGTTGATCTCAGAATACACGCCCTTGACCCGGCTGCAGATGATGGATTTGACGAACTTGTAGTCGGTCAGATTGCCGTCCTGATCCAGACGCATCAGGCAGGAGAACGCCAGGCGCAGCTCCTTCTCGTTCAGGGAGCAGATGCCGTTGGAAAGGCTCTTGGGCAGCATGGGCACGACCTGATCCGCATAGTAGACCGAAGTGGCGCGGTTGAAGGCTTCCTCGTTCAGCTCACTGCCGGGCTTGACGTAGTGGGAGACATCGGCGATGTGAACGCCCAGCTCATAGCCGCCACCGGGGAGCCGGGTCAGGCTGACGGCATCGTCGATATCCTTGGTCTCGGCGCTGTCGATGGTGAAGATGGGCAGAGCGCGCAGATCCATGCGGCCCTTGCAGTCCTCCTCAGACACGGTCATGTCCTCGAACTTCTTGGCCTCGTCCCGCACCTTCTCGGGGAAACGGGTGTGGATGTCCTTGGCATAGAGCAGGGCCTTGGCGCAGCGCTTGGCCTCCTCGCAGCTGCCAAAGCGCATGGAAACGCCCACGCGGTGATCCTCCTGCCGGGTCCCGCGCTGCAGGATCTCCACAGCCACCTTGTCGCCGTCCTTCGCGCCGCCCTCGCAGTCGCGCTGGATGGTCATGGAGATGGCCGGGCAGTCATCGGGCACGAACTTCAGGCGGCCCTCGATGCGGCGGACAGTGCCCACCATGTCGTTCTTCTGCTCGAGCACGGCAAGGATCTCGCCCTCATCGCTGCCCTCCACCCGGGGGTGGGCAAACTTCTCTACCAGAACGGAATCGCCGGGCATGGCACCGCGGGTGAAGCGGCCTGGGATGAAGATATCGCCGGATTCATCCTCCAGCATCACAAAGGCAAAGTTCTTGCCCAGCTTGACCACCTTGCAGGGCAGGGCCTTTTCGGCACGGCCGGAGCGGGCAGTGAAGAACACGCCGGACTTCTGGCAGACCACAGCGTCGTGCACCAGCTCGTCCAGAGCCTCCATCACCTTGCGGTCCGCGGCACGGTCGCCGCCGAACTTTGCCTTGAGGTCCTTGACCATGCAGGGCTGGTTCTGGATAGCATGTTCGATTTTATCGCGTAATGACATATTTTTCTCCTTAACACTTTTCCGGCATTCTCCAACGGAACCCGGACAACTTCTTTCCCACGAGAGGTTTAGACAGAAAAACAGCCCCGCCTTACACGGGGCTGTACACAGGTGCTCAGGCCAGACGGCTGGCGAACACACAGGCCAGGATAGCCACCACAAAGAACACGATGCCTGCAATGCGGGTCACCTTGGCCAGCATCTGATCCGCAGGGGTCAGGCGTGCATTGTTGGCACCGCCCACACCACCGTTGATGGCACCGGCCAGACCCTGACCGTGGGTGTGCTGCATCAGGGTGAGGAGGATGATGACGGCCGAGACGACCAGCAGGATGGCACCGCCGACGATTTCAATGACAGACATGGATGGAACGCTCCTTTTATCTTTAGTTTCATAGAGACTGCATACAAATACAAGTGTATGATAGCACAAAAGCCCGGGAAATGCAAGAAAAACCGTGGGCTACGGGGCCAGAATTTCCAGCCCTGCCGCCACCCGGGCAAAGATGGCCGCGCTGGAAAAGGCAGGCTCGGCCTGCGTGTCCTGCAGCACCACGATGGTATAGCGGGGCTGCTCTGCCGGGACAAAGCCCGCAAACCAGTAATTTTTCAGCTCTGTACCGCCGGAAAACTGGCCGGTCTGGGCCGTGCCGGTCTTGCCTGCCGCGGTCTGGCCGGGCAGGGCAGCCTCATGGCCGGTGCCCCCGGCCACTACACCCGCCAACAGGGCCTGCAGGGCGGCGGCGGTGCGCTTTGTAAGCACCCGCCTGCTCCGGACATGGGAAAGCGCCGTGAGGGGTGCGCCGGTGGTCTCGTCCAGAGTGGTCTCCAGCAGCAGCGGGGTGCGGCAGATCCCCCCGCAGGCAATGGTGTTCATCATGGCGGCGACCTGCAGGGGGGATGCCAGCAGCTCCCCCTGCCCAAAGCAGAAATTGGCGTAGGCCCCGCTGGACGCAAGAGCCTCCCGCTCCGGCAGGACCCCAGCCGCCGTGTGCAGGGCATCAGTAAGCGGGATTGCCTGCCCGAAGCCCAGCCGCTCTGCCATGGTGCGGACGGCATCGGCCCCCAGCGCCTGCCCCAGCCGGATGAAGTAGCCGTTGCAGCTCTTTTCCAGTGCACCGGCCAGATCCACCTCACCATGGGGAATGCCGCCCGCACAGCGGAAGATCCGGCCATCCACCGCGCACCACCCGGGGCAGGTGTAGACAAAGCCGCTCTCCCCTGCCTCCAGCGCCGCTGCCGCCACCACCGGCTTGAACACCGAGCCCACGGCATAGCACTGAAACGCCCGCTCCAGCAGGGGGCTGTCCGGGGCGTTCAGGCTGGCCGAAATGTTTTCCGGATCATAGCCGGGGCGGCTGACGCAGGCCCGCACCTTGGCGTTGGCGGTGTCCAGCACCAGGATGCAGCCGCTCTGCATCGTCTCGTTGGCCACGGCTTCGGCGGTCTGCTGGATCTCCCGGGAAAGGGTCAGCTGCACCCCCACAGCCCCGCTGTCGGCGGGGGTGAGGACGGGCTCGGCCCGCAGCTTTCCCTGGGCGTTGACGGTGCAGACCAGGGTATCCCCCGCCCCGCTGCCGGTGAGCAGTTCGTCAAAGGCGGCTTCCAGACCGGCAGCACCATGGCCCTCTCCATCGAGATACCCCAGCAGCTGCACTGCCAGCGGGGCGGCAGAGCTTCGCCGCTCCACCGGCCAGCAGGAAACGCCCAGCGCGGAAACATCCCGGTCCACCTCCAGCAAGAACGGGGACGCGGCGTTCCGCTTCTGGTAGAGCGCCGCCTGCCCGGCTGCATCGGTGTAGGCGAACAGGCGGGCATAGCTGCCCTCCCCGGGCACGCAGAGGGCCATCCAGCGGGTGGTCTGCCCCGTGAGGAGCTGACCCCTGTGATCATAAAAATTGCCCCGCCGGGCGGGCAGGTGGAGGGTGACCACGCTCTGCGCCGCCGCCCGGGCCCCGTAGGCCGTGTCGGAGCAGAGCCAGTACAGGCGGCAGACCACCGCCGCAAAGCAGAACAGCAGGGCCCCATACAGGGCCAGCACCCGTTTGCCGGACATGAAAACGCCCCCTCTCCCGCTTAGGATGGGCAGGAAAGGGGGCGTTGATGCGTTCAGGAGCAGATTTTTCGGACGAGCTCGGCGGCACGGGCGGCATCCTCGGCCGTGGCGGTGCCGTTGTAGCGGGCTTTGAGGTAGATCTGGCGCAGCTCGGCCTCGGCGGCAAAGTCCATACCGAAAGCGCGGCCGGTCAGGTCAAGGCTGGTATCGCCCCGCAGGATGGTCACGCCGTGGCGCTGGCAGTGGTCCAGATAGATGGCATACTCCCGCCGCACCTTGTCCACCGGGCTGAGGAAGAGCCCGGGCCAGCGGCGGGTACGCTTGTGGGTGCTACGCCGCACAGTGGTGTCCGTGCAGGCAGTGTCCGTGTGCCGGAACTTCTGGCGCAGGAAATGCCGCACCGCCAGCACCGCACAGAGGACCGCCAGCAGGATACCGAGCGCGGTCAGCATCGACATCCCGTTGATGAGCGGTTCTGCGTCCTCGGCGGCTTTTTGGGCGTTGGCGATGACCTCATCGGTAGAAACGATCTCGGTGCGCTCCAACGGTTTGGGCGGAAAGAGGGTGAAGAGCCAGCGGATGAACTGCAGGATGCCGTGGAACAGCCAAGCCACACCCTGCACCACAATGTTGTTCAAAAACAGCTGCAGCACCGGCACGATCCCGCCAAAGTAAACGGCAGACGCAGCCGCCTTTGCACCGGCAACCACAACACTGCGGCTGAGCAGGAACGGCCCTGCACACACCGCCGCCAGCACGCCGCCGGAAAGCAGCAGATAGCCCGGCCGGGTGGAGATCTCCGGGTCCTGCCGGGTGGTGCGGTTGAACCCCACCAGAAGCACCGCTGCCGCCGTCGCAAAGGGCAGGGCCGCCGAAAGCACCGCGTTGGCGTTCCACAGCAGCATTGCCACTGCAAAGAAGGGCCATACCCGGCAGAGCCAGCGCAGGCGCTCGGCCTGCCGCATCGGCGAAAGGGCAAAATCGCCGGTGTAGGCCAGCAGCACCGGGTAGACTGCCGCCGGGAAGTAGCAGAGCTTGTCCGCCCCTGTAGGCAGGAAAAGCAGCGCCGCCGCGCTCAGGGCCGCAAGAGTGGTGCGGAGGGGACGGCTGCCCTCAAAGCAGGAGGCCAGACCAAAGCAGAGGGCAGGCCAGACCAGCACCAGCGGCATGGGTGTCCCACCGAAGCTGGCAGCAAAAAAGCCCGCAAAGGCATAGTAAAAGCTCAGATCACCTGCCAGGCGCAGGGTATGTAAGAACATCATGCGCCCGCCTCCCCTGTCTGGGCCGTCTCTGCGGCCATTTCCGGAGTGAGCACCAGCAGCGGAATGCCAGGCAGGGGCTGCACGGCAGCACGCACAGCTTCTTCCGGCTCCGTTGTCACCACGATGCAGCTGACCTGCTCCTGCGGGTGGTAGTATTCGGCGCAGAACCGCGCACACGAAAGGGCGGTCTGCCCGGTGGCGCGGCCCAAAATTTCCAACACCCTGCGGTAGTGTTCGGGGCCGTAGCCCTGCGGGGTTTCCAGCGGCTTTCTCCACTCCTCACCGGAGAGAGCCGCATTGAGCAGCAGGTCAAAGGCAGCGTTTGCCGCAAAGCGGTAGGACACCGCCTTTTCTTCCAGCCTCCGGCAGACTGTGCGGGCCATGGAGTAGCAGAGCTCCGCCGGTTCCGGGTGGTCGTAATCCTTGGTATCCGCATGGACTAGCACCACTGCCCGGGGCTCAGTGGTGTAATCCCACTTTTTGACCATAAGCCCCTGCCCCCGGACGCTCTGCTTCCAGGCGATGGAGCGCATGGGGTCACCACTGGTGTAGGGGCGGTAACCCGCCGTGAGAATAGGATCCTCGTAGAGATAGCGGTTCACCGAAAGCTCGCCCAGAAAACCGCCCAGCATCTCCTCCAGTTCCGGCAGAGCGCACTCCCTGGGTGGAACAATGAGCTCGTGGAAGCCCCGCTCGGTGCGGGACTGTTCCACAAGACCCAGAAAGTCGCCGCCGATGACCTGCATCGGTTCCAGCACATAGCGGCCCCGGCGTTCCAGCCTGAGGGCGGTGGAGAAATCCGCCTCCTGCCCCGGGCGCAGCCAGGTGGTGAACCGCACCGTGTGACCCCAACCTGTCTGATCCTGCGTAATGTGGTGCTCCGCGCAGGGAAGAAACTCCTTGTTCAGGTGGAGCTTTGCCGCCAGGAACATCTTCCAACGGGGGCCGCTGTTCCGGACAACAAGGTGGATCACGGCGGGCTCCCCGGCTTCCACAAGATGATCCTCCACTTCCAGCCGCCCCTGCACATCGTCAAGGCTGTGGACTGTGCTGTAACGCTCCAGCCCAAGGGCTGTGGCCACCAATAGCAGCGCGAAGATGACGGCGCTCATTCCGCACTCTCCAGCGGCACAGTGATCTCGGCCAACAGCTTGCGCATCCGCAGAGCGGCGGCTTCGGCGTTCATGCTGCTGCCCAGAGAAATGCGGTGAGAAAGCACCGCCGGGGCCAGCCCTTTGATGTCCTCGGGGATGACGTATTCCCTGCCCTGCAAGGAGGCATACGCCTGCGCAGCCTGATAGAGCGCCAGCGCACCGCGGGTAGATACGCCGCTGACAAAGCCGCTCTGTGTGCGGGTGGCTTCCACGATGTCCATAAGGTAGTGCTTGACCTCCTCGGAAACCTTGACCTCCCGGTAAGCCGTGCGGACGTATGCGGTCTCCTCGGGAGTAACGACGGCCTGCAGCTCGTTCAGCACGGTCTGGGCCGAAGGGCGGGAGAGCACCTCCAGCTCCTGCTCCCGGGTCATATAGCCCAGCGACAGCCGCATGAAAAAACGGTCCATCTGGGCATCTGGCAACGGGAAGGTGCCAAAGGATTCCAGCGGATTCTGGGTGGCCAGCACCATAAAGGGCTCAGCCAGGCGGCTGGTCACGCCGTCCACGGTAATCTGCCTTTCCTCCATGGCTTCCAGCAGGGCCGACTGGGTACGGGGCGTGGCGCGGTTGATCTCGTCCGCCAGCACAAAGTTGGTGAAGAGCGGGCCGGGCCGGAACTCGAACTCACCGGACTTCTGGTTGTAGAAATTGATGCCGGTCAGATCGGAGGGCAGCAGGTCGGGCGTGAACTGCACCCGTTTGAAGTCCCCGCCCACCGTGCGCGCAAATGCACGCAGGAGCATGGTTTTGCCGGTGCCGGGCTTATCTTCCAGCAATACATGGCCTCCGCAGAGGAAGCTGACCAGAATTTTCTCGATAGCATCCTCCTTGCCCACAATGACGCGGGCACAGTTGGACACAACTTTTTCGCGGTAGGCGGTAAAAGCGGCAGTGTTCATTGGTGTTTCCTTTCCCAAAAACAATTTTTCTAAGTGTACTCTTGTTTGGAAAGGGTGTCAACAAAAAAGAAGGCAGAGCCTCCCGGGTGGGAAGTTCTGCCTTCTGCGGCGTATTGAATTGGTATGGGGAGCCGGTGCGGCTTAGTACATGCCGCCCATGCCGCCCATGTCACCACCGGCTGCGGGAGCAGCAGGGGGTTCGGGCAGGTCAGCGACCAAGCTCTCGGTGGTCAGCACCATCTCAGCGACGGATGCTGCGTTCTCCAGAGCGGAACGGGTGACCTTGGTGGGGTCAACGATACCGGCGGCGATCATATCCTCAACAAAGACCTCGTTCTGAGCGTCGAAGCCGTAGTTGGGCTTGTTGGCAGAGACGATCTTGTCGATGATGACGCTGCCTTCCAGACCGGCGTTCTTGGCGATCTGGCGCAGAGGTGCCTCCAGAGCCTTCAGGACGATCTTGGCACCGGTGCGCTCGTCGCCTTCCAGCGTGTCGCACAGGGCGCGCACAGCGGGGATGGCGTTGATGGGAGCGGTGCCGCCGCCAGCGACAACGCCTTCCTGAACGGCAGCCTTGGTTGCGTTCAGAGCGTCCTCGATGCGCAGCTTCTTATCCTTCATCTCGACCTCGGTAGCAGCACCGACCTTGATGACTGCAACGCCGCCGGCCAGCTTTGCCAGGCGCTCCTGCAGCTTCTCACGGTCGAAATCGCTGGTGGAAGCCTCGATCTGGTTGCGGATCTGTGCAATGCGGGCTGCAATGGCATCCTTATCGCCTGCGCCGCCCACGATGGTGGTGTTCTCCTTGGTGACCTTGACCTGACGGGCATGGCCCAGCATCTGGACGGTAGCGTCCTTCAGCTCATAGCCCAGATCAGCGGACACAACGGTGCCGCCGGTCAGGATAGCGATATCCTGCAGCATCTCCTTGCGGCGGTCGCCAAAGCCGGGAGCCTTGACAGCGCAGACGTTCAGGGTGCCGCGCAGGCGGTTGACGATCAGGGTGGACAGAGCCTCACCCTCGATGTCCTCAGCCACGACCAGCAGCTTCATGCCGTTCTGCATGACCTGCTCCAGCAGGGGGACCAGATCCTGGATGACGCTGATCTTCTTATCGGTGATCAGGACGGCGGCGTTGTCCAGAACAGCCTCCATCTTGTCGGTATCGGTGACCATATAGGGGGTCAGGTAGCCGCGGTCAAACTGCATGCCTTCCACGATCTCGTTGTAGGTCTCGGCGGTGGTCTTGTTCTCCTCGATGGTGATGACACCGTCGGAGGTGACCTTCTCCATGGCCTCGGCGATCAGGCGGCCGATCTCGGGGTCACCGGCAGAAATGGTGCCGACGCGGGCGATATCGTTGCTGTCCTTAACCTTCTGGCTGTGGGCCTTGATGGTCTCAACGGCCTTGGCAACAGCCTTGCTCATGCCGCGGCGGATATCCATGGGGTTGGCACCGGCGGTAACGTTCTTCATGCCCTCGGTGACCATGGCCTGTGCCAGAACGGTTGCGGTGGTGGTGCCGTCGCCTGCGGCATCGTTGGTCTTGGTTGCGACCTCACGCACCAGCTGTGCGCCCATGTTCTCGAACTCGTCCTTCAGCTCGATCTCCTTGGCAATGGTCACGCCGTCGTTGGTGATGACGGGTGCGCCGAACTTCTTGCCCAGCACCACATTGCGGCCCTTGGGGCCCAGGGTGATCTTCACGGTATTTGCCAGGGTATCAATACCGGCACACAGTGCCTTGCGGGCATCCTCGCCCTGCTTGATCTGTTTTGCCATAATCAAATCGCTCCTTCAAAGCTCAAATTTCAATTTCAGAGGGGAAACTTACTCCACGATGGCCAGGATATCGCCCTGACGCACGATGGTGCACTCCTCGCCGTCCACCTTGACCTCAGTACCGGAGTACTTGCTGGTCAGGACCTTATCGCCAACCTTCACGGTCATCTTGACTTCGTTGCCGTCCACGATGCCGCCGGGGCCAACAGCCACGACCTCAGCCACCTGGGGCTTCTCCTTGGCGCTGCCGGTCAGGATGAGGCCGCCCTTGGTGGTCTCCTCGACTTCAACGGCCTTGATAACAACACGGTCTGCAAGAGGAATGATCTTCATAGTTCTTGCCCTCCTATAATAAAATATAATGAAAACTTTTTTGGCACCTTCGGCCCGTTTCTGCTGGGCTTCCGGTTTTTTAGCACTCTTTTTCTCTGAGTGCTAAGTGTATTGTACTCATCTTGAACTGAAAAATCAAGACCTTTTTGATTTTTCTTTTTGAACAATTTGTGACCACCCGAAAAAGTATCCTTACATCGAAAAAAGAGCAGTTCTCTTTTCCGGAGAGACTGCTCTTTTTCATCCAAACATCTTCTTATTTTACGTCCGCACTGCTCCTTTTCGCCACAAACCGCTCATACGCTGGGGCGGGCAGGAGGATGCGGCCGCTCAGGGGGCGCAGAACAGCCTCCACCGCATCACAGGGGGCGCACTCGCCGTCGGCGGTGGCAACGATGGGGCCGCGGCCATCGGCGGGGCGCAGCGCCACCCGCCGGGCACGGCGGTAGAGGAAGTAGGGCTTTGCCTCCTCGGTGAGCTGGCCGTTCACAAAATGCCGGCCGCTCTTGTACATCCCCAGCAGCTTGGCAATGGTCAACCGCCCCACCCTGCGGACGATCATCACGTCCAGCCAGCCGTCGGCGGGGTCGGCCTCGGGGGCGGCAAGGAAACCGCCGCCATAGGCCCGGCCATTGCAGATGGCACACATCAAGCAGTCCACGGTCAGTTCCTCGTCGTCGATGGTAAAGGTGACCCTGCGGCCGATGTGCCCGCAGAGCTGCTCCACGATGGAGAGCAGGTAGGACACCTCACCGCCGCACAGGGGGATGCGCCGGAACTTGGGGATGCCGTAGGCCACCTG
>ERZ1106943.3674-NODE-3674-length-11392-cov-5.153039_pt1 | contig 11392 bp, 9 predicted proteins | sample MGYA00403671_ERZ1106943 | MGnify/ENA primary metagenome ERZ1106943 (study PRJEB35170, sample SAMEA104062427) | human gut metagenome | biome: human gut; feature: human-associated habitat; material: faeces | place: Denmark | collected 2012-06-14 ...
CTATAAAATTGCTGACAAACGGGATGCGGTGTGCTATACTGTGCACGGTATCCCGTTTGTTTGGATTTTCCGGCAAATGGCAGGAAACCTCATAAAACTTCATGTATGAGCAACGTACTACAAAATGCCAGTGCATGAAGTTTTCGCGCAGCATTCCGGTTGCCCCGCAGGGGCGCGGGAAAGGCACATTTCTTATTTTGCGATGCTTTTGCATGGCAAAAAGGGAGCGAATTATGGAAAAACGAATGAAACGATGGGGTGACCGGCCGGATGCCTACTGGATCCGGGATCTGGACGGGCTTCACGCCATCATGCCCCATCTGATGAATAAGCGCACCGACGCCGAGGTCTACGTCAATATGGAATTTGACGTGACGGAAGCCCAGCGCTATATCGAGGAAAAGAACCGGGGAGAGGACGAATACAAGACCACCCTGTTCCACTGTATCCTCATGGCCGTTGCCAAAACCGTATACCTGCGGCCGGATCTGAACCGCTACATCTCCGGACGGCGGTATTACCAGCGCCACGAGATCACCCTTGGCTTTGTGGCGAAAAAGCGGTTTGAGGACCACAGTGAGGAAAAACTGGTGGTGGCCACAGCCCCGGAGGACTGGACCCTGACCGCTGTGACCCGTCAGGTGGTGGGGAAGGTCCACAAGGCCCGAACGGAGAAGAGCGGCGGTGCCAACGGTGCCATGGATATCCTGAAGATCATGCCCCGCTGGTTCCTGATGCTTTTCTTCTGGGGGCTGAAAACCCTGGATTTCTATGGGAAGGTGCCTGCTGTGCTGAAGGAGGATGACCCCAACTTTGCCAGCGTGTTCCTCACCAATCTGGGGAGTATCCAATGCCCCAGCGTGTACCACCATTTGAACAATTACGGCACCAATTCCATCATGATCGCCATTGGCACCATGCACAAGGCGGAGAAGATCGCCGCTGACGGCACCCGCCAGGTGCGGGACGTGGTGGAGCTGGGGATCACCTTGGACGAGCGGGTGGCGGACGGCTTCTATTTCGGCCGTTCCCTGAAAATCGTGCAGCACCTGATGAGCCACCCGGAGCTGCTGGACAGACCCTTGAAGGAGGCCATCGACCTTGACTGCTGAACAGACAAAAATCGCAGAGGAATCCCATGTGAAAGCGCCGTGGCTGAATGTTTACGGCGTGGTGCCGCCCCATCTGGATTACCCGGACTGCACCATGTATGAGGCCGTGGAGCGCTGCGCGGAAACCTATCCCAACCACACTGCCTATGTGTTCATGGGCCGGAAAACCACCTACCGCGCTATGGCGGCGGAAATCGACCTCTGCGCCCGTGCATTGAAGGCCACCGGCGTTCGTCCCGGCGACCGGATCACCATGGCTATGCCCAACTGTCCCCAGGCGGTGATCATGTTCTACGCCATCAATCTGGTGGGGGCCACGGCCAATATGATCCATCCCCTCTCCAGCGAGAAGGAGATCGAGTTTTACTTAAAGGAATCCGGCTCCATCTTCGCGGTGACGCTGGATCAGTTTTACCATAAATTTGAAGCTATCCGTCAGAATGTGACACTGGACAACATCATTCTGGCCTCCATTCCGGACGCCCTTTCCAAGCCGGTGCGGGTGGGCTATATGCTCACCGAGGGCCGCAAGCAGGCAAAAATTCCCAAGGACGCGCCTGTGCTGCGCTGGAACGAATTCCTGCGCCGGGGCCGCGGCTACCATTGGACGTACCGGGCAGAGCGGAGAGCCGGGGATGAGGCGGTGATCCTCTATTCCGGCGGCACCACCGGTGTCACCAAGGGCATCCAGCTTACGAATCTGAACTTCAACGCTCTGGGAAAACAGATCATCGCCACCAACCCCATGTTCCGCCCCGGTGACAAAATGCTGGCGGTGATGCCCATGTTCCATGGCTTCGGTCTGGGCGTGTCTATCCATTCCATGCTGGTCAGCGGCGGCTGCTGTATTCTGGTGCCCCGGTTTACCCCGGACAGCTACGCAAAGCTGCTGCTGAAATACCGGTGCAACCTGATCGCCGGCGTCCCTACGCTGTACGAGGCGCTGCTGCGGCTGCCCAAAATGAAAAACGCGGACCTGAGCTGTTTGAAGGGCGTCTATTCCGGAGGTGACAGCCTGTCCGTAGAGCTGAAAAAGCGGTTCGACCAGTTCCTCTTTGATCACCATGCCACCATTCAGGTGCGGGAGGGCTACGGCCTGACGGAGTGCGTTACCGCCTCCTGCCTGACGCCGTACCACATCTCCCGGGAAGGCTCCATCGGCATCCCCTTCCCGGACACCTACTATAAGATCGTGGAGCACGGGACGCAAAAGGAGGTTCCCTACGGCACCGAGGGCGAGATCTGCCTGTCTGGGCCTACGGTGATGATGGGCTATCTCCACCACCCGGAGGAAACGGCGCAGACCCTCCAGACCCATGAGGACGGCCTCACCTGGGTCCACACCGGCGATCTTGGCTATATGGACCCGGACGGCTTTGTGTACTTCCGCCAGCGCCTCAAGCGCATGATCGTCACCAGCGGCTACAATGTATATCCCTCCCAGATGGAGAACATTTTCGATGCCCACGAACTGGTGCAGATGAGCTGCGTCATCGGCGTGCCGGACAAGCTGAAAATGCAGAAGGTGAAGGCCTTCGTCATGCTGAAGCCGGGTGTCGCCGCCAATGAGGAGACGAAAGATATTCTGATGACTTATATCCGGAAGAATGTGGCCAAGTACGCCCTGCCCTATGACATTGAGTTCCGGGCGGAGCTGCCCAAGACGCTGGTGGGCAAGGTAGCCTACCGGGTCTTGGAGGAGGAAGAACTGAAAAAGCTGTCCGAGACTGCCCAGGAGCAGTGAACTTTTCCGGATCGGACATAAGATGGGTTCTTTGCAGCAACTCTTAATGAAAAACAGACCATCCCCGCAGGCAACTGCCTGCGGGGATAGTTTTTGCTTGAAACTGTCGATAAAAGCGGTAAGATTTTCACAACGGTAAGGTAGGGGCAGCCGTTAACGGCTGTGCTGATTTATGGATGTTGCATACCCCTTGCGGGTAAAGGCGGTGCGTGGAAATCCGGCGCGGCTGGGCGATTGTGTGTTGAGAGGGTAAGAGTTGGAGGGGGCTTTAGTCCTGACCGGGCACCTGGGGCAGGGTGGCAAAGCTGGCCTCCAGCTCGGCGTCAGTGGGGATGTAATCCGTCATCTCGCCGTTGTGGAATTTCTCATAGGCCACCATGTCGAAGTAGCCGGTGCCGGTGAGACCGAAGACAATGGTTTTGGCCTCGCCGGTCTCCTTGCACTTCATGGCCTCGTCGATGGCCACCCGGATGGCGTGGCTGGACTCGGGGGCGGGGAGGATGCCCTCGATCCGGGCGAACTGCTCGGCGGCCTCGAAGACCTTGGTCTGCTCCACGGCCACGGCCTCCATGTAGCCGTCATGGTACAGCTGGGAGAGGATGCTGCTCATGCCGTGATACCGCAGGCCGCCGGCGTGGTTGGGAGAGGGAATGAAGTTGCTGCCCAGGGTGTACATCTTCGCCAGGGGGCACACCATGCCGGTGTCGCAGAAGTCATAGGCAAACTTGCCCCGGGTGAAACTGGGGCAGGAGGCGGGCTCCACGGCGATGAACCGGTAGTCCTTCTCACCCCGGAGCTTTTCACCCATGAAGGGGGAGATCAGACCGCCCAGGTTGCTGCCGCCTCCGGCACAGCCGATGATGATGTCGGGCACGATGTTGTACTTATCCAGTGCCGCCTTGGTCTCAAGGCCGATAACGCTCTGGTGCAGCAGCACCTGATTGAGCACGCTGCCCAGCACATAGCGGTAGCCGGGGGTGGAGGTGGCGACCTCCACGGCCTCGGAAATGGCGCAGCCCAGGGAGCCGGTGGTGCCGGGATGCTCCTGCAGAATTTTCCGGCCGATGGCGGTGGTCTCAGAGGGAGAGGGAGTGACAGAGGCACCGTAGGTCCGCATGACCTCCCGGCGGAAGGGCTTTTGCTCGTAGCTGACCTTTACCATATACACCTTGCAGTCCAGACCCAGGTATGCGCAAGCCATGGACAGGGCCGTGCCCCACTGGCCGGCGCCGGTCTCGGTGGTAACACCTTTGAGGCCCTGCTGCTTGGCATAATAGGCCTGGGCGATGGCGCTGTTCAGCTTGTGGGAGCCGGAGGTATTGTTGCCCTCAAACTTGTAGTAGATTTTGGCGGGGGTGCCCAGGGCCTTTTCCAGGCAGTAGGCCCGCACCAGGGGAGAGGGACGGTACATTTTGTAGAAATCCAGGATCTCCTGGGGAATGGGGATCTCCCGGTCATCATTGTCCAGCTCCTGGCGGATCAGCTCGTCGCAGAACACAGGGCGCAGGTCCTCAAAGCCCATGGGCTTTCCGGTGCCGGGATTCAGCAGGGGAGCGGGCTTGACCTTCATGTCAGCCCGGACATTGTACCATGCCTTGGGCATCTCATCTTCGGAGAGATAAATTTTGTAGGGAATGTTGTTGATTTCGGCTGCCATGGTGCGTTCTCCTTTCATAGCTCGTAAACGGTCCTTTGTGGAGAAGGCATCAAAAAAAGACTTTCATCCACAAACGAACCTGTTGATAGGTTCCTTTGGGACAAAAGCCTGAAACTTCTGCGGTGCCACCCAAATTGACGAAAATCGTCCGCTCGGCGACGTGCCATCACACGTCTTTCCTTGGTAACGGGGGAAAAGCCCGTCGGTGCCTACTAAACTGCCCTGTTCGGCCCGCCCTCCACGGCCCATTCCACGAACGCCTTTCCGCTGCCCTTTCACTACCGGCAGCTCGCTGGGGGAAATGCCCTTTCGTGTACTTACTCCGTGTCATCGGTTTTGGTTTTGAACTTGGCGCAAGCATACGCCGCCCGAGGGCAAATGTCAAGCGGAAATTTGCTGTTTCATCCAAAAAGCTAAAAATTAGCAGGACGTTTCCAACAAAAACGGCAAACCGCACAAAGAAATGTGAAGACGGGCAGGAAAGCTCTGTTGCATTTCCTACTGGATTTTCTCTGGTTTTATCCCTATAATCAGGGACAGAAAAGAGGTGAGCGGATATGACTGCAGAAGAAATGCTATGGGAATACGGCGGTGATATTCTGCGTTCGCCTACCATGGATCAGGAGCGCACGATCCCCCAGCACGGCAGCACCACCTGCTACGATCATTCCGTGGCGGTGACGCTTTGCAGCATCCGTCTGGCTCAGAAATGGGGCTGGGACGTGGATTGGCGGAGCCTGGTGCGGGGAGCACTGCTTCATGACTATTTTCTCTACAACTGGCGGGAACACAATCGGGATCACAAGCTCCACGGGTTCTATCACGCCCGCAAGGCCATGGAGAACGCCCAGCGGGATTTCGGTTTGAATCCGCTGGAAGCGAATATCATCCACCGGCACATGTTTCCCCTGAACCCCACGCCGCCCAAGTACAAGGAAAGCGTTGTGGTGACCTGCGCGGACAAGATCTGTGCCACCCGGGAGGTCTGGAGCTGCGTGCGGAACGCATCGACCCGGCGCTTCCGTGCCTTGATGGGAACGAAGTAAACACTGTGTCAAGAAATGAAAAATACCCCCGCTTGTGAGACAGAGCCTTGTCTCGCAAGCGGGGGTTTCGTTATACCTGAGAAGGAAATTACCGGCGGGGACGATTTTCAGGACTCCTTTTTCGGACAGCCGCCGGCACAGTGCCGGCAGTCTCCGGAACAGCCGCAGCTGCCCTTTTTCCGCCAGCGGCGGATCGCGGCGACGGCGGCAAAGGCCACCAGTGCCAGCAGCAGCCAATCCAAAGTGTTCATCACAGAATCCCCACCAGCGTATAGACCACAAAGGCCACGATCCACGCCACGCAGCACTGCATCAGCACCACGCCCACGGTTTTCAGGGTGGAGTTGAACTCCCGGCGGATGGTGGCTACCGCCGCAATGCAGGGGGTATAGAGCAGGGTGAATACCAGAAAGCTGATGGCGGCCCGGCTGGCGAACAGAGTGGAGAGGGCGGCGCCGCCCAGCAGGATCTCCAGCGTGCTGACCACGGATTCCTTGGCGATGAAGCCGGAGATCAGGGAGGTGGCGCAGCGCCAGTCCGCAAAGCCCAGGGGGGCGAACACCGGCGCGATCCACTGGCCGATGAGGGCCAGCAAACTGTCAGCGCTGTCAGTGACCACGTTCAGCCGGGTATCAAAGCTCTGAAGGAACCAGATGATGATGGTGGCCAGAAAAATCACGGTAAAGGCCCGCTCCAAAAAGTCTCTGGCCTTTTCCCACAGCAGCAGAGCCACGCTTTTAAGGCTGGGAAGGCGGTAGTTGGGAAGCTCCATGACGAAGGGCACGGGCTTGCCCCGGAAGGCCGTCTGATTCATAATGAGGGCCGCCACAATGCCGATCATAATGCCCAGCAGATACAGGGAGATCATCACCAGCGCCTGATACTTGGGGCAGAAGGCGGCGGTGAAGAAGGCGTAAATGGAGATCTTGGCAGAGCAGCTCATATAGGGCGTCAGCAGAATGGTCATTTTCCGGTCCCGGTCAGAGGACACGGTGCGGGTGGCCATGATAGCGGGCACGGAGCAGCCGAAGCCGATGAGCATGGGCACGATGCTGCGCCCTGACAGACCGATTTTCCGCAGAGGCTTGTCCATCACAAAGGCTACACGGGCCATATAGCCGGTGTCCTCCAGAATGGACAGGAAGAAGAACAGGGTCACAATGATGGGGAGGAACACCAGTACACTGCCTACGCCGGCAAAAATGCCGTCGATGATGAGGCTGTGGACCACCGGATTGATGCCGTAGGCCGTCAGCGCCCGGTCTGCCAGGGCGGTCAGGGCGTCGATCCCCACGCCCATCCAGTCGGACAGCCGCTGGCCAATGACGTTGAAGGTCAGGTAGAAGGTCAGCAGCATCACTGCCAAAAAGGTGGGGATGGCGGTGTACCGGCCGGTGAGGATCCGGTCGAACTTCATGGAGCGGGCGTGTTCCCGGCTCTCATGGCATTTCACCACGGAGGTGCTCACCACATTTTCAATAAAGCTGTACCGCATATCCGCCAGTGCGGCGTTGCGGTCCAGGCCGGTCTCCGTCTCCATCTGGACGATACAGTGCTCCAGCAGTTCCTTTTCGTTTTCATCCAGCTTCAGCTGGTCCGCCAGATCGTCGCCGCCCTCGATGAGCTTGGCGGCGCAGAACCGGGCGGGAACGCCTATACGGTCGGCATGGTCCGCGATGAGGTGCACCACGGCGTGAATACAGCGGTGTACGGCAGAGTCGTCCGAACAGAAGTCCGTCACCTTGGGCAGGATCTTTCCGCGGGCCACAGTCAGCGCCTGATCCACCAGTTCGCTGACGCCCTCGCCCTTGGCCGCCGTGATGGGGATTACGGGGATCCCCAGCGCCTGACTCATTTTCCGCACGTCGATGGAGCCGCCGTTGGCCCGGACCTCATCCATCATGTTCAGGGCCAGCACCATGGGCACCCGCAGCTCTAAAAGCTGAAGGGTCAGATACAGGTTCCGTTCGATGTTGGTGGCGTCCACGATATTGATGATGCCGTCAGGCTTCTGATTGATGATGAAGTCCCGGGAAACGATCTCCTCCTGCGTATAGGGCCGCAGGGAATAGATACCCGGCAGGTCCACCACGGAGCAGCCCTTTTCATCCCGGATCTCGCCCATTTTCTGATCCACGGTAACGCCGGGGAAGTTGCCCACGTGCTGATTGGAGCCGGTGAGGGCGTTGAACAGCGTGGTCTTGCCGCAGTTCTGATTGCCTACCAACGCAAAAACCATCACGTGTCCTCCTTCACTTCAATTTTTTCGGCTTCTTCCACCCGGAGGGTCAGCTCGTAGCCCCGGACCCGGATCTCAATGGGGTCTCCCATGGGGGCAATCTTCTGTAAGGTGACCCGTGTGCGGGGAATCAGTCCCATATCCAGCAGGCGGCAGCGCAGAGGGCCGTCTCCGCCCACAGAGGTAATGGTGCCGGAGGCACCGATCTTTAATTGATCCAATGTCATTTCGGTTTCGCTCCTGTCCAATCAATTTGCCATTCTGATGGTATCATTCTCCATAAGTGCTGTCAATGTGAAGTATCATAAAAAATAGCCGATTTCCCATGAAAAAATGAGAACCGTGCCTGTATCGGCCTTCAAACAAACTTCCCTTGACAATTCTGACGGATACATTTAATATAGTAAGCGTTTAGATTTGCCCCGACAGACACGGAAAAACCGCCTGTTTTTTCCGTGCGGTACGGCAAATTGCCTGCCATTCGCCCCAAAACCGGGAACGGATACGGCGAATTTGGGAGCCGGACCCTGTTGCCGGCAAATGCATCCGATCAAATGACCAGAGAATGAGAAAGGAGCCGCCGACCTATGGAGATTATTACCAGCAGACAGAATCCGCTGTGCACCCATCTCCGGAAGCTGGCGGCCTCTGCGTCCTACCGCCGCCAGCGGGGAGAATTCCTCTGCGACAGTCCCAAGCTGTTGAAGGAAGCTCTGCTGTGGGGGGCGGAGGTCCGCACCGTTGTGGCTACGGCGGGGGTAGACCTGCCGGAGCTGCCCTTGGGCGTGCGGCAGGTGGAGGTCCCGGCGGATGTAATGAAGTCCGTTTCGCCTATGGAGACCCCCCAGGGGACGCTGTTTACCTGCGCCATCCACACGGAGCCGCTGCCGGAAATGCTGGCGGGCCGCCGCTATGTGGTGCTGGACACCTTGCAGGACCCCGGCAACGTGGGTACCATCCTCCGCACGGCGGACGCCTTCCATGCCGATGGAATGTTTCTGGTGAACGGCTGCGCGGATCTCTATAACCCCAAGACCCTCCGGGCTACCATGGGAGCGGTGTTCCGCTGCCCGGTGTGGACGGTGGGGGTGGAGGAACTGTCCGCTCTGCTGAAAAAGAGCGGCATTCCTCTTTACGGCGCGGCGCTGCGGGAGGATACTCTGGACGCCCGTGCGGTGGATTACAACCGCTGCGCCATTGCCATCGGCAGCGAGGGCCGGGGACTGACGGAGGGCGTGTTGGCCCTCTGCGACCGGACAATCAAAATTCCCATGAGCGAGCACTGCGAATCGTTGAACGCGGCAGCGGCAGCCACGGTCCTGCTGTGGGAGGCCGCCCGGAATGACTGAGCGGGGAGGACGGGGGATATGCTGAAATATTGGGTATGGCTGTCGGAATTGAAGGGCCTGCGAAATCAGACCAAGCTGGCGCTGCTGCGCCGTTTCGGCGATGCGGAGAGCATTTTCTACGCCGATCCTGATGAACTGATGCTGACGGAGGGGGCCGACCCCGGTCAGTTGAAGCTGCTGGAAAACCATGATCTCGCCCCGGCTGACAAAATTCTTGCCGACTGTCAGCGGCTGGATATTCAGCTTCTGACCTTTTCCGACGCCGCCTATCCCGGACGGCTGAAAAACATCTACGATCCACCGGCTTTGCTCTATTACAAAGGTAAGCTGCCGTTGCTGGACGATCTGCTCAGCGTAGCGGTGGTGGGCACCCGCGACTGTACGCCCTACGGCGTTGCCTGTGCGGAAAAGCTTGGCTTTGGCCTGGCCTCCGGCGGAGCCGTGGTGGTGAGCGGTCTGGCAAAGGGCATCGACGCCGCAGCCACACGGGGCGCTCTCAGGGCCGGCGGCGTGACCATAGGCGTGGCGGGCAACGGCTTGGACGTCCATTATCCCTATGAGAGTCGGTATCTCTATGAAGATGTAGCGGCATCAGGCGTTCTGTTTTCGGAATACCCACCGGGGACGGAGCCGGCGCCGGGGCATTTCCCGGTGCGGAACCGTATTCTTTCCGGTCTGTCCTTAGCGGCTCTGGTGGTGGAAGCGCCGGAACGGAGCGGCGCGCTGATCACCGCTATGACGGCCTTAGAGCAGGGCCGGGATGTATTTGCGGTCCCCGGTCCCATCGACGCGCCTACCAGCGTGGGCTGCAACCGCCTGATCCGGGACGGCGCGGGGCTGGTAACGGATGCGTCCGACATTTTGCGGGAGTATGAGGGCCGCTTCACTTTGGATCTGAAAGAGGCGCGGGAGGAGCCGGAGACTCTGGGCTATCAGGCCCGGACGGTGCCGGAGCCGAAGCCTGTGGCCCCTGCCCTCAGCCTGTCCCGCGGCGATGTGGAGCTGACGGATGACCAGATCGCCATTTTGAAGGCCCTGTCCGATACGGAGCCCATGCAGGTGGATGACCTCACCGAGCTGGTGGACATCCCCACCCGCCGGGTGCTTTCTGCCCTGACGGTCCTTGAGATCGACCAATATGTGGTCCAGCACGCGGGCAAGCACTATACCCGCGCCGTGACCCTTACAGAATAAACGCGCTCCTGAGCACGATCAGAATATGAAAACGCGGCTTTTGAACAAAGCCGCCGGAGGTAACTATGGCAAAACAGAGCTTGGTCATCGTGGAGTCTCCTGCGAAGGCCAAAACCATTGGAAAATATCTGGGCAAGGACTATGAGGTAAAGGCCTGCATGGGCCATCTCCGGGACTTGCAGAAAAGCAAACTCAGCGTGGATGTAGACAATGACTTCGAGCCGGTCTACAAGCCCATCAAGGGGAAGGAAGCCATCATTTCCGACCTGAAAAAATCCGCCAAGGCGGCGGATACCGTGTACCTCGCAACCGACCCGGACCGCGAGGGCGAGGCTATCAGCTGGCACCTCAAGAGCCTGCTGGATCTGCCGGACAAGAAAACAAAGCGGGTCACCTTCAATGAGATCACGAAGAACGTGGTCCGCCAGAGCATCGAAAATCCCCGGGACATCGACCAGAATCTGGTGGATGCCCAGCAGGCCCGGCGTATTCTGGACCGGCTGGTGGGCTATCAGCTCAGTCCCCTGCTGTGGAAGAAGATCAAGCGGGGCCTGTCCGCAGGACGGGTCCAGTCTGTTGCCACCCGAATGGTGGATGACCGGGAGCGGGAGATCGAGAATTTCAAGCCGGAGGAATACTGGACGCTGGACGCCAACCTCACCGGCAATGACGTGAAAAAGCTGCCCTTCTCCGCCCGGTATCACGGGAAGAACGGCAAGAAGGCAGAGCTGAAATCCGCCGCCGAGGTGGAAGCCGTGGTAGAGGAGACGAAGAATGCCGTCTTTACCGTCAAGTCCGTGAAGCGGACGGATAAGAACCGTTCTCCCTCTCCCCCCTTTACCACCTCCACCATGCAGCAGGAGGCCAGCCGCAAGCTGTCCATGACCCCCCGCCGCACCATGGCTATCGCCCAGCAGCTTTACGAGGGCGTGGATATTGAGGGCGAGGGCACCGTGGGTCTGATCACCTATATGCGTACCGACTCTCTCCGCATCAGCGAGGAGGCTGTCGCCCCCGCCAAGAAATTTATCATGGGCCGCTACGGTCAGCA
>ERZ1106943.3686-NODE-3686-length-11363-cov-3.916873_pt1 | contig 11363 bp, 10 predicted proteins | sample MGYA00403671_ERZ1106943 | MGnify/ENA primary metagenome ERZ1106943 (study PRJEB35170, sample SAMEA104062427) | human gut metagenome | biome: human gut; feature: human-associated habitat; material: faeces | place: Denmark | collected 2012-06-14 ...
GACATTCTTTCCATATACAAGAACCGGAATATACTCCCTTGTATGGTCCGTTCCCGGAGTTGTAGGGTCGCAGCCGTGGTCAGAATTGATTATAAGTATGTCATCCTCCTTCATCGCCGCAATGATTTCAGGAAGTCTTGCATCGAAAGCCTCAAGCCCCTTGCCGTATCCCGCAGGATCATTTCTATGTCCCCACTTAGAGTCAAATTCTACAAGATTGGTAAAAATAAGTCCCTTGTTATCTTCCCTCATATAGCTCACAGTTCTGTCGACACCATCCATATTATCCTTGGTGTGGACCGCCTCGGTTATTCCGACACCTGCGAAAATATCCTCAATCTTGCCTACACCTATGACATCCTGCCCGGCAGCCTTAATGTGCACAAGCAGGTTGTTCTGAGGTGGAAGAATGGCATAATCTCTTCTGTCCGGTGTCCTCTCATAATTGCCCTTTGTGCCTTTAAACGGTCTTGCGATAACTCTTGAAACATTGTGCTCACCATGAAGCAGCTCTCTCGCAATGCGGCATAGTTCATAGAGTCTCTCAAGAGGTATGACATCAATGTTGGCTGCAATCTGGAAAACGCTGTCGGCCGATGTATATACTATAGGCTTTCCGGTAGCGGCATGCTCTTCACCCAGCCTCTCGATAATCTCTGTCCCGGAAGCAGTACAATTTCCAAGCACACCTGGTACACCTGTGCGCTTCACAAATTCATCTATGACCTCAGCCGGAAACCCCTTCGGATATGTCGGAAAAGCAACCTTCGTCTCAATACCAACCATCTCCCAATGTCCGACTGTCGTGTCCTTACCATCTGAAAGCTCCGCACACTTGCCGTATGCAGCCGTAGGTACCTGCGTTGTGTCAAGTGCCTTCATACCCTCAATGTTTCCAAGTCCCATCTTAATCATATTAGGGATTTTAAGTCCATTATTATACTCCCATACATGTGCGAGTGTATGGGTGCCAACATCACCGAATCTGGCTGCATCCGGCTGTTCACCCATTCCAACGCTGTCCAGAATAATCCATATCACTCTCTTCATCTATTATCATTCCTTTCATATCAGATACTTATTCGATACACTGCGATCTATACTTAAGCGTTTTATCCTTATGCAGCATATAAATAGCTATAAGGCGAAATACCCCATTTATATATATTATAACTTACTTTTTGCTTTTATTCAATTAAAATACGATTAAAAGAATAAAATTCATCAAGAAACAAATATAATCCGACATTTGCATTTTACACGTTAACATGTTATCATAATTCATAAAATATATAATCAGGTCGGTTATATTAACCAAAGGCTTCTACGAATGTCACTTTTGATAATATCATCCGCTTGAAGAAACGAGGATAAAATGGGATTTGAATATGTAAAAGAGCTTCCTTCACCACAGGTTGTAAAAGAACTTATTCCGGTGAGTGAAGAGCTCGCCAATATAAAGCGCGAACGCGATAAGGAGATTGCCGATATCATCACAGGCGATTCATCTAAATTTCTGGCAATAGTCGGTCCCTGCTCTGCAGACCATGAGGATCCTGTGTGCGATTACACATGCCGCCTTGCCAAGGTTCAGGAAAAAATAAAGGATAAGGTTCTTATTGTTCCGAGAGTATATACCAACAAGCCGCGAACCACAGGAGAGGGCTACAAGGGAATGTTACATCAGCCGGATCCTGAAAAGAAGCCTGATATGCTTGCAGGCATAATGGCCATCAGAAAAATGCATATCCGTGTCATGAACGAGACTCACCTCACACCTGCGGATGAGATGCTCTACCCGGAAAACTATGAATTTTTATCGGATATTTTGTCATACGTTGCTGTGGGAGCACGTTCGGTCGAGGATCAGCAGCACAGACTTACCGTAAGCGGAATGGACATTCCTGCCGGAATGAAGAATCCTACAAGCGGTGACTATACAGTCATGCTCAATTCTGTCGTGGCTGCACAACACGCACATTCCTTCATATATAGAGGCTGGGAGGTAAAGACGGACGGAAATCCTCTCACCCACACCATTCTGCGTGGCGCAACAAACAAGCACGGCCAGAATATTCCTAACTATCACTACGAGGATCTTGTAAGGCTTTATGAAATGTACAGCCAGAAGAATCTCAAGAATATGGCGACAATCGTGGATTCAAACCACAGCAACTCAAATAAGCAGTATGCTGAGCAGGTGCGTATTGTAAAGGAAGTATTGGAAAGCAGAAAACACTCCGCCGATGTCAGCAGCCTTGTAAAGGGCGTTATGATAGAGAGCTATATTGAACCCGGCAACCAGAAGATTGATGAACATATCTATGGCAAGTCAATCACCGACCCTTGCCTTGGATGGGAGGATACCGAAAAGCTTCTCTACTACATTGCGGAAAATTGCTGATTAGATAAAAACCCACCCTCTTGAGTAGAACAAAAAGCTCACCCTCTCGGGTAGAACAAAAAGCTCACCCTCTCGGGTAGAGCAAAAAGCTCACCCTCTCGGGTGAGCTTTTGTGTATACATCCCGCAATCTTGAATTGGAAAAGGTTGAATATACCTGCGTTGCAGAAACATCAAGATGTCCAAGCAGCTCTGATACTGCATATATGTCTGCACCATTACCTATCATGTGTGCGGCGAAGGAATGTCTGAGTGTATACGGAGTAATATCCTCCTCTATCCCCGCTTTTCCGGCATAAGCCTTAATAATCTTCCAGAAGCCCTGACGACTCATAGCCCCACCCCTGATATTAGTAAAAAGATATTCGCTGTCATCCGCGCCGACTAAGGCTCCGCGTCCATCCTTAAGATATCGTATCAACGCCTGCTTAGCCTCATTTCCAAATGGAATAATCCGGTCATGCATGACCGTCCTGCAGTTGATGTATCCTATCTGCAAATTGATATCATCCATCTTAATGGCGACAAGCTCCGACACCTTTATTCCGGTGGCATAAAGAAGCTCTAACATTGCACGATCCCGCAGCTGCTTCGGGGAATCGCCGTCAGGTGCGGTTAATAGCTTTACAACATTATCAACCGATATTACTTCAGGTATTTTCTTTTCATGTCTTGGCGGCTTTATATTTAATGCCGGTTCATCAGATATTTTACCATTTCTGTGACAATATTCAAAAAAGGCTTTTATTGAAACCACATACCTTGCAACCGTGGATGGTGCACACCCTTGGCTCTGCATATACAAGATATAATAATTGATGTCCGTCTCTGTTACCTGTGCCCATTTTTCAAGTTTTATTTCAGCCCTTAAGTAATTCATAAGCTTATATAAATCGCTCTTGTATGAAGCAATTGTATTGTCGGATTTACCTCTGTTTCTTCCGATATATTCTATGTATTCGTCTATTTCCTGTTCCATGATATTCCTTCGTTCTTTCAAGTTGTAAATGATATTATAAATAAACAATAACATAAAATCAATATGTTTTTACACCATCTGTTCAAGTACCCATGGCATTACACTTACATTTATATATGACTCAGCCATTATTCCTGCCACAATCATCATAGCAGCGAATAAAAAAACGAGGAGGAATGTGACATCAATTCCTTTTGAGGTAACAGTCCTTCTAAGAATTTTGTATAACATCATTATAATTCCGGCTGTATAAAATATGAAATGCGGAAACAAAAGGAAAAAGCATATCCTGATGCCGTTTATTCCATGCTCCATCAGAATTATTGAACTAATCATTCCCCATGCTGCACCAATATATACCGGAATAATATACAGAAGCTTCTTGACAAACGGAGTCATCATTACAAGAAATACTCCTATCATTATCAAACCGCGGATGCGCAGCAGATAACGGAACATTGTAGAATATTTTACAGCTTTCGACATAAAAGCTGTGATATAATCTGCACTCCATACATTCATAGCCTGAACCCACGAAAAAGGAACAAGATTGGCAATTATTGACCCAACCATGATTCCAAAGAAAAAAAGAATAACAAGCTTGTCTGCTCCTGCCGGTTCAATTGATTTTCCCTGCATAAAAAAATCCCACATCCTTTCTGTCAACTATGGACAAAACAAGATATGAGACTTTTTCAAACTTTATTACTTATTTTGCATATTTCAGCTTGTATGCCATTATAGCAGCCATTGTCTTTCCGTCCTGAAGCTTCCCGGCATAGATCATATCAATCAGTTCATCAACATCATACGCTTCAACCTCAACACATTCATCCTCATCGAGATGCTGATGTGTCTTTTTAAGATTTCTGGCAACAAAGACGTCAATTCTTTCATTGCAGAATGCGACTGTTGTCTGTACAGATATGAGGAACTCAAGGTTGTCAGATCTGTACCCGGTCTCCTCCTCAAGCTCTCTTGACGCACATGTAATATAAGGTTCATCCGTTGTATCTCTTCCGCCTGCCGGCACCTCTATTGTCATTCTGTCAAGTGCATTCCTATATTGCTTTACCATCAGGACACGCCCATCATCAAGAACCGGCACCACAGCCGCAGCACCCTTGTGTCCTATAAAATCCCACTCTGCGATATGACCGTTCTGAACCTGAACTGTATCCCTATACATATTGATGACTGTACCCTTGTAGACAAGTTCACGATTAAGACGTTTAATAATTTCCATAATAATTCCTTTTCACATGAATAGTATATTTTGTAAATATATTACTTTATCCCATTGCATTTGTCAAAGCATGCATCCACAGCCTTGATAACAGAATTTCTGAAGCCATGCTCCTCAAGTGCTGCGACACCCGCAATAGTTGTTCCTCCGGGTGAGCACACCTTATCCTTTAACATTCCGGGATGTTCATTAGTCTCAAGAACCATCCTGCCTGCGCCTACAACAGTCTGCGCAACGAACTCATACGCAGACTGACGTGGCATTCCATGCTTGACACATGCATCTGCCATGGCTTCAATAAACATATATACATAGGCAGGTGAACTCCCACTTGCACATGTGACGGCGTTCATAAGTTTTTCATCTACCAGCCTGTATGTACCAAATGACTTAAAGAAGTTATCTAATACTTCTTTTTCCTCAAAGGAAAATTCCATTGCGTCATAAGCTACTCCAGTCATGGCTTCCCCTATAAGTGCGGGCGTATTCGGCATTGCGCGCACCACACGGACCGGCTTCTCGAACTTTGCCTTGAGTGCATCTATCGAATGGCTGGGTGAAAGTGAGATAATTACATGTTCCTCCGTCACAACATACATGAGGTTCCTGATAACAGCATCATACACCTGTGGTTTTACTGCAAGGATAATGTATTTTGCACTGTTAGCACATTCAGCATTTCCGGAAGCAGCCCTCACTCCTGTCTCATCGCTTACTGTCACCCTCTTTTTATCCGTAGCACATGAAAAGACAATATCAGCGGGAGAATAAGTTTTTAAAAGGCCCTTTAACATGGCATATCCCATATTGCCCATTCCGATAAATCCGAATGTACTCATCTTCTCATTTTCCTCTCTAAGGTTAAAATTATCATAAACTGAACTTTCAAAACAAATTTATTTAAGGTTCTATCTGTCTAACAGCTTTTCAACACTTACAAGCTTAACACAAAGAGTAAACAAAAGTGCTGCCTTCTTCATCTCGTCAACAGTCGGGAAAGACGGAGCTATTCTGATATTGGAATCCTCAGGATCTTTTCCATAAGGGAATGTGGCACCAGCTCCCGTAAGCACCATTCCTGCCTCTTTGCATTTTGCTACTATAGCCTTAGCGCAGCCAGGCAATGCATCAAATGATATGAAATATCCTCCAAGAGGCTTAGTCCAGGTTCCGATACCAAGACCTGAAAGCTCATTGTCAAGAATCTCCTCGACTGCCTCGAACTTAGGTCTTAATATTTCAGCCTGCTTCATCATATGCTCCATAATACCCTGCTTGTTCTTATAGAACCTTATATGTCTTAACTGATTCAGCTTATCATAACCGATTGTCTGGATTGTCAATGACTTCTTAACTTCCGCAATGTTAGCCTTCGATGTGGCGAGTGCGGCAATTCCGGCTCCGGCAAAGCTTATCTTGGATGTTGAGGCGAATTCATAAACCATGTCAGGATTACCTGCCTTCTCACATTCAGTAAGTATATCAAGAATCTGAGGCTGGTTGTCCTCATAAAGATAATGAACAACGTAAGCATTATCCCACATTATCCTGAAATCCTTCGCAGCAGGCTTAAGTGCAGCCATTCTCCTGACAACCTCATTCGAATACACACATCCACCCGGGTTGGAAAATTTAGGTACGCACCATATACCCTTGATACTCTCATCCTCTGAGACGAGCTTCTCAACCATATCCATATCAGGACCGTCCTCTTTCATAGGGACGTTAATCATCTCAACTCCAAAATGCTGGGTAATGGCAAAATGTCTGTCATATCCCGGTACCGGACACAGGAACTTAACCTTGTCAAGCTTGCACCAAGGTGTGCAGCCACCTGTTCCCTCGAGCATAAATCTGGAAATAGTATCGTACATAATGTTAAGACTTGCATTGCCGTAGACAATGACATTCGACGCATCAACACCCATGATATCTGCCATAAAATGTTTTGCCTCCGGTATTCCGTCAAGACCTCCATAATTACGGCAATCAACCCCGTCCTCCGATTTATAATCGGATGTACTGCTCACCGCATCTAAAATTCCCATTGCAAGGTCTAACTGAGCCGGTGCCGGCTTTCCTCTGGACATATCAAGCTTAAGTCCTAAATGCTGTGCCTTGGCATACTCTTCTTCGAGAGCTGCTTTAATTGACTTTAGCTCCTCTTTGCTTAACATTTCGTACTTTTCCATATTGCTCAAACCTCCGTTAGTTAACTTTTAAAGAATATATTAGCATTGAATTTCACAAGTTGCAACATATTTTTTAATAAATTGACTTGTTAAAGTGAAGAACAAAAAAAACAGAACCAATCCCGCTGCTGATCAGCCCTGTTTTCCACTATCTTTATTTTATGTTTTTGAAATCTGCATCCAGGTCATTCTGTACTAATACCCAAGAAGATTATCGTAGAGCTTCTGGTATTTCTTAGCGGAGCTTGCCCACGAGAAGTCCTTTAACATTCCACGGTCTACAATCTTATTCCACTCTCTCTTATTATTATAAAAAACATGCTTTGCATAGTTGATTGTATTCATCATCTCATGAGCATTGTAATTGGCAAATGAGAAGCCTGTTCCTGTACTCTCATACTCATTATATGGTTCAACCGTATCCTTAAGTCCGCCTGTTTCACGCACAATCGGTACAGTGCCGTAACGAAGCGACATCAGCTGGCTGAGTCCGCAAGGCTCAAAAAGAGATGGCATAAGGAATGCATCACACGAAGCATATATCTTATGTGACATATCCTCTGAATAATATATGTTAGCAGATACTCTGTCCGGATATTTCCATGCAAAATGTCTGAACATGTTCTCATACTGTGATTCACCCGTACCTAAGATAACAAGCTGTACGTCCTCGGCACATATCTGATCCATCATATATGCAATAAGATCAAGTCCCTTCTGGTCAGTAAGTCTTGATACAATTCCTATCATAAACTTCTTATCATTGACCTCAAGACCAAGCTCCTGCTGAAGGGCTTTCTTATTCTTCGGCTTCTCTTTGCGGAAAGTCTTCTGGTTATAGTTGGAAACTATTCTGGTATCTGTAGCCGGGTTGAATTCTTCATAGTCAATTCCGTTTACAATACCAGTCAGGCAATTGGAACGTGCTCTCATAAGTCCATCGAGATGTTCTCCGTAAAATGGTGTCTTTATCTCTTCAGCATAACTGTCGCTTACCGTGGTAACGGCATCAGCATATACTATACCGCCCTTAAGATAATTGGCATCGCCATATGCCTCAAGCTTATCTGATGTAAAGAAATAAGGCGGAAGCCCTGTAATATCCTTAACCTTCTTAAGATCCCAGATTCCCTGAAACTTAAGATTATGTATCGTCATGATGGATTTCATATCACGGAAAAACTCGCCATCATGGAAACGTTCCTTCATATAAACAGGAACAAGACCTGTCTGCCAATCATGACAATGGACTATATCAGGCTTAAAACCTAAAAGCGGCATTGCTGAGAGTGCTGCTTTACTGAAAAAAGCAAACTTTTCTATATCTTCATGTATATAGCCATAAGGCTTCGGCCCCGCAAAGTAAAATTCATTGTCAATGAAGTAATAGTGTACTCCCGCATACTCCATCTCCAATACTCCTACATACTGGCTTCTCCATGCCAGATCCATATAAAAATGTGTAACATACTTCATCTGGCTGCGCCATTTTTCCGGAATGCACAGATACTTTGGCAGCATGACACGCACATCATAGTGTTCCTTATCGAAATACTTCGGAAGAGAACCCGCCACATCAGCAAGGCCACCCGTCTTGATAAACGGAACTGCTTCCGATGATACAAAAAGCACATTTTTCTTCATAGACTCTACCTCACATATTATGTTAGTAAATTTTTTGAAAATTCCAAAAACCTTGATATATTTTTATAAATTATAACACAAAAAGATTAAAAATGAAAGATTTTTTTATTATTAGTTTATCTCACCTTGTACTGTAAACGAAGCTTATCCGCTATAAGTGCAATAAACTCTGAATTGGTTGGCTTACCCTTTCCGTTGCTTACCGTATATCCGAATAATTCTTCTATAGTCTCCATTCTTCCACGCTCCCATGCAACCTCAATTGCATGTCTGATAGCACGTTCAACCCTGCTGGCGGTTGTATCGTATTTCTTAGCTATGGTCGGATAAAGAACCTTAGTAATGCTGTTAAGAATATCCGAATCTTCTATAGCCATTATTATTGAATCGCGCAAATACTGGTACCCTTTGATATGAGCCGGGATTCCTACCTCATGAATCATATTGGTAACATCGGTTTCTATGCTCACCTTCTGGTTCTCATTATTGATATCCGCTGCAAATCTTGTGCTGTTACCGGCTGCAGGATGACGTCCCATATTACTTCTTACATACCTTATTCGATTAAGGAGTGTGTTATTGTCAAACGGTTTCATTATGTAATAATTGGCTCCAAGATTGAACGCATCCTCCGTAATTCCCTCCTGGCCAATAGCTGTTATAATTATAAAAGCCGGCTTCCTCTTTATTCGTGAATCTGAATGTGTTTTTTCCATAACAGTGAGGCCGTCAAGCTTCGGCATAACAATATCAAGCAGAACAACATCCGGTTGCAGTTCACGTACCAAGCTTAGGCATATTTCGCCGTTTTCCGCCTTGCCGACAACCTCCATGTCCTTATCCGTCCTAATGATGTCTTCCAGAAGCTGCAGCATACGTTCATTGTCATCTGCAATAACAATTCTAAGCTTTCCCATGTTCCCTCTCACATCCCTATATATAATTTTATTTTGCCTGTTCTGTATATCTTCCTGAACAGACCGGCACCGACCGTCAATAAGTTTATCAATGACTTACTTATATCATCCGCCAATAGCCGCATGCTGTCAATACAACACTTAGTTAATATTATAATAGTCATATACTGAGAGTTCAACAGCTTTTTTTAGGATTATGTGAAGATTTAATTCTGATTTAGTCGAATTTTGTCGAAAGTGAAACTTTCTTATAGTCCAGCCCTTCAATATCTTTCCATATAAAGCTTCCATCTTCATATATCATATAGCTATGCGGGCTGTTTTCCTTAGGAATTGATACAGAACCCGGATTAACATATGTATATGTACCTCTCTTTTCCCATGCAGGAATATGTGTATGACCGCATACAAGATAATCACCGTCTCTTAATGCCGGAATATTTTTCTCGTCAAGCTTGTGTCCGTGTGCAAGAACAAGATGTCTGTCGTTGACATAAATATGAGCCTGTTCACAAAGCACATTAAAATCAAGAACCATCTGGTCAACCTCTGTATCACAGTTGCCTCTTACACAGATAATTTCATTTTTAAGCGGATTAAGCATTGCGATTACTTTTTTAGGTGCATAATCTTCCGGCAGATCATTTCTCGGACCATGATAGAGAATGTCCCCTAAAAGAACAAGCATATCTGCTTTCTCTTTTTTGTAACATTCAAGCATTTTTTCACAATAATATGCAGAACCGTGTATATCAGAAGCAATCATAATCTTTTTCATAACTTTTACCATCCTTATCTCAATCTGTCATTGATTGTCTTTATAAATCCAAGTACATAATACGTCAATATTATATTAATTGGCAACTGGATTATGTTTTTTATAAATCTGGTTATAAAATAAAATGCAAAACCTTTTCCATACATAACAGATACCCAGTATGTTCCAATCAAAACGTTCACAAGCATAGTATCAAATGTAAGCACCAGCGTTACACGGGCAAGAAATCCAAGATCAAGTGCATGTTTATCTGCCATATTTTTAATACATATTCCCATATAAATTATAATCAGAATTACAGCCACATAAAATCCCCAGCCTGCCGTTGTCGTTTTTTTATCAGTATAGATTGCCAATGCTGATGCAAAGCAGCCAAATACAGTTACCATAAGAGCTACGGCATTAATTTTAAATACAGCAAATACTACCATAGCCACTGAAACCGCTATAAGAATAATTCCAACAATTGCACTGTTTCGTCCGGGACCTGTAAATCCATGTTTTACAATATCAAATACACTTCCTGTTACAATAATCTCCTTTGATGCCTTATCTCTTACTGTCACATATGGTGCTGCCATAAGAAATACAAATACACAGACACTGATAAGAATCTTTGCTGTCATATAAAGCTTTTCAAGCTGACCAAAATTTCCTGTGTCATCTGTTGCTTTTTTTACTTTCTGTGGAAATTTCTTATATAAAAAGGCTCCATAAATAAATCCGGCAAGTGCCGCACTCAGCGTCCAGCCCGGGAAATATGGTCCCGTAGGTTTTAATACAAACTGGATTATATCACCAATTCCACCGCAGACAAAACCCATAACAGGTCCAAAAAGACAGCCTGCAGCCACATTTGCGATAAATGATACTGAAATACGTAATGAATCAGTTACCTGTATTGACAAAAACATTGCAAATACAGTGTGAAGTGCCACAAGAAGTGCAGCCATTATGACTGACTTCAGATTTTTGAATTCTTTTGCAGAATCCACAAAAATTCCAAAAAATTTTTGCATAAAAAACATACCTCCTTTGCAGTAGTTTCGCTCTACATAAGAGGTATAAAAATAAATGACCATGATATGTAACAGCGGGATGCGAATCATGTACCGCAAGAAACCTTTTCGTCCTGATGACAACTCCCTGTTCACCAGGCACTTAACGCACACAATTCTACTCTGCTTTTTTAAATTTCTAAATC
>ERZ1106943.3711-NODE-3711-length-11304-cov-2.903280_pt1 | contig 11304 bp, 8 predicted proteins | sample MGYA00403671_ERZ1106943 | MGnify/ENA primary metagenome ERZ1106943 (study PRJEB35170, sample SAMEA104062427) | human gut metagenome | biome: human gut; feature: human-associated habitat; material: faeces | place: Denmark | collected 2012-06-14 ...
ACCGCCGCCGCGGCGCGGCACACGGCGGCTACCACGGGCGGAGAAGGAGATTCTAACACTCAAAAAAGGAAGGGACGCGAAAGCGTCCCTTTTTAATTGATCGTGAGCACCGCGTCCCCCTGCGGGAACTCCACAAAGCGGACGGAGTAGAGGTCGGCTGTGATGTAGGCGCTGCGACCCGGATGATAGATCGTGATATAGTCGCTGCCGACCTCCTGCAGCGTCCCGGCGGCCACGACCGTATTCTGCGAGCCGACGAGAAAGCTGACGATGACCGGCCGACCGATGTTGCGCGCAAGCATTCCCTTCCACGAATTGTAACCCATCTTGTCGACGGTCTGCACCTCTTCGATCTTGTCGGGCGAGGGGCGGAAGTGTCCGTTCGCGCCGCCCGCCGGCACGATCACCGCCGCGCCCGTCGGGCCTGTCAGCATTTCCTCATAGCCGAGGCTTATCTCGCCGCCCTTTTGCTGCTGCGCGCCCGCCGCTGCGGGCACGGCCGTCATCTGCTCGTAAAGGCAGGGTACGTTTTTCCCCATCTGCGTCATATTTTCCTCTCCCTTTCCATTTTGATGCGCTGCGCCGAAGGCGCTTTATGTGCTGTAGTACGCCGCGGTGGGGGCATAAAAGCAGTGGTCGCCGATGCGCATGACGAATACCCCCACGCCGGAGGGAAAGTTCGCCCGGCAGGACGGCGAAAAGGGGTTAAAAAACCACATCGCCTCGCCAAGACCCGAAAGCCGGTTGCCCGCGATGGCCCAGTCGGCGATCTCATAGTGAATGTCCGTCGGGCGCATATTGTAGATGTTCTGCGGGTTGTAGCTGCCGTGCTCCACCTCGTTCGCGCAGACGAACTGCCCCGGCTGGAAGATGATCTTGCGGATGCTGCCCTGCCCCACGCGCGCGTATTCCCCGCCCGAGGCGTGCACGCGGTTCATCACCACGCCCGCCACCGCCTTCATGCCGTTTTCGCCCTCGCCGCCCGCCTCACATTCGATGAGCCGCGCGAGCAGATCTCGGTCGGAATAAGCCATATCCATCGCCTCCCCCATTTTCTCTTCCCCGCCAGTCTATGCGCATGGTGAGGACCTGGTCCCTGAGGGTACCAAAAGAGCGCCGCAGACGATCTGCAGCGGGGCGGGGTTGCCGTCGGCGTCGAGATTCTTGTCGCCCACGTCGACCGAGCACACATACATATGGTCGCTATCGGGGTGCGGGGTCTTGGTAAGCACCTTGGCAGTCACCACGTGGTCGAAGGATTCTCCCACGGTGTCGATCGCCTCGACCTCGGTGCCGGTACGGATGTATTCGTCCGAAAGGGTCTTGGGATCCTCCGGAATATCGATCATGGTCTTGAGCCAGTCGTAAGAAACGCGCATGTAGCTCTCCTAGTTCTTAATCTCCGCAAAGGGAGGAATATCAAATGAAGACGTTCGCCTTAGGGTTGTCCAGGTGCCCCAGGTTGGCGTGAAAGAGGAGCGACGCGTACTAAAGGTACGCGAGCGACGGTTTGAACGCCAAGATGGGGTGCCTGGGCAAGCCTAAAATTGGTTCAGGAAGCGCATATCGCCCGTCATGAGAGTTCTGAGGTCGGGCAGGTCGTAGCGCAGGGCCGCGACGCGCTCGGCGCCAATGCCAAAGGCGAAGCCGGTGTACTTCTCGGGATCGATGCCGCAGTTGATCAGGACGTTGGGGTCGACCATGCCGCAACCCAGGATCTCGATCCAGCCGCTGTGCTTGCAGAAGTTGCAGCCCTTGCCGCCGCACACGTGGCAGCTCACGTCCACCTCGCAGCTGGGCTCGGTGAAGGGGAAGAAGTGCGGACGGTAGCGCGTCTTGCGGTCCTCGCCAAACATGCACTTAACAAAGTAGTCGAGCGTGCCCTTAAGATCGCCAAAGGTGATACCTTCGTCGACGACCAGGCCCTCGATCTGGTTGAACTGAGGCAGGTGGCAGGCATCGGCCGTGTCGGGACGGTAGACGGTGCCCGGGCAGATCATGTAGATGGGCGGCTTCTGCGACTCCATGGTGTGGATCTGCACGCCCGAGGTCTGGGTGCGCAGCAGCACATCGGACTCACCGTGGGCGTGAGCCTCAGGGTGCGCGACGCTGCCGGGGTTGTTGTCGACCACGTAGAAGGTATCGCGGGCCGAGCGGCTCGGGTGATCCATGGGAGCATTGAGCGCAGTGAAGTTGTAGTAGGAGGTGTCGACCATGGGGCCGGACTCGACGGTGTAGCCGATGCCGCAGAAGATGTCCTCGGCCTCCTCGATGATCTGCTTGATCAGGTGCTGGTGACCGATCTGCGGACGGATACCCGGCAGGGTAATGTCGACGGCCTCGTGCTCGAGAGCGTGTTTGAGGGCGGCGGCCTTCATCTCGGTGGTGCGCTCGTCGAGCATGCCCTCGATCAGTTGGCGCATCTCGTTGGCACGCTTGCCCATCATGGGACGATCCTCGGGGGCGAGCTTGCCCATCATACGCATCAGGCCAGTGATGCGGCCCTTGCGGCCGAGCAGCTCAACGCGCGCGGCCTCGAGCTTTGCGGCGTCATCGGCGCCTGCGACGAGCTCCTTGGCCTCTTCCTCGAGTTTGACCAGATCATCAATCAGACTCATGTCTTCCCTTTCGTCTCTCGCGCTCCCCGCTTGCCGAGGCGGCTGCCGCCGTCTGACGTTGCGAAAACGCGGCCCGGTTCGGTAACAAAAAACCGTCCTCGGGCATGTGTATTGCCCAAGGACGGTTGAATTCCGCGGTACCACCTTGTTTGACCCGGCGGATGTCTGGCCCGCCGCGCCCACTCTTTGCCCCTTGTCGCGAGGCTCACGGCTTCCCTACTGGGGCTTCGCCGCCGCTGGCCGCGTGCCCGTTGAGGTCGCTGCTCGGGAGTGAACGCTTGGCCCTTGCCACCGCAGGAAGGCTTGCAGCCCATGACCTTCCCTCTCTTGCCGGCGACGCGACGGGCAAAACCCTCTCCGTCAACGCATTGGGCTATAGGATAACACATTCTGCGAGCATATCGCCGCGTTCCGTTTTGTTCGCACTGGGTACAAGTCGGGTAGCTGTGCAAACTGGCCGTGCGCCCACCCGTGGTGCACGGCTCGCGAGATCAAGGATATGGTATGGGAAAGAAACTCGATAAGAAGGCCAAAGCCGCCGTGGCCAAGGCCTCTAAGAACGCCAAGGCGGGCAAGGGCATCAAGAAGCTCCGCAAGCTCGAGGGCAAGCTGTGGACCCGCGAGTACCTGCTCAAGATTGCCGAGTTTGACGGCGCGACCATTGCCCCCGCCAACGGCGCCGCAGCGCGCGCCGATGCTATGGGCACCCTTGCCGGCGAACATCACAAGCTCCTGACCAGCAAAAAGTCCGTTGAGCTCGTGCGCTCTCTCGCGCGTGAGACGGTCGCCGACGGCAAGATCGACGACCCGCAGCTGCTCGACGAGATCCGTGTGCTCGGCCGCGATCAACGCGAGGCCAGCGCCATTCCCACCGAAGAAGCCGAGGCCTGGACCAGGCTCACCTGCGAGGCCGATGCCGTGTGGCACAAAGCCAAAGCAGCCAACGACTGGGCGAGCTTTGAACCCTATGTGGACAAGATCGTCTGCCAGCTCAAGCATCAGGCCGAGCTCATGGACCCCAAGCGCGACCCATACGATGTTTGGCTCGACCAGTACGAGCGCGGCCTTTCTGCCAAGAGCTTCGACGCGTTTTGCGACGAAGTCAAGGCCACGGTCGTGCCACTCGTGCACGCCATCGGCGAGCGCGGCCAGCAGCCCGCTGCCGACTTTCTGCATGCCCGCGTGCCCGAGGCCGCCCAGCGTGCCATGAGCTTCGACCTGATGAAGCTCGTCGGCCTGGACCTGGACGACACCACTCTTGCCTTTACCGAGCATCCGTTTAGCGAGGGCTTCTCGGTGGGCGACGCGCGCATCGCGACGCACATCTATGAGGATGACTGCATCTCCAACGTCTACAGCATCATCCACGAGGCCGGTCACACCATGTACGAGCTGGGCGTGAACCCCGCCTATGCGCGCACCTGTCTGGAGGGCGGCACCTCCATGGGCATCCACGAGAGCCAGAGCCGCTTTTTCGAAAACACCGTGGGTCGCAGCCGCGCCTTTATGGGACCGCTGCTCGAGGTGCTGCGCCGTCACGCGCCCGAGGTCTATGGCAGTGTGGACGAGGATACGCTCTACCATGCCGTGAACATCGCACGGCCGTCGCTGATCCGCACCGAGGCGGACGAGCTCACTTATCCGCTGCACGTTATGGTGCGCTACGAGATCGAGCGCATGCTGTTTGCCGGCGAGGCCACGGCCAAGGACATCCCCGCGCTTTGGAATCGCTTTATGGATGAGTACCTGGGCATTCCCGTTCCCGACGACACGCACGGCTGCCTGCAGGATACGCACTGGAGCGGTGGCTCGTTTGGCTACTTCCCCACGTGTGCGCTGGGTAGCGCCTACGACGCTATGTTTGTGCCGGCCATGTGCCGCGACGGCGTCGACCTTACCGGTGCCTGTGCGAGCGGCGATTTGGCGCCCGTCCGTGCCTGGCTGGGCGAGCACATTTGGCAGTGGGGCCGTGCCAAGGACGCACCGGAGCTCATCAAGGGCGCGTGCGGCATGGACTTTGACGCCCGCTACTACTGCAGCTACCTGCAGGACAAGTTCACCACGCTGTACGAGCTGTAAGGCATAACCGACACGCCAACGCAAAGGGGACGCCGCGGAACCAATCCGCAGCGCCCCCTTTCCACCTAGTTGTTTAAGAACGTCCCCAATGACTACCTTACAGAGCTTCCAGCGCGGCGGCGATGCGCTTCATGGCGGCATCGGCGGATGCTTGGTCGGGCGCCTCGGCCAGCACGCGGATAACCGACTCGGTTCCACTCTTGCGCACGAGCACGCGGCCCTCGCCTGCCAGCGCAGCCTCGGCCTCGGCGATGGCGTTCTGCACGCCCATGTTCTCGAGCGCGGCGTCCTTGTCCGCCACGTGCACGGCCACCTGCGCCTGTGGCAGCAGCTTGCACGGAGCCGTGAGCTGCGAGAGCGTCTCGCGCTCGGCACGAATCACTTCCATCACGCGCAGCGAGGTCATAATGCCGTCGCCCGTGCGCTCGATATCGCCAAAGATCGTATGGCCCGTCTGCTCGCCACCCAGGCTGTAGCCGCCCTCGCGCATCTTGGCATACACGTGACGGTCGCCCACGCCGCTGGTCACGGCGCTCAGTCCGGCAAGCTCCAACGACTTGATCAGGCCAAAGTTGCTGGCGATCGTCGGTACCACGGTACCGCCCGAGAGACGCCCGTGCTTGTTCAGGTACACGCCGCACACGTACAAGATCTGGTCGCCGTCGACCACGCGGCCGCGCTCGTCCACGGCCAGGCAGCGGTCGGCATCGCCGTCGTAGGCAAAGCCCACATCCAGGCCCTGCTCCACCACGTGGCGCTGCAGGCGCTCAATATGCGTAGAGCCGCAGTCGACATTGATGTTAAAGCCGTCGGGCGCGGCATTGATCACGCGCACATCGGCGCCCAGTGCGTCGAACACCGGCTTGGCCACCGAGGATGCCGAGCCGTTGGCGCAATCGATGCCGATCTTGACGCCCTGCAGCGAAAAGTTCGCGCTGGCGATGAGCGAAGCAATGTAGCGGTTGCGACCCTGCATGTAGTCCACCGTGGCGCCGATGTGGTTGCCCGTTGCCAGCGGCACCTCGCTCTTGCCATCGATGTAGTCCTCAATGAGCTCCAGCACGTCCTCGTCCATCTTAAAGCCGTCGCTGTTGACGAGCTTAATGCCGTTATCGCAAAACGGGTTGTGGCTCGCGCTGATCATGATGCCGCAATCGAAGCAGCCTTCCACAGTCTGATGCGCTACGCCCGGCGTGGGGATCACGTGCAGCATATAGGCGTCCGCACCGCTCGCGACCAGGCCGCTCACCAGCGCCGCCTCGAACATATAACTCGAGCGACGCGTGTCCTTGCCCACGATCACGCGTGCCTTGCGCTCGCGGTTGGCGCCGTAATACCAGCCCACAAAACGGCCAATCTTATAAGCGTGCTCTACCGTCAGCCCAACGTTGGCCTCACCACGAAAGCCGTCGGTGCCAAAGTACTTCATGCGCTCTCCTTACAAAATAGGGGCGAACAGATTGCCTGTCCGCCCCAAAATGGTACTCGATTATCTGCGCTACCAGAAAAACCCTACGCCGACGCGCTGTCGCGAGCCGCCTGGCATGTAGGAGTCTGACGCAGCGTAAGCGGCTTGTCCCCCGCCTCGGCCGACGTGGTCAGCGTATACGTGATCGTCGTCGTCTCGCCAGCATGCAGGTCAACGGTGCCCGAATAGAAGGGGATTCCATGCCACGTAGCGGCGCCAAGACCAAACTGGGTGCCCTCGACGGTCAGATCAGTAATGTTGCCGCCCGTCGGGGCAAACAACGAGACATTCAGACGCTCGTCGTCACGCGCGGCATCGGGTGCGCTCGCCGCAACGTAGTCGGGCAGCTTGCCAGCCTCCTCCTGCGTCATGATGTTCGTCAGGGTAACGGTGATGCGATAGGAGCACGTGCCGTCACCGTTCTTCACGCCCTGACCAATCTGCATATCGGCGTTCAGGTACCAGTCGAGCTTGGAGAAGCTCAGGTTGTTAAAGTAAACGCCGGCAACAGGATCGGCGCTCGGGTCATCCGGATCGGGCAGCGAAGCGTCAATGCCCGTCTCTTTGATGGCATTCTGCTCATCATCGTTTCTCATCCACGCGATCAGGCGGCCCTCTTCGGCACCGCGCTCAACGGCGCTGACAAGCTTCGTAACATCGACATCGCCGATACCGCCAAGGATCTTGTCGAAGGCAGCGCTGGCGACGGATGCAAAGATGCCGTCCGACTCCTCGACCGGATAGTTCCAGTACACATCGTGCATGAGGACCTTTGCGGCGTTGGTGCCGTCGACAACCGTTCCGTCGGGCAGCGAGACATTACCGACCAGGCCCAGCAGATACTGCAGGAACACCGGGTCGATACCGATGACGCCATCAACGTCCTGTCCATACTGGGACTTCCACAGCGCGGCGACACGCTGCGAGTTGCGGGGCCAATCAGGCGAATAGGTATTGCCCGAGTTGTACAGGTTACTGTGGTTGCCGAACAGCGCCTCATCCTCTTCGTCGACGCTCTCGACTGCCTCATCCTCGCTGAGTCCAATGCGGGGAACAAACTCGCCAATCGACATCTGGCCGTCAGTGACCGAAATCAGGCCCTGCGAACCGCCAAAGCCGCCGCAAGCACGAATCTCGACGTTGTTCATGGCGTACATAAGGTAGTTGCGCGTCTGGCCGTTGGCGCCGAGCATCTGGGGAAGGACGGGGGCGACCTTCTCCGCCGCGTCAACCGCGCCGTTGAGGGTGGCAAAGCCGTCCTTGGCCTTATCGACCAGCTCGGTCACCTGGGAAATATGAGTATCGCCAATGCCCTGGACCTTCTCGTTGGCGCTCTTGAACACCTTCGAGCTGCTGGAAAGCGAATCGGCGACCGCCTGCAGCGCGGACACGTTAATCATGCCGTCCTGGAACAGCTTGCCGGGCGTAGCCTGCGAAAGGTTATCGGCCATGGGAACCAGCGCATTGCTCGAGACATCGGACAGGGCGTCAATCATGGTGCGGGCCGCATTGATATCGCTGCCATACACCGGGATAAACGAAGCCGCCGCCCACAGCGGGCTCGAGGTCTCCGCCTTCATGCTGTTACAGAGCTCATCGATCTTCTTCGCGTCGTCAGGCAGCGTCGAAAAATCGCCCGACGTGACCTTGTCCTTAAGGCCACCGACGATCTCGACAGCCTCCTTCGCTTCGCTCTTTACGGTCTTTGCCGAGTTAAGCAGCATAAAGCCGCTTGCGCCAAGCGCAACGAGAAGCACCGCGACTACAACGGCAATAATGGCGCCGGTGTGACGCTTTTTGCGCTCGCCCTTGCGATGGCGATGACGGACCAGACCGTCAGAGGTCGAACTCGGCGAAGCGTCGCCACCGTAGTTCAAGCCAAAATCGTAATAATCTTCCTTGGAACCCGAGCCCGCAAACTCGGCACCGCTATCATCCAGGCGGGCGAACGTGCCAGTCTCGGAGGCGCCGGTGTAAATCGTGCCAAGGTTACCCGTAAGCCCCGCGCCACCGGCAGAGGGAGTATTGTTGGCGGCCTTGTCGGCATTAACGTTGCCGGCGGCATTCGCGGCGTTGGCAGCACCTGCGTTGTTCGCGGGTACCGAAGGAGCCCCGCTCGGCTGCGACGTGGAGGTTGCACCGCCCGCAAAGACATTCCCTCTTGCACGGCCGGTCTTTTTTGCCTTTTGAGACTGCTCGTACAGAGCGGTAAACATCGCTGTCTCGCCCGGGGACACGCGCTTACCGGAACCGCCCTGTCCAGCGCCGCCCGGCGTGCCGGCCTTACCAGCCCCGTTCGGACGCGGCGGAACTGCAGGACGGCCGCTATCGCTGCCCTTAAAGTGATTACCAGCCATAAAGAAATCCTCGCAATTGAGTCGCAATGAAAAAGTCCATAACGTTACTAGTTTATGGCATTTTGAGCATCGACAGCTAAACTCCAGACACGGACATCAATTGGCGAAAATGCGGCACAACACCTTTTCCGTCTTGGCAGCGGCGCCAGCTACACCGTGAGGAACATCATCACGATGATCATGGCAAAGCCGATAAGGTCGGTCGGCAAAAACACCGTGCCCAGCATAACGGCGCTGGTGATGGTCGCCGAGACGGGCTCCACGGTTCCGATGAGACTCGCACGCACCGAGCCGATGTCCTTAACGCCCTGCATATAGAGCATGTAAGCAAAAAACGAGCCGATAACCACGAACACCGCGAGCGCCTCGACGCCGGCAGCGTCGAGTGCCGGCACATGCGCCCAGGGCTGCACGAAGACACATGAGATCACGCCCGCCGTGAGCATTGCCGAGCCCGTGACGATGGGGCTGCCGTATTCGGGCAGGATCTTGGCGGGAATCACCGCCATACACGCGGCGCTGACCGCACACATAAGACCTGCTGCCAGGCCAAGCGGCGAGATATTCAGGCTGGTGGGGTCGCCGCCGGTGGCGATTAAAAAGGTTCCACCCAGAGCCAGGCCAATGCCGATGACTTCGCGAGTACGCGGCATGCGGCGATCGATCACGCAGGTGTAGCCCATGATGATAACGAGCTGCAGGCACTGGAGCACCGTCGCGGTTCCGGCGTTCGTCAGGCGCACGGCCGAAAGATAGCAAAACTGGTTGAACAGCAGGCCAAAAGCGGTAAAGAGCAGCAGCTGCTTGCGATCGGCGGGTGTGGTCCAGAGCTTGACCAGGCGCTCGCGGTCGCGCGTAACAACCACGGCCATAAAGAGTAGACCGGCGAGAATCTGACGCACGCTCATAAGCCACAAGGTGTCGACGTGGTAGGTATCGAACAGAAAGCTCGCGCTGGTGCCCGAGAAGCCCCAAAACGAACCGCCCACCAGCGTAGCCAAGACGCCCGTGATCATCTTGCGCGACGACGCATCGTTAAGGCGCTCGCGCCAGGCGCGACGGGTGTTGCGGCTGAGCTCGTCGGTGCCCTCGGGCACATCAATGTTCGATATATCGGTCATCGGCACCGAAGCCCCTGCGCCTTCGACCTGCTCGACACACTCTTTGCTCATTCCACTCCCCCGAAACAGCCTGGAAACAATTCGGCTTACCTTACCACGGCGAAGTCACCAGCTGGAGGCTTGTCCGCTTATCGGTAGGACAATTCCGCAGGTGTCTTTCCATAGCTCGATACCGCAATGGCCTTGCATTATGCGACAGCCAAATCGCGGCAGCAGGCTCTTTTAAAATGGATATGACGAAGCCCCCGAATTCCACAATGTAAGCGATTTTTAAAAATGTTCTTGCCACCGAGTTCAGGCTCCGTTATATTATCCCTTGCGCGTTTGCGCACCCTTGATCGGGCGTTTAGCTCAGGGGGAGAGCGCTTCCCTGACACGGAAGAGGTCAGAAGTTCAAATCTTCTAACGCCCACCAAATGTTCGCAGCTCAGAGGCTACGTCCTCTGGGCTGTTTTGTTTTGCTACCAAGCACGCCGCCAAATATTGATCCAAGGTCCGTACGCGATGGTCTTCGCATCCCGTAGAGGTGCCGGCAGATTGCATACGTCCTGGCCGATCGTGACCGCAACATGTTGGTCAAGCACAATCTTTTGGATTCTTTTGGCGTGAGCGGCTTGGTTTTGGTAGGATTTGTCAGCGGCTTGGCTAAGGGGGTTTTATAACTGCCATGCAGGTAGCCGTGTTGGTAACGTTTTACCGACTTGCCGAGAACCCCTCATTTTTAATGCGTCTGCAAAATGACCAATTGCTTTGACCTGCTGAAACACTATATGTTGTGTTTGACCTAAAAAAAGAATACAGGATATAGATGCCTCTTTGTCGTATGATAGATGTCGGACAGAGAACGAGAACCTTATTCGCCCCATTTGGATAGATCTTTGAGCCCCTTGATTGGCTGCGAGGATTGTCCGCATGAGGGCCTATGGTTATCGAGAACACAGATTGCGCGACGGCGCCGCAAGACAGGGGCACCTGCCGGGCATCGTTTGGCTCTGAAGCGCAATGAGACTACGACGCGAAAGAGGCAAGAGGATGAAGATCATCAAGCGCAGCGGCACCGAGGTTGTCTTTGACATCGATAAGATCGTCAATGCCATCCGCGCCGCAAACTTGGAGGTCGAGGAGAGCTCTCGTCTTACCGACCGCCAGGTGGTTTACGCGGCACAAAACGTCGCCGAGGCATGCGAGAACGCGGGCCACACCGTGTCGGTCGAGGAGATTCAGGATCTGGTCGAGGACGAGATCATGCGTCTCGACTGCTACGAGGTTGCCCGCCACTACATCATCTATCGCTATGTTCAGAGCCTGAAGCGCCAGAAGAACACGACCGACGACAAGATTCTGTCGCTGATCGAGTGCAACAACGAAGAGGTCAAGCAGGAGAACTCCAACAAGAACCCGACCGTCAATTCCGTTCAGCGTGACTACATGGCCGGCGAGATCTCCAAGGACCTGACTCAGCGTGTGCTGCTGCCCCAAGAGATCGTGGATGCCCATAATGAGGGCCTGATTCATTTCCACGATTCGGATTACTTTGCCCAGCACATGCACAACTGCGATCTGGTGAACCTGGAGGACATGCTCCAGAACGGCACTGTTATCTCGGGTACGCTGATTGAGAAGCCGCACAGCTTCTCGACCGCCTGCAACATCGCGACGCA
>ERZ1106943.3714-NODE-3714-length-11297-cov-4.188312_pt1 | contig 11297 bp, 8 predicted proteins | sample MGYA00403671_ERZ1106943 | MGnify/ENA primary metagenome ERZ1106943 (study PRJEB35170, sample SAMEA104062427) | human gut metagenome | biome: human gut; feature: human-associated habitat; material: faeces | place: Denmark | collected 2012-06-14 ...
CAGTTCGATTGGATCTCCCATCGGTGCCACTTTCTGTACCACTACTTTTGTCTTCGGGATCAGTCCCATATCCAAGAACCGGCAGCGCAGCGCGCCCTCTCCGCTCACTTTTGTGATCACCGCTTCTTTTCCAATTGGTAATTCATCCAATGTCATATCTTTTCCTCTTTTCCATCGCTTCTCGTTAGTAAATTCTAATCTTAATTAGTGTAATTGCACTTTTCCCTCTTGTCAATTGAAAAATTTTATCAAAAAGGCTCAAAAAGGCTGCATCTCCTTTCGAAATGCAGCCTTCTCGTCATCGTTTCGTTGATTAAAGTGTCTTAGAACGATCCTGTATATTCTTTTTAAAATTGATGACCTTTCTCTCATAACATTCATCCATCAAAGAAGAAAGGATCATAAAATCTGCGGAAGAACGGTTATTTGCGATCGGTATGTCATATACCTGCGCAATACGCAGCAGCGCCTTCACATCCGGGTCATGCGGCTGTGCTGTCAGCGGGTCGGAAAAGAATATGACAAAATCTACCTTTCCCTCCACGATCTTTGCTCCGATCTGCTGGTCTCCGCCGAGCGGGCCGCTGTTATAGCCCTTGACCGGCAGTCCGGTCTGATCCGTGATCATGCGCGCAGTCGTTCCGGTACCGCATAAGAAATGTTTTTTCAAAATCTCTTTGTGTTCGTTGCACCAGTCGATCAGTTCCGCTTTTTTATTATCATGCGCGATCAGTGCGATATTCTTTTGTTTTTCGATGGTCAGTGTGATAAATTCCTCGCTCATCTTCTCCTCCTCGTATTTTCGCAGTTTATGCTTTTATTTTACCCCAGTTTTTTCTCTTTCACAACGTATTTTTATCAAATGCCGGGTTAAACGCGTAATAATTTTTGCTGTCGAGATGTTCTCTCACCATATTTAAGCCCTCACCGAAGCGCTGGAAGTGTACGATCTCCCTTGCTCTTAAAAAGCGGATCGGATCGCAGACCTCCGGATCTTTCACCAGACGTAAAATATTGTCATACGTCTTTCTCGCTTTCTGCTCCGCCGCCATATCTTCAAACAGATCCGTGATCGGATCGCCGCTCGACTGGAACTGGTTTGCGTTAAACGGCACTCCTCCCGCCGACTGCGGCCAGATCCCTACCGTGTGATCGGTATAGTACGGCGCAAACCCGGATGCCTTGATCTCATCCATCGTAAGATTTCTTGTAAGCTGATGCACGATCGCAGCGACGATCTCAAGATGCGCCAGTTCTTCGGTACCTACTTTTGCAGTGCAGTACGCCAGACCCTCCCGTCCCGGAACAGGTAGAGCAGATCATTTTCCCCGATGATGATACTTTTTAACCCCGCAGCATCTTTCCTGCCATCCAGACGCGCACCGCTTTTTTCTTCCGCCTCGAGAAAGCCCTGATACAGCACCGGATCCGCCACGCGCTTTCCGGCACAGCCCGATCTTTTTCTTCCGTATTCTGCCACATTCGCGCAGAGCCAGCTCTGGGAGATACTTCCGTCCCGCCGTCTGCGCACCCTGCTCACGCAGGTACTGCCACAGCATCCGCACCTCACCTTTCCACTGCACCAGTAACGGTTCCGGTATTTTTCCATCTCCTCCGGCGCTCTTTTCTTTTCGGATAACCGCGCCTGCGCTTCCAAAAAAAGCTGTCTTGAAATGATCGCGGGATGATGGTCTTTTTGTATGACAAATTCCTCCGCCCCGTCATTCTTTCTTTTTGCATGCGTCAGATAATCCGCGGTATACGTCTTTTTCTGCACCAGATCTCCCACATATTTTTCATTTTTTAGGATCCGGCTCACCGCAAGATCCGTCCATGGATTTTTTCGTGCGGTCAGATATCCCTCGGCGTTTAATTCCCGGGCGATCTCTCCGGTCTTCTTTTTTTCTTTTACATAGTTCCGGTAGATCCTTTGCACCACCTCTGCTTCCGCCTCACAAACACTTAATACCCCGTGATCCAGCTCATACCCGAACAGCCTTCTGCCGAAAACGATTCCTCGCTCCATCTGGCGTTTCTGCCCCCATTTCACCCGCTGCGATATTTTTCGGCTCTCCTCCTGTGCCATGGATGCCATAAGCGTCAGCCGGATCTCTCCGTCATTTTCTCTTGTATCGATGTGATCCAGAATAAAAAATCCCCCCACGCCAAATGTGCGCAGTGTGCGCACGGCAATGAGTGTATCTACGGTATTTCGCGCAAAACGGCTGACCTCTTTCGTTAAGATCAGATCTATCTTTCCCGTTTTCGCGTCTTCCATCATCTGCTGAAAAGCTTCTCTTTTTTTTACGCTGGTTCCGGAAATGCCCTCGTCTGCGTAGATCCCAGCAAATTTCCAGTTTTCTTCTTCTTTTTTTTGAATAAAGGACGCAAAATATTCCTGCTGGTTTTTTAGGGAATTCTGCTGATCGTCCAGCTCGGTAGAAACTCTGCAATATGCGGCAACTTTCATGGTTCTCACCTGTTTTTTATCAGTGTATGCCGCATTTTTTTCTTCATTCCCCGTTTTCTTTTTTCTAACGCTCTAAGAAAGCAAGGATATCTTTGGGTGTGTCCGCAAAATACTTTGCCCCGTGTGCTTCCAGAAATGCCCGGTCACGGAATCCCCAGGTCACGCTGATACAGGAAAGTCCCGCGTTTTTTGCGGTTTCAATGTCCACATCCGAGTCTCCGACATAGACACTGTGTGCGCTGTCGCTTCCGAGTCTTTTCATCGCCTCAAACGCCGTATCCGGTGCCGGTTTCCGGCGGATCCCGGTCTTTTCACCGATCGCCACCCCGATCTTTCCTTTAAAATACAGATCCCGCAGCTGCTGCACCGCGAAATCTCCTTTATTGGATACAATGGCAAGCTTCATGCCCTGCGCGTTTAACTGATCGAGCAGCTCCGGTATCCCCGCATAAGGACACGTCTTCTTCGCGCAGTTTTCTCCGTAATGTGCGCAGAAATCTGTAAACACCGCCTGAAACTGCTCGTCTGTCACGTCAGACGGCAATGCACGCTCCATCAGCTTTTTCAATCCGTTTCCGACAAAACGGCGCACTTCATCGATCGTGTGCGTGTGAAACCCATACTTGTCCATCGCATAATTTACACTGTCTGTCAGATCTTCCAGGGTATTAAGCAATGTTCCGTCCAGATCAAAAATTACGGTATCATAGTTTTTCATAGTCTTCTCCTTATCCAATTAATACAGATTCGCAAAAACAGACGCGCCGATTACCGTGATAAGACCCGCAACCGCAATGGCAAGACTGCTCATGGCTCCTTCTACTTCTCCAAGTTCCATCGCCCGGGCGGTTCCGATCGCATGCGCCGAAGTTCCGAGTGCCACACCCTTTGCAACCGCTTCCTTGATATGGAAAATCTTAAACACTGCCTCTCCGATGATATTTCCAAATACACCGGTAATGATGATCACTGCTACGGTAACCGTGACAAGGCCGCCAAGCTCTTCCGACACGCCCATCCCGATCGCAGTTGTGATCGACTTCGGGAGCAGTGTCACATACATCTGATGGTCAAACCCGCATATCACGCAGAGCCCGAGCACCGACAAAATACTGGTGAGCACGCCCGCAACGATCCCGCCGCAGATTGCTTTATAGTTACTTTTTAACATGGAAAGCTGCTGATAAAGCGGTACCGCAAGGCATACCGTAGCCGGTGTGAGCAGGTAGCTCAAATATTTTGCGCCCTCGTTATAACTTTCATAATCCACACCGGTTCCCGCAAGGATCACCATCACGACCACGATCGCAATCAGCAGTGGATTGAAAAGCGCCAGGTTGAATTTTCTCTTTAATAAAAGTCCGATCTCATATCCGGCAATGCTTACAAACACGCCGAAGAATACAGAGGTACTAAGCATCTTGTCCATCGTCCGCCTTGCCTCCCTTTCGTATGATAAACTGTGTCACAAGTCCTGTTACCGCCATGACAACGACTGTTGTGATCAACGTGACCGCTATAAGCGGTACGCAGATCCCTTTGATCTGTGCCCAGGAATCCATCAGCCCTACGGCCGCCGGAATAAACATCATCGGCATGATCTCGATCAGAAATGTCGCTGCCTCCTTCACCTGATCCAGTTTTAAAATGCCGGTGCAAAGCGCAAGCAGCATCAGAACCAGACCGTAAATGCTTGCCGGGATCGGAAGCGGAATGACATACTTTAACGCCTCTCCGAGGAACGTGACTGCCAAAATAATTCCAAATTGTTTCATGAATTTCATAATCGCATCTCTTTTCTTTTTCTTCTGTCAATGTGATATTGTATAACTCAGCATTCGATTCGTCAACCATTCTTTTTCCCGATTTTTTTGTACTGCTGCATCGGTACCTATATCGGTCAGCAGACCGGAAACTTTGCGGTACGGCATGGAATATCTCTGGGAGAGGTAACGCATGGACGCGCCCATTTCGCCGTCTGGGCCTCCGTATTTCGTTAAGTTATAACAATATGAAAAAAACGTATTATTTCCTATTTAATAGTGTATTTTATTTATCTCTATATCTATATTAAGTATATTATCAAACTTAATAAAGCAATTATACATTCGAACATGCGTTTCTGTAAAGTCAAAATTTTTACCAAATAAAAAAGAAGCTGCCAACCACTACTGATTGACAGCCTCACTTCTTTTTTCAGGTCAACAGCCTGGTAATCGAACATTTTCTACCACTCTATCATTTTCCAAGATTTTATCTGCTTCAATAGCTGACTGGTCTATCAGATGTCGAGCGGCACCAAACACCTGCAAACGCTCCGCAGAAGACTTCCAGCCAGGATTTGTTACCGCTTTATTGTAAATAGTTGGATATATCGGTTGGATCATATTTAAATAATCGTCCAGTTCTGTTTCATCACATTCCATGCAATCAATATAACAAATAAGATCTTCTTTCGAGGACATTTTTTCCATTTCTGCAATATGGATACCTTTCTCCGCCTCTATATCAATAATTTTCTGTTTTAACTCATCGACCGACATATTCCAATAATCCACAGCCTCTTTTTGAGCACTCAGTTCCTTTTGACTTCCTTTTTCATCCATATTAAGAAGAGCATTCAATTCTGATAATCGCTCCAGCTTTTCTGCCAATTCCAATTCCTGTTCAAACGGTTTATCTACCTCTGCTTTCGCAATTTTAAGCTGATGTTCCACATCAGAAAGTTTCGTCTGTGCTTCCTCAAGCTGTGCCGGCATGGCTTCCAGTACATTGTTGATTCTTGTGATATTTCCAAGCGGATCAGAGCCGACTTCCATCGGATGGCTCATGGCTCCTTTGACATTCATCACAAACTTGTTATTAAAGCTGTCAAAGGTTACATTCAGCTTAAATCCTAGATATTCTCCCACATCAGCACTGGCATTGATGCCTTTAATCTCCTTGCACATGGCTATGATTGTAGTACCAGCTTCCTTCTTGTCTGTGTATGGCTTTCCACCCACCTGCATGAAAAACTGCTCCTTATCCTCCGGCTTATTTTTCGCATATTTTTCCATATCAGCGGTAAAGCCTTCGATACGCTCCTTGAAAATAGCGATCTGGTGCGGATAATGCTGTGTGATGTTATCCTCCAGCCTGTATTTCTGACTGGTATGGTTTGCCTTCATCAGCTTTAACTTCGATACCTGAATATCAAGATCCATTTTTTCTTTTATGTAAGGATTACCTGTGGCTAGTGCCTTGACTTCCGCATAGGAAAGTGCCGCTTCATCCACATCTTCACAGCTTCGCACCGGAGATTTACTGGTCATGATCTGTCCAATAAATTTCTGCTTATTCTCAATGAGCTGCCACGAATAACTGTCAAACGTACCTTCCGTAACATAACGAAATATCTTAACCTTATCATTCTGGTTACCCTGCCGTAAAATACGACCTTCCTGCTGTTCAATGTCAGAAGGACGCCAAGGCACATCCAGATGGTGCAGTGCGATAAGTCTGTCCTGTACATTGGTTCCGGCTCCCATTTTTGCTGTGGAACCCAATAAAAAACGAACCTGTCCGCTTCTTACTTTTGCAAACAGCTCCGCTTTTCTCAGTTCCGTATTCGCATCATGGATAAATGCAATTTCTCCTTCCGGTACTCCCTTCTCCATGAGTTTGTTCTTAATGTCCTCATACACATTGAATGTGCCATCGCCTTTTGGTGTAGACAGGTCACAGAAGATGAGCTGCGTGGATTTCTGCTCCTTTGTGTCCTCCCAAATTTCAAATGCCCTATCGACACAGGTTGCAGCCTTTGAATTTTCATCATCCGGCAGCATATCATTGATAAGACGCTGGTCAAGTGCCAGCTTTCTGCCGTCATTCGTGATCTTTAACATATTGTCTTCATAAGGCTGTACCTGTCTGTCCCGGACTGCTTCGGCACGTTTTGCAAGAGATGCCACCATATCCTTCTGATATTCGCTCGGCTTTAATACCACGTTTTCATACTCCGCTTCCGGCACCGGAAGTTTCAGCATATCCGGTGTCTGAATATCGGCACTTTCCTTAAAAAGACTGATCAGCTCCGGTAAATTGAAGAATTTTGCAAATCTTGTTTTTGCCCGGTAGCCGGTTCCCTCCGGTGCAAGCTCTATGGCTGTCTGTGTCTCTCCAAAGGATGCCGCCCACGCATCAAAATGTCCCAAACCAAGTTTCTGCAGCGTATCATACTGGAGATAGCGCATATTCGTATAAAGCTCCGTCATACTGTTGCTGATCGGTGTTCCGGTTGCAAATGTGACTCCCTTTCCACCGGTGATTTCATCTAGATACTGACACTTGGCAAACATATCCGAGGATTTCTGTGCTTCTGTCTGTGCAATGCCCGCCACATTACGCATTTTGGTGTAAAGGAACAAATTCTTATAATTGTGCGATTCATCTACAAACAGCCTGTCCACGCCCAGCTGCTCAAAGGTAACCACATTGTCTTTGCGTGTCTGGTCATTCAGCTTATCAAGGCGCGCCTGCATGGCTTTTCGTGATTTTTCCATCTGCTTGATGGTATACCGTTCCCCCCTGTCTGCCTTAGTCTGTTCGATGGCAAGCTCGATCTCATCAATCTGTTTTTCAATGATTGCAGTCTGTCTTTCAACGGAAAGTGGTATTTTCTCAAATTGGCTATGCCCGATGATCACGGCATCATAATCACCTGTAGCAATACGGGAACAGAACTTTTTCCTGTTTGCAGGCTCAAAATCTTTCTTTGTGGCAGCAAGGATGTTTGCTCCGGGATATAACCGCAGGAAGTCACTCGCCCACTGCTCCGTCAGATGGTTCGGCACTACAAAAAGGGATTTCTGGCACAAACCAAGACGCTTGCTCTCCATCGCTGCCGCTGTCATTTCAAAGGTCTTTCCTGCACCCACACAATGGGCAAGCAGCGTATTATTGCCATACAGCACATGGGCTACTGCATTTTTCTGATGCGGTTTTAACTCAATATCCGGCGTCATGCCCGGAAACTTCAGATGGGAACCGTCATATTCTCTCGGTCTTGTTGAATTGAAAAGCTCATTGTATTTTTCAACAAGCACCTGCCTGCGCTCCGGATCACGGAATACCCAGTCCTTAAAGGCTTCCCTTATAGTCTCCTGCTTCTGGCTGGCAATCATCGTTTCCTTTTTGTTGAGGACACGTTTTTCCTTTCCATCTTCCTCAATGGTATCATACACTCTGGTGTCTTTCAGATTTAAGGAATCTTCCAGTATCTTATACGCATTTACCCGGCTCGTTCCATATGTCATGTTGACAAGGGAATTGCCATAATCTGCATTTTTTCCTTTTACATTCCATTCGCCCGTCACATTGGAAAACTGCACACCCATGACATCCCTCCGGAATAAATGCTCCGGTGTCTCAAAGGTATCACGCATAAAATCTTCAATGTACTTTGTATCTATCCATGTGGCACCGATACGCACCTCGATTTCACTGGCATCCAGTTCCTTTGGCTGTACCTGTTTCAGTGCCTGCACATTTACCGCATACTCCGGATGATTCTCAGCATAAGTAGTTGCAACTTCCAGTTTTTCCCGGACATTGCCACTCAGATACTCGTCTGCGGTTTCCCACGCATCGGTAAGCGGATTCTGAAAGATTACACCACGCAGTTCCTCGGTCAAGATATCTTTATCTTTTCCGGTCAGTTCCTCCATGTAAGAAAGATCAATCTTGGCTTTTTCCCCAAGAGACACCGCAAGTGCTTCACTGGCTGTGTCCACACTGGTCACAACCTCTGCTTTCTTAATGGTGCGCTTCGTGAACATATCCGCTTTTCCTTTGAAATTGCCCTCATCATCGAGCTTTTCCAAAGAACACAGCAAACAGTAACTGGAATCCTGGCTAAATGCCCTCTTATTGGTTCGTGAATTGATCAGACCATATTTCTTTGAGAAAGCGTCATACAGGCTGTTAAGTTCTGCCTGTTTTTCTTTGATGGCAGTATCTCCGGAATCATTGAGCTGCATATCAATCAGTTCCTGCGTACAGTTGCGGATTGCCACCATGCCCTTGATACGTTCTTTTACCGTGTCTGACACTTCCACTGGTTTCATGACGGAGTTTTCACGGTAATACACTTCATTCTCTGCTACCGTATAACTGAAATTTTTCACATTCGGATCAGCAGGAATATTCTGCCTGCCCAGTTCGTCCTCCAGCTCCTCATCCAGTTCCATCGTATCAATCTGCCCGGTAATGCGCCCAACCGCTTCTTTTAGCTGTTCCTCAAAAGGTCGGCTCTCATCCAGCTTGCAGGTGCTTTCCATGCCATACGGACCGGATACCATCTCCATCTTTCCTACGATTTGCTCCGGATGTTCTGCAAAATAAGAGTTCATGGCAATCCCATCGGTATTTTCCGATAAATGCACCCAGTCCGGTTCCCGCTCCACCATGCGGTCACGCTTCTGGAAGAATAAAATATCCGAAGTAACTTCCGTCCCTGCATTTGCCTTAAATGCCGTGTTTGGAAGCCTTACCGCTCCAAGCAGGTCTGCCCGCTGTGCAAGATAGCGTCTTACCTCCGGACTTGCCTTGTCCATCGTTCCCTTGCTTGTGATAAAAGCTACCACACCGCCGGGACGTACCTTATCCAAGGTCTTTGCAAAGAAATAATCGTGGATCAGGAAATTATTTTTATCATACTGCTTATCTGCCACCTTATACTGACCAAAAGGTACATTTCCGATTGCCACATCAAAGAAATCATTCGGATAATCGGTCTTTTCAAAGCCTTTGATCTGCACATCTGCCTGCGGATAAAGCTGCTTTGCAATGCGTCCGGTAATGCTGTCCAGCTCTACTCCGTAAAGCCTGCTCTCTTTCATGGAATCCGGCATCATACCGAAAAAGTTGCCGATACCCATGGAAGGCTCCAGTACATTTCCTTTGGAAAATCCCATTTTCTCCAATGTTTCGTACATCTGGCGGATAATGACCGGACTTGTATAATGGGCATTCAAGGTACTCTCCCTTGCCATGCGGTACTCCTCCGGTGATAGCAGTTCCTTTAACTGGTGATATTCTGCTGACCAGTTTGATTTGCTCTCGTCAAACGCATCGGCAAGACCACCCCAGCCGACATACTGGGATAAAATCTGCTGTTCCTGCGGTGTAGCATAACGGTTTTCGCCCTCGATCTGCTCCAACAGCCTGATTGCTGCAACATTTCTCTGGAATTTCTCTTTTGGAGAGCCTTCGCCCAAGCGGTCATCGCTGATATGGAAATTGACAGCGTTGCTTTTATCCGGTACTGGTTTATTTTCTTCCTGTGAAGGAAGAGTAATCGGTTCCCAGTCTCCTGTAAGCACCTGTGACAGCATTTCCTCTGTCTGTCGGTCTGCTTCACCATTCTCCAGACTCTCACGGGCAGACTGCGTATCTATACTGTCCAGTTCATCTTCTGTCTGTTTTGTAACAACATTCTGTTCCTTTTCGTCAGAAAACTCCGCTTCTGCTTCCCTGCCACTTTCTGCAAGCTCATTCCCCCAGTCCATTGCTTCCTGCAAAGTCGAAAATGTCTCCAATGCCGGACGGGTGGTGTCTGCCGTATCATAAATAGCATATCCGTCCACTTCCTTATCAATCCAAAGGAATATTCCCTCTGATAAGGTTGCACTCCACTGTGTCGGATTGCCATATTCATCATCTGCATCATGTACCACATGCCACGCTAATTCCTGCACTTCATCCAGCTCTGCAATACCATCCGTCCCCTCAAAGCGTGAAAACACTTCTGCTTCGTGCCTGTCAATATCTTCCTCTGCAATGGCATTGATATAATCGTCCTCTACCTCGCTACGCTCCGGCTTATGGTCATATTCAAAGGTTTTCCCATTGACCTGTGCATAATAAAAGCTGTTATCCGCAATGTTATTTCCAAGCAGATATTTTTCTTCCTCACTGCCCCACTGATCAACCAGAGCACACTCATATCCATCAATCGTGACCTTTTCCTGTGCTTCCTTTTCTTTTTCCCACAATACATTGATATATCTTCTTGCCTGATTGGTAAATCCGTCCAATACTGCCGGATGTGAACTTAAAATCAGATCATTATTCTGCCACTCATTTTCCGCAACAATGCCTTTTGCCCATTCCTTATTGTTCTGCGAAAACCGCCCATCATAATCAAAATGCGTGACGGTATTTGCAAGAACAAATTCCACACAGTCAATGCCATATTTATCTATGATTTCATCTGCGGTATTCCTCGGAAGCACAAAACCATTGAATTTCTCAGCAATCAGTGCATCAATGTCTTTCTTACACTCTAACCGCTGTCCATGCTCCAGACGGGAAAGCTCTCGCTGTCTTGCTTTCTCTGCCTGTTCTTCCTTGTATGCCTTATAGTTTTCTTTCCCCTGTGGAGATAAATATTTATCCTCATGGATCAGCTCCCTAAGCCGTTTTTCCACAACATTCCAGTTCAGAAGCACTTTTGCATACGGATTGCCATAACTGCCCTTCTCCAGACGGATACCTTTTCCATCATGTTCATTATGGGAATCATCATTCCCCGGAAGACCACCGGAACCGCCGCCAATCCCATATTCCTTTTTCAGAAAAGCAACCGCTTCCTTCTGATCGTGTCCTTCCATGAAATACTCATAGATGCGGAAAGCTCCGTGCTCATAGCCGCTTCCTCTGCCAAGGGCATAGTCAATCTCATCCTGCGTGATGAAATCCTCCTGCTTTACCTCCAGTGTATCCGGCAGCGGAAATTCCAGTCTCTCCCTGTCAAGGTCTGCTATCTCCGATAACAGATATTCCG
>ERZ1106943.3715-NODE-3715-length-11292-cov-2.240367_pt1 | contig 11292 bp, 14 predicted proteins | sample MGYA00403671_ERZ1106943 | MGnify/ENA primary metagenome ERZ1106943 (study PRJEB35170, sample SAMEA104062427) | human gut metagenome | biome: human gut; feature: human-associated habitat; material: faeces | place: Denmark | collected 2012-06-14 ...
ACTGTGTGCTTATTGTCTAAACTTCATGAAGTGAAGCATCATGTGAATGTGAGACTTTAGACAGCCACAGTGCCCTAAGGAGAATAAAGAAGAAGCAGCTTCTGGAGAGATTTTTATTGGTTGTGGCGAGACAAGAAGTATGTCGATTTTGTCTGACAACATCAAAAGGTTTCGTGGAAACAATAAAATCACTTGTCGAAAAGTCAGCAAACCTTTATAATGAAAGCTGGATTTGCAAAAAGGAGAAACAAAAAGGTATGCGGATTTACAGATTGCGTGAATTTACAAATGAGGAAGATTTTCCTATCTTTGTACAATATGGGTATCATAATGATGATTTTGTAACACATATGCATGAAGACTTCTCGGAGTTAGTGGTCATTTTAGAGGGGCATGCTATGCATCGTGTCGGCAAAGAATCTTTTTATATCAAAAAAGGTGATGTATTTGTTATCAATGAAAATACATCGCATAGTTTTTATGATGCGAAGGAATTAAGACTTTGCAATATTATGTTCTCTATGAAAAAAATATTTCAGGGAAGATATGACATTACGCAATGTGCCGGTTTTCATGCACTTTTTCTGTTAGAACCCTATCATGTGCAAAAAGAGCATTTTACAAGCCGTCTGCTTTTAAATGAAAAAGAATTTTTAGAATTAAAATGTCATTTAGATGAAATGCTAGAAGAATACCAACAGGACAGGCAGGGGAAAATGACAATGTTACAGGTACAGTTTTTGTATGTTGCCACCTTTTTGTCACGTTTATATGATTCATCTCAAAAAGAGCAGTCCGACAAGATCATGCCGCTTGCTAATACGATTGTTTATATGGAACAGCATTTTAATGAGAATTTAAGTGTTGAATCGCTGGCTGCATCAGCAGGATATTCGGCAAGGCACTTTACGAGAATCTTCAAAGAAACATATCATGATACACCCAGTGATTATATGATGACATTGCGGATAGAAAAAGCCTGCTATCTGCTAAAGAAAAGTAAGTATCAGATATCTGAGGTCGCAAGGCTTTGCGGATATGACAATGCAAATTATTTCTGGCGTATTTTTAAAAAGAGAAAGGGGATGTCGCCAAGCGAATATATTGCATGTTATCGTATATAAGAATACATTTAGTGATGGTTGTGGATTATTTTATAAAAAAGGAATACAACATAGAGAATCCTGAATTCTCTGAGATGTCTGGAATAATGGAGAAAGATCAGCAAAAGAGAATCTGTTGGAATCGAAAAGAGGCGTTGAATAATCAAAGCCCAAAGCATAGCAGTCAAAGGATATTTATGGTTTCTGAACAACTCCATTATATCACAAACCGTGAGGAGATTTTTGATTTTAGCAACAAAAAAATGCCGTATTCATGTGGCTTGTGGCGTTTCGCAAACGCCTAAAAAAGGATATTAGGAGAAAGGAGAATCATCCACTATCTTCAAAAGCGGATGATTGGATTATACGAGAATTATGAGAAAAGAAAATGTATTACGCAAATGTATGATCGGACTGGTGGGCGTACAGGCCGGTCTTACTTTATTTGCTGCGGTTACAACAGCAGGACAGAAAAACAAAAATTCGATTGATCAAAAAGCAACACAGGCAGTTACAGTGGAAAGCAAACAGTCAGCAAATGAAAAAGAGAATCCGAAAAGTGATAAGAAACATGCGATAAAAGAGAAAGCAGATGTTAATAATAAAGATGTTGTGCCGACACCGGAAGCAACTGTGTTGCCTGCAACACAGGCAGGAAAAATGACCAAAAAGACAAACTATAAGAAATATTCGAATACCAGTATCGGCTGGGGTGTGTCTATGCATGCAGACCATACAACACCGGGCGGAAATGTGCCAAAGGGGGTATCTTTAAAAAAATATCAGGCATACTATGTAGGAAATACGAAAGAAAAAGTAATGTATCTGACATTTGACTGTGGCTATGAAGGCGGTTATACAAGGAAAATCTTAAAAACATTGAAAAAAGAGAATCTCAAAGCTATTTTCTTTGTGACAAAGCCATTTATTGAGGAAAATCCAAAGCTGGTTAAGAAAATGAAAAAAGAAGGCCATTTAGTAGGAAATCATACCTGCACCCATCCTCAGCTTTCAAAGTGTAATGTTGCAAAGATCAGAAAAGAGATTAACGATTGTGCCAAAACAATGAAAAAACTGACAGGTTATAACATGGATGCATTTATTCGTCCACCGGAAGGCGTTTACAGCCTGAGAGCATTAAAAGTGATCAAAGATATGGGATATAAGACTATCTTATGGAGTATTGCATATTATGATTATGATCCGCAAAACCAGCCATCAGTTGATTATGTTGTAAATAAATTCAAAACCTATTATCATAAAGGAGCTATTCCATTGCTTCATATTGTATCAAAAGCAGACTGCGAGGCACTTCCTAAGATCATCCGTCTGATGCATTCTAAAAAATATCATTTTAAGACGTTAAATGAACTTGATTAGATCAGCTTAACACGAAAAAATTATAAGAATGTTACCGAGGTTTGTCGGTTATAGGCCTGAAAATTCTTGACCATGAATTTTTCTTGTGGTATAATCCCATATGGTTTGTTATCAGTTACAGGCATTGATGTAACTATGGTAAATTACCACAAAACTATGGTAAAAGTTTTTTTACCATAATTTTTACCATAATTGTAAGAAATAATAGCTTTGAAAGTCTGATTTTTTTACAAAAATCGGATGAATTATTTGTAGATTATGGAGAAGAAAAAGTTCGTCAAGCTAGGTGAATACCGGATTTATGGCAAATTTGGCGGATGTACGCACCTGTAGCTCAGTGGATAGAGCAGTGGTTTCCGGAACCACTGAAAATTTTATAAGAATGCCTTAAAATAAGGGACTTGCGAGATTGTAATTTGATTTTTACCCTTGATTTACCATAATAGCATATAAAAATTTAAAGAAAACATAAAAAACAGATTCATGCAGTAAATAAGCAATAAATAAAAACGGGAACATTTTTGTCCCCGTTTTTTATTTGAAATCATCACAAAATTTAATCAAAAAAGTAGTTTATATTTTTTTTAGTTTTCATAAACCTGCTGAAACGATTTGACTGCATTTTGCTTAATATCGTTTGGTACTTTACAAATATCTTTATCAATCAGCTTAGAAAAAGACATTTGGATATTACAAGAAATATTTGCATTAGCAGTTAAGAGCCTTGCTTTTGAAATTTGAATGGAACGTAAGTAGAAGTTATTATCAAAAGTTAATAGCAATTTCGCATTTTTACTAAGATGAACAGAAGCGAAAGAATTATTCAAATAAGCATTGGTCTTTGTAGTTTTCATTAATTTTTTCATTAATTGCTTGTCTTTTGAAAGATTATACAAATTAATACTTACAGTATATTTTTTATTTTTATTTGCACTTTTTGAAAACGTAATGTATTTTATACATTTCTTGATTTGTTTTTCGGAAAGTCTAACATTGCTAATATTCTTTGCATAATCAGTATTTTTAATATCCTGCTTTTTCCACATCTCGCTATTTTCCTGATAATATAACATTGCTTCTTTTGAATGTATGTTTTCAATATATGCTTTAACTGTTAAAGAGTCAGAACTATTTAAAGACTTGCTATTAAGTGTTCCTTTCATATCTGCATAAAGATTATCCTTATCCATATACTCTGATCCTGATACGGAAATCTTTGCAGAAATTCCATTCGCTTTCATATCTATTGAACATTTTTCTGTTATTTTGACATTGTTATATATTTTGGCATTATTTAATATATATGCCGCATTTAATGTTTTAAACGGTTCTGATGTTAAAATAAATGTTATGATTCCAATAACTACAACAATACCTGCGATAAATAATATTTTCTTTTTTATCATAATAATCACCTTACCCTTTCTTATTGGCTGTGTCTTGTATGAGATAATCGCATATTTGTGTGATTTCTTTTTTGGAACAAGTGCCATCGAGACACTGTTTTAAATTATTCAAAATGCTTGTACGCTTTTTCTTTTTGCTGCGTTTCCAGTTAGTGTAAATATTTTTTATGCTGCGTTTTTTGTTGTCCGGCAGAGAATCGAGAAGCGTTTCTATATCATTATGTGTTTTTAAAATATTTTTGTTGATTTTTTTGATCATAATATCCTGATATGCTTCTAATGAAATAGAAACGTTTAAAGATTTCCAATATGTTATAATAGCAGAAAATCCTTTGTCATTACTTACGATATGATATTGGATTTCTGTGCCATATTTATGTATCAGATATCCGAGCCAGCTGTCTAAAATAAAATCTAATGCATTTTTACTGCCATTATGAACAATTTCTTTCACAATATCATTTGGATGTGGATTTTTTAATTTTCCATATGATAAGAAATAATAAATATCACAGTTTTCCGGCAGATTTAACGACTGGTTTCCTATGTTTTCGCAATCTACTAAATAAATATCCGTGATCATACATTGACATTTTTCCATAACTATACACTCCTTATCTTATTTTGATGTAGTAATTTCCATATTCTGTTCCCGTTCTTTTGCAAAAAGTATTATTTCCTGAATGGCTTCTTTTACATCCTGTACATATTCCCGGTCAGGATAATCTTGCAAACCTTTGTTAATATGTTCGATTAGCTGAATCTTTTTACGCATTTCATTAATATTGTCTCCCATAATCTTTTTCAGATTATAATATTCTGACATTTCCGCTGCATAATTGATATCAGATTGAACAGATGCCGTTTTTAATTCATTGATCTTGTTGCTCATTTCTTTTACAATAGCAATATTTTGCAGATTTCTTTTTTCAAAATAGCTTTGAGCACGTTCAAAATAATCTGTAACATTCTCATCATGCTTTGGTTCAGGTAGTTTTTGAATAAGAGCATTATTGATCGCTGAATAAAAACGCTTAATATCTTCATGTTTTGCAACACTGTATTTCATACGTTTTTCAAGACCAAGTGTGCTCATGCAGTCTGCGTAACTTTGTTGTTTTTCAGATAATCCGGATGGTCCGCCTATGATTTCTTTTGCATTTAAACATCCATTTTCATCAATCGGAATAACCATCGCATGAATATGTGGGGTTGTTTCATCATAATGCACAACTGCTGATACCACATTTTCTTCTTCCCATTTTCTCTGATCAAATCCATTGGGAATATTTTTAGAACCGTATGTCAGCATTACTTCTATTCCACGTACATTATTAGATCGTATATTGTGTTTCTTATAATAAGGAAGAGAATTAATTTTTTCACGAAAAGCCTGATTATAAGTTTTTCCTTCCAAAGAAATCAATTCCTTATTTAATCTGGTTTTTGCCGGATCAGCATTTTCAACACGATTCTCACGATAATTATGCTTATACTTGCCATTAAATTCTCTTGTGGAATGAACTTTTTCGATACTAAAAATCGCCTTTGACATAATTTATACACCTCCTTCCTATTATCAATATGTCCGTAATAAAGAATGAAAGTGTATATACTGATTTTGATAAAGGTGTAATAGGTTTATACAAAAACAATAAAATCTTTTTTCTTTTGTACCTTTTCTTACATTAACAAAAGAGCTATCCCAATATAAAAAAACAGCCTCATATTAACGACCGGCTGATAATGCGTGATTCAAAATATTCTACTGCATATGTCATATACTGGTGCTAATTGTCTCCAATAATATCGTTTACTGGTTAAAATCGTCCACCGATAATGAAACGAATAATTCTATATATCAATTTGTATAACCACACACTTTCTTCTTATATCTGCATATATCTGATATAACTTTTTCAAATTGCAGCTCCACTAAAAAATCAAAAAAAAATCAAAAGGAAAATAAAAAAAATCATATATGAACCATGTGATAATGAAAATCCTAATAAGTAGAGAATGTATGAAAATAAAGCATCCCAGTATGTAGGGGAGTAGAAAAAGAAAGATATCCCAATATATAGGGATAATAATAAAAAAATATATAACCCAGTATATAGGGAAAACGCTATTGTAACAATTCCCCTATATACTGGGATATATAATAGGAAGATACTCGTACAAAAAGAAGCAGTTAATAAAAAACAACACAGTATATAGGGAAATATCACTGATAAAATATCCCACCATATAGGGAAGAAAGTGATAACGTTTTTCCATATAACCGGTTTCCGGATAATAAAGAAAATCCCTATATAAAGGGAATATATTTAGCATTTCACCGAATAAAAACATTTTTTTTCATAAGCATTCGCACAGACATGATTTTAATGTAAATAATTTAACAAAGGGAGACTGATTAAGTGAATAATCAGTTTCTTTTTCAAAGAAAGGCGGTTTTTATGAAAAAAGGAAGAAAAATTGCAGGAGGGATCATGTTGATGTTATCGCTTATGATCCTGGGAGGAAATCTGACCGGAAATATCACGACAGCAAAAGAAGTGAAAGCAGATTTTGTTGTCCCGACTGCGAAAAATGACAAAGTTAAAAAACAAAAAAAGAACAAAAAGGAGAACAAAAAGAAAAAAAAGACTAAGCCGACACCGACACCAACGCCTACTTTTCAACCAATCGTAGGAAAAAGGGTAACAAAACCTAACAGGACGGCTAATGCGAAAAAAGAGCAGTTATGGAAAAAAGCTGTAACAGCAAAAAACAGAATCAGCTGTTATAGGAAATCCATTCAAACAGATAAAAAACATCTGTTAGAACTGACAAGAGTGCAGGCACAGATGAATGCCATGTGTTCAGGGATATTTATAAAAAAAGATATCCCGTCTGATACATTGACAGAGTTATCAGTATATGACAGTAATCTGGAAAAATATAAAACATATACTCTTGTAAGTCCATTGGACGGAGTTGTGCAGGCATACCGGCAGCTGGTGAGTGGAGATGCATCATTAAAAGCCAATCCGTCAGGAAATATTTTAACAGACATCAGCTTTGACGGGATTGATCTTTCAAATTATATCTTACATAGCATTGAAACAGTGAGTAAAAATCTTAAAAACGAGAAATTATTGTTTCAAAAGGAAAAAGAAAGATATAAAAAGATCACAAAGCAGTACCACAGCGTGAATTCTTCTGATATCGTTTTTAATTCAAAGGATATCACGGAAGTTTCCAACATATCTGAAAGAAAGCTTCGGGAAATATTAGAAGGAACAGCCCTTGCTAAATATGCCGGAGTATATGTAGATATGGAAAAGAAATATCACGTAAATGCGATTGCCGTTTGCAGTCTTTCAGCACTGGAAAGCGACTGGGGCAGATCAGACAGGGCGACACGAGATCATAACTTTACAGGATTTGGTGTATATACGGATTCATCCGTTGGTATCAACGCAGAATCATTTCGTGGAAATATGGAAATGACGGTAGGGCATCTTGCAAGAAACTATCTGACAAAAGGCAGATATCTGTATAACGGAAAAGGACTTGATGATGTAAACAAAAATTATGCCGCAGGAAAAACATGGGCATACAATATTGAACGCATTGGGTATCAGTTAATGGATAAAATTGATTAAAAAACGGAGGACAAGAATATGGAAATTATAGTAAAAATTGTTGCGGTATTATTTTTCATAAAAATGCTGTATGTGTATAGGGAATGCAGTGGGAAAGCAGACAATGAGAGAAAAGACGAATATGAAAAATTCAATAAAGAGTTAGAAGAAATGGAAGCGAAAGGTAATTCGCAGGAATGTGCGACTATGGAAAGAGCATCAGCAATAATGGGAAAAGCGGTAGCTGTTCCTTTGATCATTGTAAATTTCATTTCTTTAGTATGGTATCTTTTTCTTTATCGGGAAATTGATCTGATATTCAGGGAAGATCAGATAGGAATACCGGTACAGATCTGTTTTGCAATTATAACGATTATTGCAATAGCAACAAAGCTTTATTCCACAAAAGTAGATTATGAATCGGTAAAAAGAGATTTCGCAGACGGAATCATGAAAGAAGATTCATTTGCTGTTAAAAAATCTCCTATTATGAATGATATAAGATTGAAGAAGGTTATTGTAGTAAATGAGATTGCACTTGCCATATATTATGCAGCAATAATCGGTTTATATGTATGGTGTTGTATATGATTTTTTCAATGAAAAAAAAAGAAAAAATACACGGTCGATGCATGGAATAAAGGTCAAATGAAAAACACTTTTAAAAATGGAGGGAACGATATGAAGGAAAAAACATATTACGTGATTCAAAATAAAGAAGGAAAATTTTTTACGCTAGACGATTCATCTGGTGGATATCCTGTATTTGTTAATGATTTTGAGTTTTGTGAGAAATACGATTCTGAAAAGTCTGCAAATAACTTTTTAAACGGGAAATATGTAACAGAACAGTTTGCAACAGAATTTATTGGAGCAAAAGCAAGAAAAGTAACGGCAAAAATTTTAATAAACAAAGAAATTCAAGAAAAAAAGAAAAACAAATTGGCAACAGAAATTGTTGAATTGTTTGAAGCATTACTGGATAAAAAAGGAATAGAAATCCCATGTAATGATGAGGTCGAACAAAAAGACAGATATGAAGGGGGAAATGCCGCTAAATTATATGGGATGGAATATTATAATTTGGTATCGAATGTTCAAAATTTATTATACGAACAGGATGGCAGTTTTGATATTTCAGAATAATAAATAATAATCGAAAAGAGGTAGATAACATGGCGACAACGAAAGAATGTGGATTGATATATATTAGCAAAACACAAAAACACAAATATCTGATAGTTACCAAAGATAAATGTGAATTTTTCTTTATCCGGCTTACGGATGATCTTGCCAATAAAATAACCATTCATCAAATTTCGCCGGAAAAAATTCTAAAAAGTGTTCCGGATCTTATCTTGTATCATGGAATGTTTAAAAAGGATAAATATATGGTAGAAAAAAGTAATGATGAAGCAACATACCAAAGATGGGTAAGACAGATGCTACAGATAGTATCATAAAAAATGGTATTATGATAAACGATAAATACTATATAATAAAGAAAAAAACGGAGGACAAGAATATGGCTAAAATAATTACTGTATCAGGAGATATTACAAAAATCACCAATGTCTCTGCAATCATAAATGCTGCGAATAATTCACTTCTTGGAGGCGGTGGAGTTGATGGAGCGATCCATCGGGCAGCAGGACCAAAACTTTTGGAAGAATGTAAATCTCTTCATGGATGTAAAACGGGTGAAGCTAAAATTACAAAAGCATATGATCTTTCATGCGATTATGTAATACATACAGTCGGACCGGTATGGAATAATGGAAAGCATAATGAAGAAAAACTTTTAGCTGACTGTTACCGGAATGCAATGAAGCTTGCCAAAGAAAATCAAATCCGAACGATTGCTTTTCCATCTGTCTCAACCGGAATTTATCATTTCCCGGTTGAAAAAGCAGCAGACATCGCAATAAACACTGTAAAGGAATATATGAAAAAATACCCGGACTGTTTTGATCTTGTAGAATGGGTATTATTTGATTCTTATACGGAATCGGTTTATAGCAAAGCACTTAAAAAATAAGCAACTGATTATTCAAACAAAATCATAATATTAGATACCTGATAGAGATTATTCTCTGTCGGGTATTTTTTATGTCAAAAACCTTTATTATTGGAAATTCATTTTTTTTGTATGCGGAGATAATAGAGTATAGAGAATTTTGGAAAGAGGTGAGTTGTATGAATACAGATAATATTATATGTGCTGTACTTGGTGTTGTTTTCATAGGAATACTCACAGTCTTTTTAACTGTTTTCTAAAAAAAAGAAAGAAGTATAAGCATGATTTATGCCGGAGAGATCAAGCCAAATTTTGCTAATAAGGAGGATTTAATTATGAGTAAGATAACTGTTAATGTTAATGGAAGAACAATCGCATGTTCGGGAAATAATGTGGTAATCAATAATGGGGAAATTACTATCAATGGAAAGACAATTCAGGAATACGATCAGGAGTGCAATAATAGTAATACTAAAATTGTTATTGAAGGAAATGTAAATACAATAACTTGTGACAGATCTATGGAAGTACATGGTATTGTAGGAAACATTGATTGTGGTGGCAACTGTAATATTGATGGAGATGTTAAAGGAGATATTTCAGTGGGCGGATCAGTTGTATGTGGAAATGTATCAGGGGATATTGCCGCAGGCGGTGGCGTTATGTGTAAAAAGCTCTAAGCTGTTCCCGATGAAGCAATCGAAGACGGAAACGATTATTAAGAAAGGGCAATGACCATGAACATCGAAATCTTGAAACAAAAATACTTAAATAAACAATTCAAAATAGGCTCAAAGTCAACACCACCCGTCATAATCACAGATATTGATGAGTTGTACATGACTGTAAAAGATCTACAAAGCAGCAAGATAACAAGATATCCATTGACTGCATTGCCTGTAATGTATGACATACCACCAAAGCCCAACCTTAACTGCTATTTGAGTGATTAGAGGTTATGATTCTGGTAATTAAATAAAGAGAAAGAGGTGTGATTATAATGCTGACAAATGTGGGCAAAAAAATAGATTGGAGTGATAAAGAATGAGACTGATAAATGCAGATAAGTTAAATTTTCAAGGACAGCATTACAACAAAAGTCAAATGAAAGCTATTCTTGATTTTATAGATGCACAGCCGACGGCATATGATGTTGACAAAGTTGTAAAAGAATTAAAAGAATGGTCTTTCAATGCGGATGTAAATGTTGGTGATGGCACAATTATGAATCAGAATTTGATTGCAAAAGATAATGCAATCGAGATAGTAAAGGACGGTGGTGTGAAATGATATTAGCCGATTACAAGAGATTTGAAGAAATACTAAAATGAAGCGAGAAATAAGCAAGAATGAAAAAAAGGAGAGAGTGATCATAATGCTGACAATCATTTATCAAGATGGAATCTATATAGATACTAAACAAATAGGTTTTTGCTTTTTATGCTTTTTAATTTTTGTAGCATTTTGGAAATATGAAAACGATAAGAATGAAGGAAGTTTAATATCTGTAATTACTGCATGTATTTCTTTAATATGCGTTATTTTAATTGCAGTAAATATTTTTACTTTTTTCTTTTCGATCATTAAAAGTACACCTAAGAATATAACAGACGCAGAAAAATTTAATTATCAGATTTATACGAAATATAATGTATGCCTTTTTAATAGGGAATCAAAATATCTCCTCAATAAGACGGTGCAGAAAGCAAAAGATAAAGAAAATTTTGTATATAAAACAGATGATGGAATAATTC
>ERZ1106943.3725-NODE-3725-length-11255-cov-2.694821_pt1 | contig 11255 bp, 9 predicted proteins | sample MGYA00403671_ERZ1106943 | MGnify/ENA primary metagenome ERZ1106943 (study PRJEB35170, sample SAMEA104062427) | human gut metagenome | biome: human gut; feature: human-associated habitat; material: faeces | place: Denmark | collected 2012-06-14 ...
CCCGCCGATGTGCCCGCCGCCGAGGAGCCGGTCGCCATCACCGTAACTGTTGAGGCCGTGACCACGGCGGAAAAGGCAGAAGAATATGGTGTGACGGCAGAGGTGGATGGGTTAAAGAACCAGATGACCCAGACATTGACAGACGTCTTTGGTGTGGATGAACAGCAGGCGTTAGAGGTATATGGACAGCGTGACCGTACAGATTATACACTGGAACTGAAAAAAATACTGAAAGCATCGGGCATGGAATAGGAGTTTGTATGATAGCGATTGTGGATTATGACGCTGGAAATTTAAAGAGTGTGGAAAAGGCACTGGCTTATTTGCAGGAAGAGTCGGTGATCACCAGAGATTTTAAGGAGATTGAAAAGGCAGACAAGGTGATTCTGCCGGGAGTCGGTTCTTTTGGAGCGGCGATGGACAATCTGAAGAAATATGAGCTGGATAAGGTGGTAAAAGAGGTGACAGCTTCCGGGAAACCGTTTCTTGGTATCTGCCTCGGACTGCAGCTGTTGTTTAACGGCAGTGAAGAGAGCGAAGGCGTGGAAGGACTTGGAATCCTTGATGGTGACATTTTAAGGATCCCGGATACGCCGGGGCTTAAAATTCCGCATATTGGCTGGAATTCGCTGACACTTAAAAATAACGGACGGCTGTTTTCCGGTCTTACGGAAACACCTTATGTCTATTTTGTACATTCTTATTATCTGAAAGCGAAAGATGAAACGATCGTAAAGGCAGTCACGGAGTATGCGACCGAGATCCATGCGTCCGTAGAAAAAGATAACGTATTCGCATGCCAGTTCCATCCGGAAAAAAGCAGCACGACCGGTCTTTCCATTTTGAAAAACTTTGCGAAGACAGAGGGAGGTGTCTGCTGATGTTTACAAAAAGAATCATTCCGTGCCTGGATGTCAACAACGGAAGAGTGGTAAAGGGCGTTAATTTTGTAAATTTAAGGGATGCCGGAGACCCGGTTGAGATCGCGGCGGCTTATGATAAGGCGGGAGCGGATGAAGTGGTATTCCTGGACATCACGGCGTCTTCAGATGCGCGTGGAACGGTTGTGGATATGGTACGGCGCGTGGCGGAGAAAGTATTTATCCCGTTTACGGTTGGCGGAGGGATCCGCACCGTGGAGGATTTTAAGGTGCTGCTTCGTGAAGGTGCGGATAAGATATCGATCAACTCCTCGGCGATCAACACACCAAACCTGATCACGGATGCGGCAGACAAATTTGGAAGCCAGTGTGTGGTGGTCGCGATCGATGCGAGAAGACGGGCGGATGGTTCCGGCTGGAATGTATACAAAAACGGCGGAAGGATCGATACCGGTCTGGATGCTGTGGAATGGGCGATGAAAGCAGATGCCCTTGGCGCAGGTGAGATCCTTCTGACCAGTATGGACTGCGATGGAACGAAAGCAGGCTATGATCTGGAACTTACCAGACAGATCGCGGAGAATGTCTCTGTTCCGGTCATCGCTTCCGGCGGCGCGGGAACAAAGGAGCACTTTTATGAAGCGCTTACCGAGGGAAAAGCGGATGCGGCGCTTGCTGCATCGTTGTTCCATTACAAAGAACTTGAAATTATGGATTTGAAAAATTATCTGGCAGACAAAGGCGTATCTGTGCGCAGATAGTATGTCGGATAAAGCAGATGGAAATAAAAACGGGAGATTTGCGGTGACGCAAATCTCCTTTTGCAGGAGATGAAAGAATATGGGAATGATCACAAATGACTGGCTGGATGCCATATCCGGAGAATTTAAAAAGCCGTATTACCGGGATCTTTATAATTTTGTGCGGGAAGAGTACAGTAAGACAACGGTATATCCGCCGGCGGAGGATATTTTTAACGCGTTTCATTTTACGCCGCTTGGCAAGGTGAAAGTGCTTCTTCTGGGACAGGATCCGTATCACAATGTCAATCAGGCGCATGGCCTGAGCTTTTCAGTGCTTCCGGAGCAAAAGGAGATCCCGCCTTCTTTGCAGAATATTTACAAGGAGCTGCATGATGATCTGGGATGCTACATCCCGAACAACGGTTATCTGAAAAAATGGGCGGATCAGGGCGTGCTGCTCTTAAACACGGTACTTACAGTGCGCGCGCACCAGGCAAACTCACATCAGGGCAGAGGATGGGAGGAGTTTACCGACGCGATCATCCGCGCAGTCAATGAACAGGACCGCCCAATCGTATACCTGCTCTGGGGCAGACCGGCACAGATGAAAAAGTCGATGTTAAATAATCCGAAACATCTGATCCTGACAGCGCCGCATCCGAGCCCGCTCTCCGCGTACCGTGGATTTTTCGGCTGTAAACATTTCAGCCAGACAAATGAATTTTTGAGAAAAAACGGTGTGGAACCGATCGACTGGCAGATTGAAAATATCTGAGAGACCGGGAAAATACCCGATAAAATGAGGAGTACCCCGACATCCTTTCGGATATCGGGGCTATTATGAAAAAATTAATCAATTGATAATGCCGTAAGTTATATGTTTTATTTCTCTTTCGATGGTTCTATCATAGCAAACGAATATGAACAAAGTATGAATAAAACTTTAACATACTGTGAAAAACATACAAAAATGATTTGCAAACCAGAAAAATACTATAAAATATATACAAAAACAAAAAAACGAAAAAGAAATAAAGTGCAGGATGTATAGCGAAAAATGTAAAAAATAGAATAAAAATGTAAAAAAAGCAGGTAATATTGCCGATATAAAATATAGAAAGCAATAAAAAGCAGGATGCGATGATTTCAAAGGAGTGATCATATGTCAATGACAATTAACAGTATGAATAGTCTTTTTTCCGGTATTTTTGGATGGAATAGTCAAAACAGCGCTAACAGCAGCCAGACCCTGTTCGGACAGGATGCCAATCTGGGCATCAATCTCAGCGATTACGCGTCAATCAAAAGTGGAGCCTATCACAAGCTTTTAAAAGCTTATTATGAGAATGTTCCGGATGATGATAAAAAGACGGATAGTTCTTCCAAAAAGAATACCCAGACGACACAGAAGGAAAAGGTGGAGGAGCTGACGAGAGTAGAAAATGCGGCGGATGATGTAAAAGACGCGGCGGATACGCTTCTGACCCAGGGAAATAAGTCTGTCTTCCATAAAGTGGAAAAGACGGGAGCCGATGGAAAGACCACACTGGGATATGATACGGATGCGATCTATAAAGCGGTGGATAAATTCGTGAGCAGTTACAATACCATGATCGACAGGGGCGGCGACTCGGAGAACGAGCGTGTGCTGAAAACGACGCTGTCCGCGGTTCAGAATACCAAAAAGAACGAGGACGCGTTAAACAGCATCGGTATTACGATCGGTTCTGACAACAAACTGTCGATTGATGCGGATAAGTTTAAAGCTGCCGATATGGATACCGTAAAATCTCTTTTCAATAAAACGGCGTCTTTCGGATATCAGACATCGGCAAATGCGTCCATGCTTTCGTTTTATGCAGAACGGGCAGCTTCACAGGCATCCACCTATGGGGCAAACGGAACCTATACATACAATTACCAGAGTGGAAATCTGTATGATGCGGGAATTTAGCATGTGAAAACGTAAGAATACAGAAAGAGGTATGTGGAAGTGTTAAGAAATGTACTTCAGATGGTCATATAAGCGGAAGGAAAGATTATAAATAAAAGGCAGTTCCCTTTTTTGGGGAGCTGCCTTTTTGGGCTTTTTGATAGGAGTGAATCAGACGGATCAATCGTCGTTTTCCTCGTCCTCCGTGGTGGAGTATACAGCCTGACGCTTTCTGGCATCCGCATTTTCCAGATATTCGTCGTAGGTTGTGATCTTGTCGATCATGGAACCGTCCGGCAGGATTTCCATAATGCGGTTTGCGGTGGTCTGTACGACCTGGTGGTCACGACAGGAGAGCAGGATGACACCCGGGAATTTGATCATACCGTTGTTGACAGCGGTGATGGATTCCATGTCAAGGTGGTCAGTCGGCTCATCGATGATCAGGACATTGGATCCCTCGATCATCATGCGGGAGAAGAGGACACGCACTTTCTCACCACCGGAAAGGACACGCATTTTCTTTACACCGTCATCTCCGGCAAAGAGCATTCTGCCGAGGAAGCCGCGGACATAGGTGGCATCCTTGATCTCGGAGAACTGTGTCAGCCATTCCACGATCGAGAGATCGGTGTCGAAGATCGCGGTATTATCTTTCGGGAAGTAGGACTGGGAGGTGGTAACGCCCCATTTGTAGTTTCCGGAATCTGGTTCCATTTCTCCTGCGAGGATCTTAAAGAGCGTACTCTTTGCAAGCTCGTTTCCGCCGACAAACGCAACCTTGTCTTCGCGTCCGAGGATAAAGGAAACATTGTCGAGGACTTTTACGCCATCGATGGTCTTGGAAAGATCGGTGACCGTAAGCACTTCGTTTCCGATCTCGCGGTTCGGACGGAAATCGATGTACGGATATTTCCGGCTGGACGGTTTGATCTCGTCAAGCTCGATCTTTTCAAGCGCTTTCTTTCGGGAAGTAGCCTGTTTGGATTTGGAAGCGTTCGCGGAGAAGCGGGAGATGAAGTCCTGTAACTCCTTGATCTTTTCCTCTTTCTTCTTGTTGGCTTCTTTCATCTGCTTGATCAGAAGCTGGCTGGATTCATACCAGAAATCGTAGTTTCCGGCATAGAGCTGGATCTTGCCGTAATCGATGTCCGCGATGTTGGTACATACTTTATTTAAGAAGTAACGGTCATGGGATACAACGATAACGGTGTTCTCAAAGTTGATCAAAAATTCTTCAAGCCATGCGATCGCGTCGAGATCCAGATGGTTGGTCGGCTCGTCGAGAAGCAGGATATCCGGATTGCCGAAGAGTGCCTGCGCAAGCAGCACCTTGACTTTTAACGCGCCCGGAAGCTCGCTCATGACGGTATAGTGGAGATCGGTGTCGATACCAAGACCGTTTAAGAGCATGGCAGCATCGGATTCTGCGTTCCATCCGTCCATTTCTGCGAATTCGCCTTCCAGTTCGCTGGCGCGGATGCCGTCCTCATCCGAGAAATCCTCTTTGGCGTAGATCGCGTCCTTTTCCTTCATAATATCATACAGGCGTTTGTTTCCCATGATGACAGTGTCAAGCACGGTGAAATCATCATATTTAAAGTGATCCTGCTGCAGGAAGGAAAGACGCTGCCCCGGGGTGATGACCACGTCACCGCTTGTCGGTTCCAGCTGTCCGGATAAGATCTTTAAAAAAGTAGATTTTCCGGCACCGTTCGCACCGATCAGACCGTAACAGTTTCCCTCGGTGAATTTAATGTTTACGTCCTCAAAGAGGGCTTTTTTCCCAATTCGTAAAGTGATATTATTTGCACTGATCATATTCTTGTTTCTCCTCACTCTTTTCGCTTATACTGCGTGTAATCATGCTAACTCGTATCATACTAAAAAACTCTGAGAAAAGCAATAAAAAACCGTAAATTGTATCTTGTTTCGTACAGCAGAATGCTTTACATTCGACAAATTAAATGCTAAAATAAGACCATAGGTCGAAAAGACATTTTAATTAATTTTTATCATTAATTAAAGCTATATAAAAGGAGGAAAACAAATGTCTTACCGCTTAGCAGCAGATATCGGAGGTACATTTACCGACGTTGTCTGTGTAAACGATGCGACCGGTGAGTACACTACCACTAAGGTCCTGACGACTCCGCATAAACTTACCGACGGAATAATGGCGGGCTTCGACGAGCTCATAGGTGACAAGTGGGATCAGGTGGAGAGTATAGTTCATGGTACGACGTCAGGCTTGAATGCCGTTATCGAGCGAAAGGGTGCAAACTGCGCTGTCGTGACTACGTTTGGCTTCGGAGATGTACTTGAGATCGGGCGCGGCAACCGTCCTGATATGTACAATAACAGGTACAGAAGGCCGAAACCGCTTGTTGCAAGAAAGAGTATCTATGAGATAAAAGAACGTACGGACGCTGACGGCAGGGTATCGGTGCCGGTTGACACGGAAGAGATACGCCGTCTCGCGAAGGCTCTGACCGGAAAATATGATTCCATTGCCGTATGCTTCATCAACAGCTACCTGAATTCTGAAAATGAGGAGCGAGCCGCCGCCGTGCTCAGAGAAGAGCTGGACAAGTCCGTAATGGTGATCACATCCGCAGAGACGGCACGGGAGTGGCGTGAATATGAACGCACCAGCACAACGGTGCTCAACGCCTATGTTTCACCGATCACAAAAGCACATCTTATAGCCCTGAAGCAGGAGCTGATAAGCAGGGGCTTCAAAGGCAATTTATTCATCATGCAGTCCAACGGCGGCGTCATGAAGGATGAGCTGGCGGTGAATAAGGCAGTGCAGATACTCATGTCAGGCCCGGTTGGCGGAGCCATTGGCGGTACAGTCTGCGGAAGGGATAATATTATAGGAGTCGATATGGGCGGCACTAGCTTTGATGTCAGCCTTATTATCAACGGTCAATGCGAGCTTCAGGTGGAATCTAATGTTGAGGGATTTCCTGCGCTTGTGCCGACAGTCAATATCTTCAGTGTTGGCGCGGGCGGTGGCAGTATTGGCTGGGAAGAGGGCGGCGGTATGCGCGTCGGCCCGCAAAGCGCAGGTGCGAAGCCCGGCCCCGCATGCTACGGACAGGGAGGCACCCAACCTACTATCACGGATGCAAATCTGGTCTTGGGCCGTATAGATCCGGAGCATTTTCTTGACGGCCGCATGACGCTCGATTTTGAAGCGGCAAAGAAAGCCGTCGGAGACTTCGGCGCGAAATTCGGACTTGATGTGTCCACGGCGGCTGAAGGTATATGTGCAATAGCGAACCATAAAATGGCGGATGCAATACGTGAAATCACTGTGAGAAGAGGCATAGACCCGAGAGACTTCACAATGCTCGCTTTCGGCGGCGCAGGCCCGATGCATGCAGCACTCATAGCAGAAGAGCTTGGTATGAAGGAGGTTATCATACCCGCTGTGCCTGGCGGCTTCTCGGCATGGGGCATGCTGCAGGCGGATATCAGACATGATGCGGTACGCACGCGGATGGCCAATGTGGATGAGCTTGAGGCAAGTGAGATCGATGCGATCTTTGATGTCTTGTACGCCGAACTGAAGGATACGCTCGTAAGGGAAGGCGCAAGCGTGGATTCCGCCGCTTTCCACAGAACAATGGATATGCGTTATGCAGGCCAGGAATTCACCATCAATCTGCCGGTAGACAATGCATGTAAAAACGGCGTATTTGACAAGGAGTACGCAAAAACCGAATTCCACAAGCTGCATGACCGTCTTTACGGCCACAGTGCGGTCGGCGATCCGGTAGAACTGGTAAATGTTCGTATGAGCGTGGTCTGCCGCTCAAGACGCAGCAAGACGGCCCCTGTTTCAAAAGCTTGCGGAGATATCAGGGCTCTTAGTGAGTTCCCAGGAGTTTTTGGGTTCAAGACCTATACGGTCAGGGTCTACAGCCGATCCGACATTGGGTACGGAGCCGTAATAAACGGTCCGGCAGTTATCGTGGAGTTGACTGCGACCACTGTAGTTCCTCCGGAATGGAGTCTGCGGATGGATGAGAACGGCAGCATGGTCATGGTTAAGAATTAGTAAAGTAATATACGATTAAAAATTAAACGGAGGTAACACAATGAACGACAACAAAAAAGCAACTTCATCAGAAGCATCTGCTTTGGAGCTTGATTTTGTTCCCGCAGAAAAGCGAACCTCCTGGACGGCCGCCGCGGCTGTCTTTGCGGGCTGCGACCTGAATATACCTATAATCTTTGTCGGTGCATATCTTGCACAGGGTCTTAAATTCGGATGGGCATTTCTGATAATGATACTCGGCGTTACTGCCGCGCAGGTATACTCTTCAATAAACGCAGCAGTCGGAGCGGACGTAGGCCGTCCCGGAGCTCAGCTGGCGCGATGCTCGTTCGGCTCTGCCACATCCAGAACGCTGATATCCTTTCTCCTGTTGTATATGAACATGGGCTGGTACGGCTCTCATGTGCAGGTTGCCGCCAATGCAGGTCTGGCAGCCTTTGGAGTCGATTACTCGGCCGCCGGAAACTATTGGATATTTGCTGTCGTGACAGTAGTGATAGGACTGTTGTTTGTCATACCCGCTCTCAAGGGACAGGCACTGATGGCTAAGATAAGCAAAATCCTCGTACCGCTGGTGTGTGTTGTTTTTGCGTATGCGATCTACAGAGTATTTCAGAATCTGGGAGGCTTCTCTGCCGGCCTTAAGGCGCTGATCGAATCCGAGCCGACTACCCCGATATCCATAACAAATGCCCTTGTGATGGTGTTTGGCTGCTCAGCCTGTCAGTGGTTGATGTTCTCTGACTATTCGAGATACAATCCGCGGATACTGCCTGACAGCATAAGCGCGCCGTTTGTAGGCAATATAATCGTCTGTTCGATAATCTACGGAATAGGCATCATCCTTTCCACCACATCCGGAACATACGACATAGTGGCCATTATGAGCAATGAGCTTGGCATGGGTACGCTGGCGATGCTCTGCGTGCTGATAGCGCAGATGACCACAATGGTGGTGGCTGCATACTCCTGCGGACTTGCCATGGCGAATATGTTCAACATAAAAACACAGCGTGGACAGATGGTCTCCACTATCGTCGCTGCTACTTGCGGCACCGTGTTCTCGCTTGCCGGAATAATCGGATGGTTGGATACCTTCCTGCAGTCTCTTGCAATACTGTATGCTCCGGTCGGCATCATAATCGCGTTGGATCACTATATTATCAGAGACAGAAAGTGGAACAACAATTCCGGTGTCAACTGGATTGCCCTTGCTTCGATGGCCATAGCCTGTGTGGCTGCAACCGTTGTTTCCGTAGGATATTCCTGCTTCACCGCGATGTTCCTGGCGGCTGCGCTCTACCTTGCGGGCATGATGATACAGGCGAAGATCAAGCCGGGCAAATATACTCCCGAAAAATGGGCAGAGGGGAAATTCACATTTACAAAGCAGCAGAAGGTATTTATCTTTGGCTGCATGGGCGGTATATTTGTAAGCTTTATCAGCCCGTTCCTGATGCCGTCTCCTATGTGTGATGCGATCACTCTCGCAGGCTGCGCTATTACCCTTGTGAGCTTTATAGTTTCTGTCAAGGGACATACCATACTGGGCGGAAGGAAGTAAGGCCAGTGTATGCTTCAACGACATATAATGCCATGGATATAAAAAGGCTCAGAGAAGATACCCCCTGTAGAAATGTTTATTTGAACCATGTCTCCACCTCCGTGCCGCCAAGGCAGGTGGTGGAGGCGGTCAGCGAATACTATTGTATTTCCACAACTTTTGGCTCTACAAGCGCGAAAGGACAGAGCCTTACGCTGGACAGAGTTGCATCTGCCAGGGCAGCTTGTGCACAGATGATAGGGTCTGCACCGGAAGAAATATGCTTTACTGCCAACGGTTCACAGGCTATCAGCCTTGTGGCGCAAGGCCTTGAACTGAAGGCCGGAGACAACGTTATAGTTGACGGTCTGAGCTTTATAGCAAACGCCGCCCCGTTCCTGTGGCTGAAAAAGACCAAGGGCATAGAGGTTAGGTTCGCACCGGTAACGATGCCGGGGATTACCGACCTGAAAGGCCTGGAGGCAATGATAGACAGGAGCACACGCCTTATATCAATATGCCATATGCCAAACAATCTGGGAATGCTGCAGCCTGTGCATGAGATAGGGCATATTGCCAAAAAGCACTCTGTACCATATATGCTCGATGCGGCAAATACCATTGGTATGCAAACTCTGAATGTATCGGACATAGGCTGCGACTTTATGACGGCATCCGGGCGCAAGTATCTTCGCGGTCCATCGGGCTCTGGCTTTCTGTATGTTAACAGTAATGCGGCCGAGATGCTTGAGCCGCTTGTCCCTACGTGGAACAGCGGGACATGGGATTGGCGGGAAGACAAATGGGACTGGGACAAGAACCTCTTTATACCCGCGCCCGGTGCGGCTCGCATGAATATGGGCGAATATGATTTTCCGGCGATCTTCGGCCTGGGACGAGCTGTCGAATATGTCGAAGAATGCGGCGGCGTTGAAAAGATCAGGCAGAGAACTGAGCAGCTTCTGCGGTATTTGATAGAGAAAATGAACCGAGTACCCGGGGTGCAGATCCTTGGCTCGCTGAGAGCGGAGGATTACGGCGGCATGGTCGGATTTAACATCAAAGATGTCCCATTTCCCGCCGTGGGCTGTCATCTTAATGATAATAATGTCGGAGTTATGGCACACAGCTTTTTCAGTCCCGGCGTTCTTAAGCTGTTCGGGGTTAAAGGCGTTGTGAGGTTCTGCGTACACTGCTGGAACACTGAAGATGAGCTTGATTATGCGGTATCGCTCCTTTCCCCGGAGAACATCCGCAAGACCAGGCAACAGTAAAATTGACATAAAGGAGCATTTGTTATGAACAAAACAGTCAGCCCTATCGTGGTTGAGATTATTCGAAATGCACTCAATTCGGCCGCGCACGAAATGAATAACTGCCTTGCAAGAAGTGCTTTCAGCCCGCTTATATACGAAATGAAGGACTGTTCGGTCGGCATATTTGATACAGAAGGAGAAATGCTTGGCCAGTCTGCGGGCCTGCCCATCTTTCTTGGCAATCTGGATATCTGCATAAAGATCCTGAATGAGAAAGTAGGGCTTGAAAATTACAAGGAGGGCGACCTGTATATAATGAACGACTCATATATGCAGGGAACCCATGTCGGTGACTTCACCTCGGTCTCTCCCATATTCTATAACGGTCAACTGGTCGGCTTCACGGCGACCCGCGCCGCTATGCTGGATGTGGGTGCAAAGGCTCCGGGCGGCGTAATAGACTCAACCGATATATATCAGGAAGGTATCCGCATCCCTCCCGTCAAGCTGTATGACGGCGGCGTACTGAGGGAAGACGTGCTTGATTTCATAGCGCTTAACAGCCGCTTCCATGCCGCTATGAAAGGCGATATCGGAGCCCAGATAGCAGCAAGCCGCACAGGAGAAAAACGGTTTTGTGAAATACTGGATCGTTTCGGACCGGATGTGGTCAAGGAAGCGACAAAAGAGATATTCCGTCAGGCAGAGGCATTGGACAGAAAGTTCGTTGAGAGCATCCCGGACGGAGAATACTATGCGGAGGGATATCTCGACAACGACAATTGTGATCTTGAACATCATGTGAAGGTGTGCGCTAAGGTTATTGTGCA
>ERZ1106943.3728-NODE-3728-length-11240-cov-3.112114_pt1 | contig 11240 bp, 6 predicted proteins | sample MGYA00403671_ERZ1106943 | MGnify/ENA primary metagenome ERZ1106943 (study PRJEB35170, sample SAMEA104062427) | human gut metagenome | biome: human gut; feature: human-associated habitat; material: faeces | place: Denmark | collected 2012-06-14 ...
GCCACGATATTGGCAGCAGGTACGAACGTCAACCGACTTTGGCCCAACTGGGAATACAGTAAATACACGATGCGGGGCGGTTCTGAATTACAAATGGCTCATGCCCAAGGGAATCAGACCCAGGGTGGATTGAATAAAGAATATGCAACAGCCTTATCTGATTGGAAGGATATAAGTTCTTCTATTTTAGAAGAAATCAGAGCGGGAAAGCAACAACAGGGTGTTGAAGATATTTTGACAAAGTGTACACCGGCATTAAATAAATTGGTAAATATAGAACTAAAGCTTGATGATATTACAGACGTAGAAAGTAATAAGGCGGTAAAAAATACTATAGTATGTGCGATATCTGGGTTTGTTTTCATTATCTTCTTTTTAAGCTTGGCATGGATAAATTCAAGAAAAACCAGTAAAAGAGTGCTTGCCAGTATTCTGGAGCCACTGCATGCCATTGAGGATGTTGCAAAGGAATTAACAGAAGGAAACTTACATAGTACATTGGATTATCGTTCGGAAGACGAGATTGGACGATTGGCACATAGTATGCGTAAATCCATTCGTATTTTAGGTTCTTACGTGGATGATATAGACCGCGCAATGAAGTTGTTTTCAGAAGGGGATTTCGATGTAAAGCCTAACGTAGAGTGGAAGGGCGATTTTGTTGGAATTTTAAATTCATTTATGACTTTTGAAAAAAGCATGGCAGGTATTGTAAAAGGAATACAGATGGTTTCAGATCAGGTGTCTGGTGGTGCAGAGCAGGTATCATCAGGAGCAACTGAGCTGGCGGATGGAGCCACGAATCAGGCCGCAGCAGTAGAGGAATTAACTGCAACAGTTGAGGAAGTTTCAGGTCAGATGAAACAAAATTCAAAAGCAACAAATGAAATAAGTACAAAAGTAGTTGACCTTGGAAATGATATCCTGGATAACAATAGTAAAATGCATGAGATGGTGGCATCTATGCTTGAAATTAAAGATGCATCCATGCAGATAGACAAAATTATTGAAACGATTAACGATATTGCATCTCAGACAAATTTGCTTGCATTAAATGCATCTATTGAAGCAGCAAGAGCCGGAGAAGCGGGAAAAGGATTTGCGGTTGTAGCTAATCAGGTGAATCAGTTAGCTGACCAGAGCGCAGCGGCAGCAAAGGAATCGGATGTTTTGATCAAGACATCTGTTACTGCAGTCGGAAAAGGAGTCTTGCTTGCTGAAGAGACAGCACGTCAGTTGGAAATAATTGCGGGTAACTCAAAGACGATCACTGAAGAAGTATCTGGTATTGCAGAGACACTGGAAAATCAGGCACTAGAAATACAGCAGATCAATGATGGAATAGAACAGATCAATGATGTTGTGCAGACCAATTCAGCAACATCTGAGGAGTGCGCTGCGGCGAGTCTTGAAATGAATAGTGAAGCAGAGCATTTGCATAATATGATACGTGAGCTCAAGGTAGCTAAATTTGATGAATAGGAAAGAAAACCATGTGAAAAGAGTACATTTCTTGATATTTTTTCTGATCCTAAGCAAGCTTGTTGATGTTATAAAAGATCAAACAGAAGATGTTGTAGCGAGATGGGGTGTGATAAAATAAAGCCGACAGATCATAGTTGAGAAGATGCAAATTATAGGAGAAATGTAATATGTCAAAAGATGAATATTTGATCACGGATCCTCCCCTTAAAGCATTGACTGTTTTTGCAATGCCTATGATCCTTGGTAGCTTTTTCCAACAAGTATATAACATGGCTGATTCCATTATTGTCGGTCAGTTTGTCGGATCTTCTGCGCTTGCGGTTGTCGGGGTTTTTATTTGTGTGGCACTCGGTGCCGGTGTCGGTGCCGGTGTGCTTGTGAGCCGCTATTTTGGGGCTGGAAATTATAGAAAAATGAAAACAATTGTATCAACATCATTGATCAGCTTTTTGATTCTAAGCATACTTCTGGGTGTGTTCGGTTTCGGCTTTTCCCATTCAATGATGTGTTTATTACAAACTCCTGCAGATATACTGAAGGAAGCAGTACTGTATCTGCATGTTTATTTTGTCGGATTTCCGTTTCTGTTTATGTACAACATTTTATCAACAATGTTTACCTCGATCGGTGAGTCAAAGATCCCGTTGGGACTTTTGATATTTTCTTCTGTCTTAAATATTTTCATGGATCTTTGGATGGTAGCTGTCCTTGGTCTTGGTGTGTTCGGTGCAGCTCTTGCAACTCTCATTGCACAGGGGATTTCCGCAGTGCTCTCGCTTTTGATCTTCTTGCGCCGGATGCGGCGATATAAAAGTCAATTTGACTGGTTTGACAAGCAGGAGTTACATTCTATGCTTCGGATTGCTGTACCTTCGGTTCTTCAGCAGTCCACAGTGTCAATTGGTATGATGATCGTACAGGCGGTTGTAAATCCCTTTGGTACACAGGCACTTGCAGGTTATGCGGCAACGATGAGAGTAGAAAATGTTTTTTCGCTGATATTTGTATCCATTGGTAATGCGGTCTCACCATATGTTGCCCAGAATCTTGGAGCAAAGAAAAACCAGCGTATCAAAAAAGGATATTATGCTGCCCTGGTGTTAGATTTATGTTTTGCATTGCTTGCTTTTATAGTCATTGAAACACTGCATACTCAGATTTCTTCACTGTTTTTGGGAAAAGATGGAACTGCTTTCGCTTATCAGGTGTCCGGGGATTATATGAAATGGCTTGGTTATTTTTTCATTTTTATGAGTATCAAGATGGCAACCGATGGAGTCCTTCGCGGACTTGGTATTATGCGTCCGTTTCTCATTGCAAATATGGTAAACCTTGCGATTCGCTTGTCAGTAGCTTTGATTTTTGCCCCGTGTTTTGGCATTGCATTTGTCTGGCTGGCTGTACCGGCAGGCTGGTTCGCCAATTTTCTGATCTCATACTTGGCACTCAGGAAATCATGGCCGGTGATAAAGTAACAAAGGAAGACGAGTAGTCAAGGATATTATCCGGTTGCTGCATATCAGGATGTAAGTGCATTCAAATTATACTACAGCGATATGGGTAAATAGGATCCGATTTATGCAATTAGGATTTCGACAAGAAATTTTGGAATGATAAATGGAATAAAATCAGCGCCATTATATAGCGTGTTTTGTATTTAGCAAGACAGTCTATGATTTTTGCTGATCATTACTTAATATCACACGGACAAGGTTTTTTGCGTAAGCACTAAATAAAATAGTATTGTTGATAAAAATGCAATCTACGAGAACTCTCGCAAGATTGCATTTTTATCGTATATTTACGTAGAAAACAGATCCGCAGAAAAGAGCAGTCAATGATGAGCATACGGTTGTAAGAAGAAGTGGAGAAATCCTTTCAGATATTGGATTTGAAAAAAAATCTTAAAAAATTAGCACTCACCTCTTGACAGTGCTAACAAATTGTGCTATAACATAATCAGATCGAGGGAAAGAGATAAAGGAATCCGGAAAGGATCCACCGGATCCGATAAAAATTCCCTTGATGATCACAACACTTCGGTTTCTCCGAAGGTGCATGTAACAGAATAATGACAAGATAATTGACAAAGACCAAAACTTTTAGCACCCTGACCGGATAGCAAAGCAAAGAATTTGTCAGTTACCCTGACATCGCAGTTTAACAGTAGTATGAAAGGGGAATGACTTATGATGATGCCTAGTATTTTTGGAGAAAATTTATTTGATGACTTTATGAATGATGATCTGTTTGATATGAACTGGATGATGTCTAAGAAAAGTCCATTCTATGATATTGACAAAACATTGTATGGAAAACACGCAGCAAGGATTATGAAAACAGATGTAAAAGACAGCGGAGACAGCTACGAAGTAGATATTGACCTTCCGGGCTTTAAGAAAGATGACATTCAGGCGGAGCTTGAAAATGGTTATCTGACGATCAAAGCAGAAAAGAAGCTGGATAAAGAGGAAGGCAAAAAGGATGATAAGAAAGAAAAGAATTACATCCGCAAGGAACGTTATTCCGGCAGCATGAGCAGAAGCTTTTATGTTGGTGATGAAGTAACGCAGGATGAGATTCAGGCAAAATACGAAGATGGTATTCTTCGCCTGAACATTCCAAAGAAAGAAAAAGCCGCTGTAGAACAAAAGAAATATGTTGCTATTGAGGGATAATTTTGAATGTTGGTCTCAATACTTACAGTAACGAAGGATTGTAACAGTGTCGAAAAGAAAGACAGATCAACCGATCCGGTGCATCAGAATAAAAGGAATGTAAGTTACATTTTAGCATTTGATGTGGCAAAGAGACAGATGTTATGATCGGATAGAAAAGCAAAGTAGGCACAGAGTTTACTTTGCTTTTCTTAATTGACAGGGGAAGGCGAAAGGAGGAACGAAAATGAACATTAGCAGATTTACACAAAAGTCACAGGAAGTAATACAGCTTTGTGAGAAGACAGCAATGGATTACGGACATCAGGAGATCGCACAGGAGCATTTACTGTATTCTATGATGAATGTAGATGAAAGCTTGATCCGTAAGCTGATCGAGAAAATGGGAATCGAACCGGATGTGTTTACTACACAGGTAGAAAGCCTTTTGCAAAAAAGACCAAAGGTAACCGGTGGAGAGCTTCATATTGACCAAAAATTAAATGAGACATTGATCTATGCAGAGGATGAGGCAAAAAGAATGGGAGACGAATATGTTTCCGTAGAGCATTTGTTTTTGAGCCTCCTTGCCCATCCAAGCAAAGAGATTAAGGCATTGATGAAAGATTGCAATATTGACAGAAACCGTTTCTTGCAGGTACTTTCAGAAGTACGTGGTAACCAGAGAGTTACGAGTGACAATCCGGAAGCAACGTATGATACTTTGGAAAAATACGGTTCAGATCTCGTAGAGCGTGCCAAAGACGGAAAGCTTGATCCTGTTATCGGCCGTGATGAAGAGATCCGAAATGTGATCCGTATTCTTTCCCGTAAGACAAAGAATAATCCGGTATTGATCGGTGAACCCGGTGTCGGTAAGACCGCAGCCGTAGAAGGACTTGCACATCGTATTGTAAAGGGTGATGTACCCGAAGGATTGAAGAATAAAAAGATTTTTGCACTTGATATGGGTGCATTGGTAGCCGGTGCAAAATATCGTGGAGAATTTGAGGAACGACTCAAAGCGGTACTGGAAGAAGTAAAGAAAAGCGATGGTCAGATCATTCTGTTCATTGATGAACTTCATACGATCGTCGGTGCCGGTAAGACCGATGGGGCGATGGATGCCGGAAATATGTTAAAGCCAATGCTTGCGCGTGGTGAATTACATTGTATCGGTGCCACGACACTGGACGAATATCGTATGTATATTGAAAAAGATCCTGCTTTGGAGCGTCGTTTCCAGCCGGTTATGGTGGATGAACCGACCGTAGAAGATACAATTTCTATTCTGCGTGGTTTGAAAGACCGCTATGAAGTATTCCATGGCGTAAAGATCACGGATGCTTCTCTGGTTGCGGCAGCAACCTTGTCAAACCGTTATATTACGGATCGTTTCCTGCCGGACAAAGCGATCGACTTAGTCGATGAAGCCTGTGCAATGATCAAGACTGAGTTAGACAGTATGCCGGCAGAGCTTGATGAAATGCGTCGAAAGATCATGCAGCTTGAGATTGAGGAGGCAGCACTCAAAAAAGAGACCGATCATTTGTCTAAGGAACGTCTGGAAAATTTGCAAAAAGAGCTTGCGGAGCTTAGAGACAACTTTAACAGCCAAAAGGCAAAATGGGATAGCGAGAAAGCTTCTGTCGATGAAGTCAACAAGATCAAAGAGCAGATTGATGAATTGCATACACAGATGGATGCCGCCAAGAGAGAATATAATTTAGATAAACTTGCAGAATTGCAATATGGTAAGTTACCGGATCTGGAGCGTCATCTTGCAGCAGCAGAAGAAAAAGCAAAAGGTGAGAACCGTACTTTGGTACAGGAAAGTGTAACAGAAGATGAGATTGCGAAGGTCATTTCACGCTGGACCGGAATTCCGGTTGCAAAACTTTCCGAAGGAGAAAGAGAAAAGACATTGCATCTGGAAGAAGAACTTCACAAACGTGTGATCGGTCAGGAAGAAGGCGTAGAACTGGTATCAGAAGCGATCCTTCGTTCCAAAGCCGGAATCAAAGATCCGACTAAGCCGATCGGTTCTTTCCTGTTCCTTGGTCCAACCGGTGTTGGTAAGACGGAGCTTGCAAAGACACTTGCTGCGAGTCTGTTTGATGATGAGAACAACATGGTCCGTATCGATATGAGCGAATATATGGAGAAAGTCAGTGTGGCACGACTGATCGGTGCACCTCCGGGATATGTAGGCTACGAGGAGGGCGGCCAGCTGACCGAGGCAGTGCGCAGAAAGCCGTATTCGGTGGTATTGTTTGATGAGATTGAGAAGGCACATCCGGATGTCTTTAACGTGCTTTTGCAGGTTCTGGATGATGGACGCATCACCGATTCGCAGGGACGTACGGTAGACTTTAAGAATACGATCATTATTCTGACATCAAACATCGGATCGTCTTATCTGTTAAACGGAATAGATGAACAGGGAAATATCAGCGACGAAGCAAGAGAAAATACGATGGCAGACCTTCGTGCAAGCTTCCGTCCGGAATTCCTGAACCGTTTGGATGAGATCATTTTGTTTAAGCCATTAACAAAAGATAATATCTCCGGTATTATTTCCCTTCTGATCGATGTGCTGAATGCCCGCTTAAAAGAAAAAGAACTTCGTGTCGAATTGACACCAAAGGCAATGCAATTTATTGCGGATGCAGCGTATGAGCCGGCGTTTGGTGCCCGTCCGTTAAAGCGTTATTTGCAAAAGAATGTAGAAACTCTTTTGGCAAAGAAGATTTTGAGTGATGAAGTGCATATGGGCGAAACGATTACGATTGATGAAGTTGATGGCAAGCTACAGGCTTAAAAGAAAAGAGGAAGGCAGTGCGATGACAAGCACTGCCTTTTTTGTCCTTTACATCACGAAATGACTGTGCTAAACTGTAAAATTGTCAGTGAACTGTGAACGGGCAGTTTGAAAAGGGAACACAGTGAGAATCTGTGGCAGCCCCCGCTACTGTAAAAAGGAGTTTTATCTGATTTTTACTTTATATAATATAGGTAGAAAAGCCACTGTGAACGGATTCATGGGAAGGCAGATAAAATGTTGAGTTTGAGCCAGGAGACCTGCTGACGATCGGAACACAAAAAGTATAGTTGGACTTCGGTGGGAAGTTCAGAAAGGAAGGAAACATGAAGACAAAGAAGTTATGGAGTGCGATACTGGCATTTGCATTAGTTGTCAGCAGCACAGCGAGCGGAGCATGGAACAGTTCTGCAGCGAAAGCAGCCGAAACCAAAGCAAAGGTTTTAGCGTATGTAGCAGTAGAAAATGATGCAGCCACAGGATCTGCGATCAAGATTGACAAGACACCTGTTTTGTTGGATGAAGGATCGACAGCACTGGATGCATTACAGCAGGTATTGGATGCAAATGGTTATAAAGATAAGTATAAAGTCAAATCGGAATCTTATGGTGACACGATTGATGAGATTGATGGTATGGGAACTGTAGCAATTGATCCTGCAACTTATACTTATGTATATTGGAGCTTTGGTGTCAATGGTGAGGCTGCAAGTGTAGTAGCCGGAAACTATACATTAAAGAACAATGACCGGATCAGTTATGTATATACATCTGATTATACAAATGTAGAATGTGACAGCTTCAAGGATGATAATAGCAAGGATCCTGACGAAAAGAAGGCAGAAGCACTTGTCAACACAGCAAAGTTAAAAGAGCAGGCACTTGCCGGTACTATTTACAAGACACAGTTTGAAAGCGGAAAAGTGGTACCTGGTTTAGATGATATCAACAGCTTATATACTGTATTTTCTCTTGCAAGAGCAAATTACGGTAAAGATGATGCCGATGTACAGGCATTTTATGATGCAGTTTATACAAAGATCGAGAAGCAGTTTGCAGCGATCAAAGCCGGTAAGAAAGTTTACGATACACAGGGAAAAGAAATTTCTTTCGACCAGATCATTGCAGGTGGTTATGCATCTACTTTCTATGCCAAAGCAGCACTTTGCGTCGAAGCACTTGGAAAAGATCCAAAAGATGTAGGCGGTGTTAATCTGATTGAAAAATTAGCTGACCGTTCGATTTATGAAGGTTCCAACAGTTATATTACAGTAAGAGCACCAATGGTACTTTTTGCATTCGATGCGATGGATGTAGAAATTCCGGAAGGTGATGCATATATCACAAGAGAAGAGATCGTAAAAGAGCTCTTAGATCAGGTAGATGAACAGATCACGCAGTCAATTCCGTGGAAAGCATGGGATAGTGCAGCAATGACCATTCAGGCACTTGCACCATATGTTGGAACAGGAATCGGAGAAGTATCCGGTGATGATGTAGATACAGCCGTAGATAAAGTTCTTGGCTTACTTGCAACCATGCAGGAAAGTGATGGCAAGTTTGGAACAGATTCATGGAATCCAAATGGTAATGTATGGACATTGGCGCAGATCATGATCACAATGGGATGCTTTGATATTGCACCGATCACACAGGATGAAGATACGGTATATGACTTTATTAAGAACGGTCATACCGTCTTTGATGCAGCTGCTTCTTTCGTTGATGAAAAGACAGGTACAGTTGATGCAGCTTTAATGGGATACCAGCCGGAACAGCTTTTACGTGGTTTAACAGCATGCATCCGTGCAGAAAACAGTGAAAGCGGACTTTTTGATCTCGTAGATGATGTAGCATATACAGCAAAAGAAAGCACAAAGACAGAATTAACTGCCGATATGATCAGCCGGATCGCTGACCAGACATATACCGGAGAAGCTTGTACACCGGATGTTGTCGTAACAGCAAATGGCAAGACTTTAGTAAAAGATACGGATTACCGTGTGACATATTTTGAAAACATTGCAGCCGGAGATAAGACAGCATATGCAGTTGTACAGGGTATCGGCGACTATTATATGAACCAGAGAGTAAACTTCTCTATCATTAAGAAAGAAGAGCCAACGAATCCTCCTGTAGTAACAACAGTACCAACCAATACGCCGGTAACACCGACAAAAGCACCGGTACCGACGAAGAAGCCTTCTAAACAGACAAAGAAGACTACATTAAGCAAGCCTGTGATCAAGAAAGTAAAAGCAGGTAAGAAGACATTAACCGTAAAGTTTGCTAAGGTGAAAAATGCGAAGAAATATGTTGTAGAAGTTTCTACAAACAAGAAATTCAAGAAAAATGTTTCGAAAAAGACTGTGAAAAAAGGAACAAAAGCAGTATTTAAGAAATTAAGATCAAAGAAAACATATTATGTACGTGTGCGTGCTTTGAATGGCAAGAACAAGAGTGCATACAGCAAAGTAAAAAGCAAAAAAGTAAAATAATACAGAAAACTTATTACTTAGAATCATCTAAAGACAGCTCTTTTGTAAAAGAAAAATTTCTTAATAGAAAGAATTCTTTTCAATAGGGCTGTTTTTGTACTTTCACGGAAAGATATCAAAATTGTATTTTGCCTTGGATATAGTATTCCGGAGCTTTTTATTGTATGTCGTGCGTGCGCTTTTATGAAAGATTTTAAAAGAACCTTCTGTCTTAGCTATAGTATGTTGGAACTTTTCATTGTGTGTCATTATTGGATTTTTATCGTATCCGATAATCGCATTTTGGTGTTTTTTATAGTTGACAAATATGTTGTATTGAAGTAAAATGAAAACCGTTTTCAAATCATGAAATAAAAAAGAAGATAATGCCATAACACAAATCATGAAATAAAAAAAGAAAATGCGGATAAGGAAAGGAACGTTATTATGAAAGCGAAGAAAATGGTATGTTTTATTGTGCTATGCAGCCTTTTATGCACTACATTTACAGGCTGTAGCAGCGTTGTTGATACAAAAAAGAAGGATGGACGATTAAAAGTAGTTGCGACCGTATTTGCAGAATATGATTTCTTACGTCATATTGCCGGAGATAAGATTAACCTGAGCATGCTGATGTTGCCGGGAGCCGATCTTCATGCATTTGATCCGACACCAAAAGATGTTGCAAGTGTACAGTCAGCAGATCTGTTTGTAACGATCGGCGGGGAATCCGATGCATGGTCTGAAAAGATCATGGAATCCGTAGATAATAAGAATTTACAGACAATCAAATTGATGGATTGCGTCAGTAATGTTGTGGAAGAAGAAGTTGTAGAAGGTATGCAAACAGAGGAAGAAGGACAGGAAGACAAGGAAAAAGAATTTGACGAACATGTATGGACTTCTCCGAAAAATGCGATCCAGATCGTGGAACATCTTCGGGATAAGTTATGTAAGATGGATGCAAAGAATGCAAAGACATACCAAAAGAATGCCGCCTCTTACATTGAGAAGCTGCAGGATCTTGATGCACAATTTATAGATGTGGTTCAGAATGCAAAAAGAAAAGAAATCATTGTGGCAGACCGTTTTCCGTTTCGATATTTTGCCGATGCCTATGGACTGACCTACTATGCAGCATATCCGGGCTGCTCAACACAGACCGGTGCGAGTGCCGAAACGATTTCCTTTCTGATCGATAAAGTCAAAGAAGATCATATTCCGGTTGTTTTTCATATGGAATTATCCAGTGATAAAATGGCAGATACGATCTGTAAAGAAACCGGTGCAAAAAAAGCACAGCTTAACGCTGTGCATAATGTCAGTAAGACGGATTTTGATAAAGGACGTGGTTATTTAGAATTGATGCAGGATAATGTATCTGTTCTGAAAGAAGCACTTAACTAAGTGCCGGATGTGTTTTACAGCATTTCATTTAGTGATTCGGTTCCCGGAAGAACGAAACGTCCATTCTGTATCAGACAGATTACTTCTCCGTCAGCACAATGAATGCAAATATCGCCCAATTCGTCATATGGGATCGTGATATCCGTGTGACAATTAAAATAAGCTTTTGTCACATCGGTATGACGCAAAACGGAATAATCATTTTCTTTTGCGATCATCTGCTTTCCATCCGGGTTGTATGTGACAAGATCTTCTTCATGAGAAAAACAGGTATCTCCGATTGCAAAGTGAGGACCTGTTTTTTCTGCGATCAGGATAGGAAGCAGATGGGAAATGTTATATTTTTTGCCCATCGCATAAGCGGTTGTATTTGTCCCAATCGCAAATTCGCCC